>ENA-UPTA01001989-UPTA01001989.1-activated-sludge-metagenome-genome-assembly--contig:-NODE-1989-length-21805-cov-6.575816_pt1 | contig 21805 bp, 30 predicted proteins | sample MGYA00238184_ERZ773361 | MGnify/ENA primary metagenome ERZ773361 (study PRJEB29100, sample SAMN05720205) | activated sludge metagenome | isolation source: anaerobic digester from wastewater... | reverse complement strand
CTGTTTGTTACCCACCAAATTATACTTTCTGCGTATTTAGTATAAATTTCTTGTATTGACTTATACGCACGCATTACCTTTATTACAAAGTTTGCGCTTTCTCTGTATACACCGTTAGCCATCATATCCGAAACAGAATTATAGTCTACATGTTTTTCTCCTAGCTTAAGTTTCATCGTTGCTGTTATCCCCATGTTCCAAGCTATAAGAGCTTCTTCAACACAATTGGTATGATTTAAAAGATAAGAGAAATATATCTCTGCAGCAACCGCCGCATCTTTTACATCTCTCGGGTTAAAACTGTATCCCATCTGTTCGATATGCTTTATTGCTATATTGGTGAACTGAAATACCCCCATAGCTCCTTTTGATGAAAGGGCATCTGGGTTATAATGACTTTCAACAAGACCGATTGAAGCAATAAGGAGTGGATCCACATCGCTTTTAATTCTGCTGTTTTCTACAGTTTCTATTATTCCATGAAAAGTATCAATATAATTGATTTTATCCATTGCAACGCCTCCAGGAAAACAAATAAGAAGAGCAAGAGTAAGTAGAATTGTATACATACTACACAGCCCCTTTAGATTTGAGCTGTATTAAATATAACTAATTCTGCGTACTAAATTTCTCTATCATATACCGGACAAAAGAACTTCTTATTATATGTTTTACGTCGTCGTTTCTTCCTTCAAACTGATAATACATTAGATGATAATGCTTGGGAAAATTGTGTTCTTTTATCCATTCTGCTATTTCTGCTTTAGATGAAAAGTCCTTTGTTCTTTCTATCAGACTGTCTGTGTGTTCTTTGAAGCTTATCCATTCTTTCTTGATTTCATGATATATGCCCACATCGTCTAATTCGTCTTTATAGGAATCAGTAAAGATAGATGTACAGATATCTTGTATAAAAGCTTTCTGACTGCTGCCTATGTACATGTAACTGTCAGATTTTATTTTGTACGGCTTGCCATCTTTATAAACCACGACGCCTTCAAATTCTCTTCCATCAAATGAGTTAACAAGCGCATTGATAGAAAGAGGATCCTGATAGCTGAAAATCTTTGCGGTCTTTACGAATTTAGGTACGAGCACCTTCTGTTTTCCATTGGTAACATATATTTTTCCCTCTACCTTTTCCAGAGGATAAGGTTTTCCGTTTTCGTCTTGAGAGGCAACAAGGTATAGACCATAATCCGAAGGAGCATAAAAAACCTTTATGAAAGACGTTAGAGAGATAAGCTCAAATGTCAAATATATCCTGTTCAAATAAGCCTTGAGTATAAACTCTTTATACTGTTCTCCGTATTCAGATGCTTCTTTTACCGGATCACTATCAAAAGAATACCTCGAGGAAAAATATACTTCTTGGTTTATTACATATGGAAGGATCATCATTCCGTCCAGCTTCTCTATACAAGCGTCAAAATTGCCCATAGACGCATCTTTTATTACCAGGTTATCAAACTTATCCATAGCTCTGTAAATGCATCTGTAGCTGCCTTTATTTACCGAAAAAACGGATCCTCTCAATTTTCTCAGTTTTGGATGTTGAGAAAACTTTTTTGTCTCTGCACTGATATAGTTGATTTTGGCGAGATTGTCTTTTCTTGTTATCTTGATCAAATCTCTTACATCGTCTAAATACTGCTCTTCAAATTGAAGCAAATGCATCACCTCTCGTTATTATCCCATTGCAAATGTCTATAAAAATAAGGGCGTCGCATAAGGAGTGACCTTTCAACGGCGCCCTTCTCGTCCCGTCAACCGGGCATAGTGATACATAGTAGATATAACATCAATCGGTTATAACGACTTCTTCTATCCATTTACCAATATCTTTGAATGTATCCATATACATACATATCGTGCCGCCCAAAGTCATTACAAAATCTGTTTTCGCTTCTTCTAGTGTGCATCCGATTCCTATAACTTCTACGTTGGGTGTTTTGGCTATATACACATTTTCTTCTTCATCAAATTCAAAATCGACTGTAACGCTATGCTTAAATTTAAATTCTCTCCCTTTGAATGATACAGAGTATATTTCTTCTGGCAGTAAAGAAGATATATGTATTGACCTGTTTATTGCATCGGATACTGTTTCTTGACATTCTACATTTTCATTCATCTTTTTTCTCCTCTTTTAAAAATTGAAAATACTCTATTGCAACTGCAGCCAATGCTGAATCCGCAAATATAAGACTTAAAATCAAACCGGTCTGCCTGAATAAGTCCAAAGTACTGAATTTGACAAAGACCATATAGTGCACCACAAAAATTATGCACAGCAAAGAAGCAACCGCTATATACACAAGAATTTTTACGGCTTTACTCGTCGTCGAATGTTTTCTCATAATAATCATCCATTTCTTTTATAAGTTCTTCTTCTGTTAGTTTGATATATTCTTTGCCTTCGCTAATTAAAGTGTATTCAAATACATACTTGTTGTCGTCGTCTGGAGATTTCACTAGCTCCGCGTCTTCTATATAATATCGGCCTGTTGCCAAATGAACATTGGATTTTACAGCTATTAGCGCTTTGATGGTATATTTGTCGTTTGAAAGTTTATTTAGCTTGTTAATTATGTAGTCAAATATATCTACGTATTTGGACTCTATTATTATTTCTCTTCTATTGCCCTGCGCTTTCAATCGGAAATCGTTAGAGTATCTTTCTATATTTTTTGGTACATCTAACAATTCTTTATACACATCGACACACCCGTCTATGATTATGTCCATGAGCGTTTCTGGCTGTTTGTGGTAGTAAAGTTTTTCGTCGTTTCCCTTACATACCGATAGAACATAATGCCTATCACTATTTTCTGTACTAAAAAGGTTGTAGTAATTTTCTTCTGTTCCGCAGGAGTAATAGTGCTCGGCACTTGCATACAGTATATTCTTTAACTCTTTTGGATCACCCATTATCAATCTCCTTATTGTTGGTCTTCGTTGCAATATATTCGTTCTACTTTATAGTCGTACGTTCTTTCTATGTTGTATAGGTCATTTCTGATAATTTGGCCGCCTGACATAACGTATGATAAAACTCTAAACAAGTAGTCTTCCTGATTTATACTTATTAAGACTTCTTTTGGTTTGATGCCTATCTTTATCCAGTCGAAAATAGCTTGAGTTGATTTTAAGACTATTAGCGGCAGGTGGTCTTTATCGTATATCGAATACTTGTTTTGTACTCCGCTAAATCCAACAAATTTTCTTCCGTTTAATGATTTTGGATTTATTGGATCTACAACATTAATGCCGTCTTTAACATACACGATGAAATTGTCGGCATCTTCCTCGATGAAAAGTTTTGATATCTTTGTTGATATAAGATCTATATCTTTGTCTGATAAGGATATATATTCGTTAGGCACAGGCACTCCAACCGCACGCGCAGTTTATACATCCAGAAGCAAACGTCAAGCCTTCTCCTTTCTTTGCTCCGCAAACCGGGCAGTAAGCTTCTCCTGTTTCTGTATCTACCAGATAACCTTTTTCCGTGGTAATCAGCTTCTGTTTATTTATCTTATCTATTGCTTCCTGCTGCTTCTTCTTTGTTTTAGCCTTTCCTAGTTGAACGAGTTCTTCAACAGTTACGGCTATCGCCTGGCATATCGGTGAGTATTCATTTCGCCAATTCTTTATCTTTTTTATCTGTTTGATCGCTATCTCTACATCTATTCCCGATCGCAGCGAAAGCGAAAGCAACCTTCCTATTGAATTGAAAAGCTCCGAATAGTCTTTTGTTGAAGTCGATGCTCTTATAAACACTTCGAACGGATCGTTCTTTTCATCGAAGCCAATTTCTATATTCAGTATCTTTGTTTCTTCTCCGTCTTTGAAGTGTACCGTTTTCTTCAAGGCTTGAATAACGATAGGCCTTTCTTTTGGCTTTATTTTACCCTTTGGTGTTAAATCTATTCCAAGGTCAAAGGTCATTTCCTTTTTCTTGTCCTTTGCCTTATCCTTTAACACGGCTTGTCTAGAACCTTCTCTAAATATCGTTATGCCTTTAAGACCCATTTTGTATGCCAACTTATACAGATCGGATATTTCTTCTCTAGAAGTATTTGCCGGCAAGTTTATTGTTTTTGACACAGACATATCTATTGCATTTGATACTATATTAAGTATATTCAAGTGCTGGTTCATATCAAGCTGTTCTGCGGTTTTGAATCTAGGATTATTTATGATATGTTTTGCTTTAGGATCTCCGTCCATAACGCGTCGTATTGTGTCATCATCGTGGCCCATTGCCTTCAATGTATCCCTTACGGCTATATCATCCTGATCTATAACAAATTCCTGATCCGTGTTTGGATTTACTTTACGTGTATAGTTCAGAGAAAATACAGGCTCTATACCTCCGGATACTGAAGCTGCGTTGGATGTTAAATAGGCCGCTATCATACTTATTGAACCTGTTGGCGCTATCGCTATTAACCTTGAGTTTGTAATTCCGTCTTTCAACAAATCGGATATTTCTGCGTTGTAATCTCTGCTTGTAAAGTGAAAAATTCCCTTTGCATAATCAGATTTATCATAGTCTTTGAACTTTATACCAGACATATGATAAAACTTGTTAGACGCCTTTATTGTGTAATAGACAAATTCGTCTATAAAGTCTTTGGTAAACTCTAAAGATTCTTCCGATCCATACTCATATCCCATGCGCATAAATACCGATGCCAATCCCATGAACCCTAGCCCTATAGGTCTGAAATCTAAAGATCGCTGTGTAAGTACTTCCAAAGGATAATCATTAGCCATCAGCGCAAGGTTCAAATAAATAACTGCCTTTTCAACGGTTGTTTCCAGATCGTAGTAGTTAAGCATTATTCCATTTTCTGGCTTTGTTGGATCTCTCTGGATCAAAGCATACAGATTTATCGATCCAAGATTGCAAACTGTCTTATCATGGCCGGTATATTCGCTACAATCCAGACTTACAAAACCATTTGTTACCCACATATAGTCGTCAGGAACAGTGATATCATAAACAACATCTTGGCCTATGTGCTCTACAGACTTTATTTTAGCAAATTTGCTTTGACCAATATAATATTCTGAATTTGGCCCTCCCATATCTATGCACGTTTTCATATTTTCTTTTTTATGAGAACAATACATAAACTCATATATCTCCGCAAGTGCTTTCTTATTCAGTGTTGAAAAAGTTATTCTCCACGTTTCTTTTGCTTTGTATGTTCTGCCGTTTCTCGGATCTTTCATATCTCTTTTACTGTGCATTTTAGAAACCAATGATTTTATTCCGAACGATAATAATATTTGCTGAGTTGAGTCTAGTATTACCTTATATACCGACGACACCGCTATGTTTGAACCTTTTTTTGTTATATTGACTGTTCCGTCAGAATCAATCAATCCTGCCAAAAAAGATAAAACTATATCTTTGCTAGATTTAAATAACCACGACGGTAATTTCTTATTGCCTTTTGTACTTGTTTTTCCTTCTTCATTTACTTCTATTTCCATCAAGAAAGCAATATACCTACAAAAGTTTTTTGAACATATAACAAATTGTGTTGTAGATGTTGGTGTTTCGATTGTCCTATAATTTACTTCCATATCGTTTAGAATTCTTTCTATGTTTGTTTTTACGCCGTTTTTGGTATTTCCTATTGTAAAAGTGACGCTATGCCTTCCTGTTTTACAATCGGCATTTATCGTTCCGTCACCTACCATAACTCCTATTAACCAAGCCATGTCTACATCATTTGTATATCTAAACTTTTTTAGTTCTAAATTTTTATTGCCAAAGTTTTCTTGTTCAAATTCCGGAATAGAACCATTTTCTACAAATTGAAGTGTGTCATCAAGACTTATTTCCAAAATATCTTGTGAGGACAAATATTCTACAGCCACTAAATCTCCTGATTTTGTTTTTAATTTATGCTCTTTTGTGGCTTTAAGTTCCATGCCGTTTGTCAAGGTAATTTTGTATATATCTTTTAAACCATTGTTAAAAACCTTTGTTATCTTATCCATTTGCTTCTTTATTGGATTCCAGGTTAGCATACCCTTTTCTAGTTGGTCTGCTCTAATTAAACCTTTATTTGTTGGAACTAAAGTATCACCAGTAACACAGGGGTTTACAGACTTTATTCGGTGTATTCCTTTAAGCGGATTGAATTTATTTATGTTGTCTATCATAAGAAGTCCGGGATCTGCGCTTTTATAAGCTGTGTCTATTATAAGATCCCAGAGCTCTCTTGCCTTTACTGTCTTTTTTACTTCTGTAGTGTGCGGATCTATTAAATTCCAATCTTTGTCGTTTTCTACAGCATCCATAAATGCATCTGTTATTTCCACCGATATATTGACATGCTCAAGATACTTTGGCCTTATTTGACCTGAATCATCTTTTATCATTGTGCCTTTTCTCGATATGAATTTCTCTATATCGGGATGAGAAACAGCCATAGAAAACATATTGGCGCCGCGCTTTGTCTTTCCAGATAAAGCTATTTTCTGAGTATTAGAGTTGAAAAGATCCATGAATTCTACAGGTCCGCAAGACTCTCCCATTGTTGTAGATACAAGAGAACCTTCCGACCTCAAATCTGAAAAGCTTACTCCGTACCCTCCTGCGGATTTAAATACTACTGCTTGTTCTTTCAAGGCGTCATAGATTTCGTCTATAGAATCGCCTATTCTACCCATCGCATAGCAAGATCCGTATGCCGCTTTTGGATTTTTGAATTCATTAATGGTATCCCAATCTTTTTTAGACATCTTGTCTATCGGTTTATAGATTAGATCATAAGCATCTCTGTCCGAGCCATAGCCGCGCATTGCATTAAACAACTGCGGGGACGAAGGAATGAATTTGCCTTTCGACATTATGCCGTAGAAATCATTCGCGTATTCCGCAACTTGTTTGTAGTCTTTCTTTATGTTCAGGAAAGCCGAAGCTACCTTCTTAGCTACTCTGAGTATCATCTGTTCCGGTGTTTCCTGAATTGTTCCTTCTTCGAAGTCCCATTCCCATAGATATCTTTGCTTCAATATTTGTTCTGTTCCTTTGTGCGGCAACGTTATTCTCCTTTCAAACTTCTACAGGCGATTGTTTTATTTTATATACCAGTTGTTTTATGTCTGAATCGGTCAAGTCTTCTTCTTCGAGTCTGTATACAAATTCTTCGGAAAACTTTTCAAAGAATTCTTTATAGCCGTTGTTTATCTTTTCTGCATTGCTCATAAAGAATTCGTCCATACTATCGGTTAAACAAACCCTTTTCTTCGATAATTCCGTCCCTATGTCTCTGAAGATATACTTCAACCTGACTCCAAAAAACTCCGCGTATTCCTTTATTTTTGTATTCATTGCAAAAAAATCATTTGGATATAGGCCTGACGCATACGCTTGATAGGCATAAGTTGATGCAGAAAGTCTTGAAACAATAGCCCTTGATGCGCCCGAGCTGTATGCTTCTTCTATCCTTCTCATCAATGCATACTCTATAAGCGAATATACCGATCTATCTTTGTTTAACGTTCTTTCATATATGAGATTGTTGAAGTTTTGTATATGATGGCAATTGTCTGGTATAAGCACAAGTTCTTCATCGTATTCCAGCATCTTGTTTATTAGATAGTCTTTACCACAACCATCTAATCCTTCCACTATGTATAACTTCAATGTATTACCTCCCTGCCGTAATACTTTACAGCCAATTCATTCGATAAAAAGAGGCGCCCAATTTAATGAACGCCCCTTCCCTTCAGCCACGAAAGGATTATTTCTTTTTCTTTTTCTTTGGAAACCTATTCAACTGGAAAGACGGAATGAGGATGTTGCCTTTCTCATCTTTTGCGGCGTATAGATCGCCTTCCGCTATCATATCCATGAGTATTCCTTCCGAAATACCTGTTTCTTTCTTCATCTGTTCTAAGGTTATAAAGTCTGGTTTCTTTTTGGCCAAAAAAAGTTCCAACTCCTTAATCTTCTTGGAGGCACAAATCTCTGAACTGACAGTACGCACATTGCCAATCCATTGGCATTTCTTTACCCTTCTGGAATCGTTCCATCTTTGATTTGCTGAGTTCTCCTGCCGCGTAGGCTTCTTTTACCTGTTCTTCCGACATAAGAGGTTTGTAATCTCTTGGCGGCAGTTTTCCCTGCTCCACGAAGTTTGCCGTGTATATGAATCTGTCAAAGATGTCTTCTACCGAGAATGGCTTCAAAGGCACATTGTTATAGACATAACCGTCTCCTTGCTTCATAACGTATTTAACATCCGGAAAATGTCTCATTGAGATTTCTTTAAGACCTATGTCGTATTCTGCACCTATGCACATGTCTCTTGCTACGTATATCATTCTTGATTTTTCTATGGGGTCTTCACCCGTAATAACCGGGAGCATTTCCTTTCCGTAATACAAATAAAGCATTTCCTGCAGAAGGTGTTCTATCTTAGGCGCCTGAACAAAGGGATCTAATGTGTAGCCGAGAACCTGTTGATGGTTTCTCTCATATCCGGCAATATGCTGTTTGAAAAAATTGTTCCCGTGGCCTGTTTTAAGTTCAATTATTACAAATTCATTGTTTATCTGTGCTATGACGTCCATTTCTCCGGATATTTGATATTGACCATCTGGGCCAAACGGAAAGGCTATTCTTACATGGTCTGCATAATATACGCCAGCTCTTTTCATGTACTCGATAAATTTTTCTTCAAAAGCCTCACCGAATTCGAACGTCCATGCTCCTTTGTCGTCCGGAGCTTCTGTTCTTGTCCCCAAAAGCTCTATTGCATATTTTCTTGAACATTTTCCATATACTTTTCCGTCTATTACCACCGATGCTGCGGTCGGTGTAAACGTTCTGTTGTAAGCTTTTTGAGCCGAGAACTCTCTTTTGTTTCTCAGCCTTTCGTTGACTATCTCTAATAGACTGTATTCCGACATCTATTCCCTCCTTATGATTGCTTTTGATATTATCCAAAACGGTTTTTACCCTATGTGTCAGTTCTTTTATTCTTCTTTCGCAAACCTCCAGAGACATGTTGTGTTCCTTTGCTACCTGCTCTAACGTTGACCCTTCTGCTATATAGTCCACAAGTATCTGGTACTCTTTAGGGGTAAGAAAAGACAGTATCTCTGGTTCAGGATCGTCTTGAGACCATCTTTCGTCTTCCAAATATTCTGTTGGAACAACATTACTAGTCTCTGTTTTATTTCTATCATTTATTCCGTCGATGCTGTTGCAGTCGAACTGGTTTGCCATGTCTTTAGATGCCTTCCACAATATGCTGGATATTCTTCTTGGCAGAAGAAACGTGACGAACTCAAGGAAAGAGTTCTTTTTATGCACATAACTTCCCATGAGCCTTATTATTTCTATGTCTATTTCTTGTCTTAAATCGCTTTCTGTCATCTTCGATGCTATGCTTTTCATATGGCTTAGATCGCCTTTTTTAGCAGACGCGTAAAATCCGGCCAACATCATTTTACTTACCGTTTTGTTTACTGTATAGTAGTTTGTGTCTAACAATATGTTGCATATAGAATTTATGTGATGTGTTAGATGCTCTTGAATGGCTTTATATACTTCATCTTTTTCTTTACCTGTTGATTCTTTATATAGATCAACACAGGTATTTAGATCACTATATAGCCTTCTGTTCTTCATGCTCTTCTTCCGCCTTAAATAAGCTGAGTGTGACTTTTGCGACCGCAACCGCAAAGGCTTCGTCTGGTTTCTTGACTTTTTTTCCGTATTTCATATATACCGCGTCTATCATTGCTTTATCGAGAGCTTTTCTTTTATCGCTTTTGGAAAGAGATATGTAATCAGCTGATTTTACTTTCATTACTTTCTTTGCAGATTCCGGGGCTATATCATCGGCTATTACTCCACATGATCTATATATAGACATTATTAAAGCCCCTGCGGCCTGAGACAGCGACAGTGCTGTCTTCTTGTTTAACTTTACGAATTGACTTTCTATTCCTGCATGAACTATGTTTAATCCTTTGTTTGAGTACATATACATTATTCCTTCAAGTGTGTTTGCTACATTGATCATTCTTGCTTTATAACCCGATAATTTTGAGCTAGCCGATATGCAACCAGAAGCAACAAGAGTATCGTCTAGCGACAGCATTGCCCAACCGCAAAAGGTAGTTCCAGGATCTATCCCAATAATTACGTCCACATGATCAACTCCGAGTAAGATTTGGAAAGATTAAGTATTGTAATAATATTCTTCTACGGCTTTATCTATGGCGTCCATTATCCATTTTTCATCCTTTGCTTTATCAAAGGGTATTCTGACCATAGTCCAGCCGTTTTCATAAGCTATATCATCTTTTAAATTGTCCAGGTATCTTCTGCGTTCAAAATTTACCTGTCCCTGCCCATCTCCGTAGTCTATTGCTTCGTAGTGGTGCTCGCCATCTACTTCAATGGCTATGTTTAACCCTTTTACAAAAAGGTCAACATGTAATTTTCCCGCATCTTTGTTTTTTGTTACCCCATTTATCTTCATCGATACTTCTTCTTTTATCTGATGATGAGGAAATAATTTCTTGAGTATTTTTTTTACCTCTCTATGGTATTTACTAGACAAACAAACACCCCTTTTTAATATATTATATTTACTACAATACAATTATAATATTGAAAAGCCTTTTAATCTTTCTTCGATTCTTTTTTGTAAAAACCATCTGTTTTATATATCGCTTCGATTGGTTCGAATATACGTTCTAATTCTCCATAGCATTCAGGGCATATCGTTTTTCTTTCGTCTGTCATTTTTTCCATAAACGAAAATTCCTTTTTGCACTTCTTACATCTATACCTATAAAACGGCATTCACATCATCTCGTAGTGTGTCTTCTTAATGCAGTTGCCCCTTAAATAGCATTCTGCACAGTGTTCTCCTGTATTTCTTGCATTGTATGATATGGCAAGCAACTGGGCAAACTTTATTATATCGTTTTTATACTTGCCAAATTTTCTCAATGATTCTGGATAATATCTGTAAGCTCTTCCTGTACTCAAGTCCGCGAATATCAAGCTGGAATTGTTTATTGATACCTGTTTAAACTCTCCACTAACCGATGCATTTAATCCATAGTAGTCTGTCATAACAGGATAATTCCACGGCATTGCTTCCGGATCTATCGGAGTCATTGGGTAAAGAGCACTTACAACAAAAAGATTTTCTTTGTTGTATTTACCCTTTCTATATAATAGCGCCGGCAGTATGCCTGATACTAGAAGCGGCCTGTCCAGTATATCTGAATTTATCTCAAAGCTGTATTTATAATTGCTTCGAACTATTTGTGTACTTTTTGGCAAAACCTTGAATATGGAAAGCAACGTATTTTTTGCCCTTATGATTACGTCTGTTTCGGTCATGCCTGCTGGGAGATACATCTTTTTTGTAGTATTTTTCAGCCAGAACTTTATGAATTCGTCTTCTATCTGTCTTTCGGATATATCATCTACCTGCAGAGAGTTTGCCATTAAGTTGTTAAACGTTCTCTGAATCGCTTTCTTATATGTCCAGTTATACGGCACTGGCATCTTTCTATACCTGTTCGAATCTACTCGCATCATATGAAGAAAAGCAGGGCAGTATTGGAAATACTCAAGAAAGGATTTTCGTATCAAATAATATGTCTTTCTTTTGTTTGAATAGGTTCCGAATACTACCTTGTTTAGTGTCGGCTGCTTATTTTTCTTAACTATAGGACTAAGTTTGGGCAAGTGCTAGCACTGCTTTCTTCGCAATAACTTCATTTTCCCTGAGTTTGAATATTATGGATTTTTCCGGACCGTTGAAGATTATCTTTTCGCATTCGGCCGCTGGCTTTATACTCTTTTCGTCAAGAGCAATATACACCGAATTATTTTCTTTTTCAGTTTCTAAAACAATCAGGTTCCTGGATAACCTTGTGACTGAAGCAAATATCTTTGTGTTCAAAAGAATCTCTTTACATGATGCGTATTCTGGGCCTTCTACATTTATTATAAAGGCATCTCCGCGTAATTCAAATTCATGGTTATGCATGTCTATGTACAGTATCATAGCTCTATCTCTTCCTTTCCGTCTATTATCTCTTCTGTGAGTTCGGATATATTTTGCCGTATCTTGTTCATTTCAGACTGCATGGAATTGAGAGATTTCAAAACTTCAGGTAGTTCATTAGATAATTTAATTGATCTGTACCTTTTTATTATATCGTCAGGGCTCACGTTAAAACCTTCTGATTTTAGATACTCGGATATAGATTCGCAATGAACGGCCGGATTCTTTATCTTTATCTTCGCCATAAGCTGCAGAGACTTTTCTAGTTTTTCTTTATTTCCATATTCATTTCCAAAACGCATCCAGAACAAAACGGAGCTCATGACAGGCAGATTAATAAACTGCTTTGCACCATATTTGTTTATATAATCATCCGGATCCATTCCTTCCGGAAGTTTAACAACCGCACTGTACATGTTCAGCTTCGGCATAAGATCGGATATCATATTGCATGTTCCTTTTATTCCGGCCTTGTCACCATCCAAAACGAATACAACAGAATCTGTTTTACTCATAAGAGTTTCAAAGAATCTCCTGTTTGCGTTTGAACTGGTTATTGCTACTGTATTCGTTATTCCGTTTACATGCATAGACAATGCATCTGAATAACCTTCTACAACATAAACAAATTTGCTTTCTGCCGGAACATCACTAAACATATAAGGAGTTTTTGCCTTTTCATAATAAGGATTGTTCGTCAAATTAAGAAACTTAGGTTCTGGATTTTCTTTATCTATCCTTCTGAAGGCTAAACTTGTTGGGCGCCCCTCCTCGTCTTTTATGGTATAAACCACACTTGTCGGAGCTATCTTGAAATATTTCTTTCCTTCCAGATCATCTATCAGGCCGTATTTATAAAGCATCTTCTTATCATATTTGCTTGTCATGAAGTCGAAGTACCTTATATAGCTTACGATATTACCTACGCCGTGCTTCTTGGCCTGCGCGACAGAAATTCTCTTTTGTTTAAGATAGTTTTGAACTTCTGGAGTAAATCTGCTTGCCGATACCGCATAATCAGAAGCATCTTTCAATGCTGCCAAAAGAGTTCCGTCGTCTTCATACTGTATTTCGCAGCCCGCAATTTCCGCTGCTCTTACAACAGACTCATAAAAGTCTAAATTTTCAATCGTCTGTATAGCAGAGAATATATCGTATATCTCTCCGCATCCAAAACACTTGAATCTCGGATTATACGCTCCGCTGTTGTCTTTGTCAAAGTAAACCATAGAAGGAATATCATCAAGATGAGCTGGATTGAAACACTTATACTTGTGGTTTACCGCCTGTCCTATATGATTTTCAACATATGATTTCAAGTAAGCTTGAGACTTGTTTCTGATTTCGTCCTTATTCAGTATCTTCATCAAAATTAAGGCGTGGAGACCCCAACTTCTTTAAGTTGGGGAGGAAACGCCTTCCCTCCTTTCCCATAATAATGTTTTTCTTTTACAACTCTTTGCCTTCTATTATCATCTGTGGAGTTAGACCATTAAGCAGTTCTCTTCTGTTGAATATATCTCCTATAACATATAATTTTTCAAACTCTTCTTGGCCGAGATCGCAGTATCTTATGTTGCTCCAGATTACTTCATTGGTGAGCAAATCCCTCTTGGGTATCTCGTATATACACCAGGAGTCATTTGCCTCATCAAAAACAACTAGACCTATATTGTAGCCTTCGGTAGTTGAATCGACAATGTTCATTTCTCCTATCGGCTGTCCGTTCGCATCTTTAAATACCGAAATTCTCATATTCTCCCTCCTTTATGAAAAAGGAAGGGGCTTACGCCCCAACCTCAAATAGTGGTCCTGATTCTGGACTCTTTACCCTGTAGTATGTCTTTGATCTTTCAGACAGCTGTTTGTCAATTTCGTCGAAAAGTATCTTGTCTATGTCTACTTCAAACATAAATATCGGCAGCCTATTTTTTATCTCTTCTCCAAATATATCTATTAAAGCTGCCTCTATACAACTTGCAACCAGCTCATACCTTGCTTTGTAATCGTGTTCTGCTCTTCCTTCTTCAAGTTCCAGTATTAAATCAATATCTGCAAAAGTGTGATCTTGATGATATAGCTCGATGATCGAATCTGTTATGGTATTTCCGAACATATAATGTAGTGTATCCAAGTATTCGTATACTATAGTAAGTACCTGCCTGAATTCTGAATCATCGAGTTTTTCCATTAAGTTGTACTCGCGATCATTTTTCAAAGACAGCACCAGGCCTTACGGAGCTATGTTTGATAAATTCTTCATGTAGTAATCATACATATTTGAGAACTGCGTCAGTTTTACTACTCTGGAATTCATCGTGTTTATGGAAGTATCTTCATTTGTTTCTATGTACATGTAGCCTTGTGAAGGAACTTCTTTTCGCAGCTTAAGGCTTTCAACCAAGTAATCCGCCTGACCCATAAGACAGCCGGTTTCGTAGTAATTGACACCCATATGCTGGTATTCTCCCGTTCTGTGAGTATGCGCAGTTACTACATCGGTAATGTCCCTGTGGCGTGCAATCCAGTGCTGGACAGAACGCTTGGCCATAGCAGAAAACTCTATGTAGTCGTCCGGATGCTGGTAGATAACCTTTCCCATTTTTATGAAGCGCGTATCACTGTATTCTACATTGTTGTGCTTTCTTACTTTGACAGGAACGCCATCAACAAATTCGTAGCCGTGAGCCAGATAATATACCATATTGCCTGACAGCATATAATCTATGCCTCTCAGTGCCGGAGTTTGTCTAATGCGCTTGTCTACGCGTTCACAGTGATTTCCTTTAAACATCACAACTCTTGCAAAAGCGCTGGAAAGTTTAGTGACAATGTCCAGCGAGTTAAGATAAATGTCTTGAAAGTAACCTTCGTCTCTATCGTAATACTTTGATGCTTGCTGAAGGTCTACAAAATCTCCGCCAATTATAATTGCATCTACTTTGTCTGCGTATTCTTCTATTAAATAGTCTTCGATGCCTGCTATCTGGAATGGAATGTGGAAGTCGGAAGCAAACACATATTTCTTTCCCGTGCTGGTCTTGTAGTTTTTTAGACTTTCTTCGTCGATGCTAAAAAGTTCTTTTGATACCTTTCCTTCGCATAGATCATACAGCCTACATATCATTTCTGGATCTGGGCTGTCTGTCGATACTATGTAGTTGGCTACTGTAAGCGATTGTTCTCGTGTTACTTTAGCCGGTTCAACGTTGCTTATCAATGATTTTGGTATGCTCAGTATCTCTGAGGTAGCATTTTCAGAGAACCCGCTGCCTAGAAGAATGGAACATGCTCTCAAGTTGCACCTCCACAGATTTCAACCAACTTTAAAACGGTTGAATTTTGTCCTATTACATTTTTGATTAGTGTAGAACGGAGTTCTTCTAAAAGTCCACAAATGTATTCCTCTTCTGTTATCTGTATCACATCTTTGACTTTGCTAGTCTTATATTTAGATAGCATCTCAGCAAGACTGCGGGTTCTAAGATTAATGCTGTAGTCATACTTTTTGTAGTCCATTGATATTCGATAATACATAGCACCTCCAAGAAAGTCGGTATTGCAAGAGTCTAAATAATTATACCACTATAACTGGATTGAAAATGAAATGAATTTCTAAATAATCGTTCAATTTTAGTTCGTAAGTGGCACCGTATTCTATGTCACCAAACTTTGGGAGATCGATCCCAAAATCTGTACATATATGATTTTCGTGTACATCTTTTTGAGTGACTTCTTGAATATGCTTTATGATTATTCCGTTTTCAAAGACCGCAACTTTGTCTCCTGGAATCATATTTATGTATCCGGCAATCGTGATATCTAAAGGCACATTAATCAGGGAGAATGAATAGGTCAAAGAGTAAAACATATATTCTGATTCCGGCCTTTGCCAAATCTCTGCGTTTTCTTGAAACAAATCTATCATGGTTTTTACTGTTTTGATTTTGCCTTTTGACTGAACTATTTTGGAGATTTCTACCAGTAGTTTACCTTCTTTTATACCGTTTATATTGATGTAGCCCTCTTTCATTTTATCAATTAATAATTGATCTGATGTTAAGCCGTTTTTAGAGATTAAAGACAGTAACAATTCTTTAGCTTCTACTAGCTTCCTAAAAGATTTATTGCTTCCTCCTTTATCTGGGTGTAAGACTTTAGAAAGTCCACGGTAGGCTCTCTTCACTACCGCGGACTGTTCTTCTTGCTTCATCTTAAAGATATTTCCGTCAATCAAAAGTAACTGCAGCGAATTTAATACGTTAACTAGGTCGGATGTATTATTCATTATTTCGATCAGTATTTGATGCTTTTCAGTGTGTTTGGATCCTTAATTGTATCTATTATCTTCCGAGCATCATCCATGGTTAGTTGTTTCAGGCTTTCTGTTGTGAACTGCTTTGGAATTTTATCTGCGTCTATATTTATGGTTTTAAGTATGTTGACCATATTATCGTCTGTAAGCCTGTTCATGCTCTTAAGCTTGAGTATGTAGCTTATTTGATTTTCGGAAATCTGTTTGGAACTTGTACTATAAGTATAATTTGAACTGTTACTACCATGATTGTCTTCTTTGTCATAAAGTTCCAACCCTATTCCGAGGTCCATACATGCGCGTTTAAAAGCGTTTGACTCCGCTATTTTTACAGCAGTTCCATGATCTACTACAAGTACTTCCACTTGTTTGCCCTTCTTTTCTCTCATTGCTTTTACTATGGCAGCTCCAGAGCTTCCGGTTTTGACAAGCTTGGTTCCATCTTCAAGATAAACGGTGATACTTACAGTTACTACTACATAGTCTGGTGTTGGGAAATATATTCCCTTGTTTTCAAAATCATAGTTAAGGCCAACCACATCTTGCAGTTTCTTCCTATAGTGTATTGGGTCTACATATCTCATTCCGTCTTGCCTTTTCTCTATTAAACTCGGGTCGAACGGATCGGAAAATTCTTTCGGAATTGGTATCTTTTTAAGCACTAAGTCCATTTTTCTGCCTCCCTAAAAGTTGATTCCAGTATTTTCTTTGCTTTTTGCAGATTTTTCATGTCGTCTTTCTTTATATATTTCTTTAGTTTGCTGGCCACTTGTTTTCCACTTGTGTTTTCATCTGAGAGAATAATGAGAGCATTTATAAGTATTGCAAGTCTCTCGTCTTGGTTTTCATTCTTCGGATGAACCAAAATCCTCCTCCGTGTCTGGCGTAATCTCTACGTTTGAAATATCTATCTGCTTTCTTCCCGAAATAAATGCGGCGAAGTCTGTATCTTTGTAGTAAGAAGTCCAGTCTATGTTTGACATTCCTTCTCTTAATGCTTGTAATCCCTTATATTTATCTTCTCCAACGTAGTACATCGGGCCGCTTCTTTTTATGAAGCCGTGATAAGATAGAAAATTGACGTTGGTTTCGATAAGATCGATTCCGGAGTGACCGTAGATATAGATATTTCCAACTCTGCCTGCCATGCCAACTTTATTTTTGTGGCATTTGATATTGGTTATTATTCCTACATCTTCTTTTTCCTTCCCTGTTCCAACTGAAATCTTTGATGACTTCGATATGAGTTTGATTGTTGTCTGATGATCTTTTTGCGCGCCGCCCGGAGCATTTATTTTGGCGCCGGCATAAGGGTCTATGTTGGCCCTTATCTGGTTTAAGATAATAAACGTTGTTTCACATTCTTGAAGGACCGGACTCATCTTCTTAAGCCAAACGCCAAACTTCTTTGGCATTGTGCCTATCTTTTCTTTTGTGGTTACGTCGTCGCTGGAAGTAACATATGTCTGCTCTTCTTCAAAATACATTGCTCCGAGAGAATCCAGCACAACCATTGATAGTTCTCCGGTTCTTATTGCAAATTCCATTTTTTCCATTATGTCTTCGCCGGTAGTTCCCGTTGTAATTCGAAAGTTATCCTGATAGGGATCGAGACCATTTCTTATTGCCCAATCTTCTTCAAAGCTTCCTTCTACATCGACAAGCATTATGCTTTTGTTTGGCATCTGCTTCATAAATTCCCTCATGATGTAGAAAGAAGTGGTTGATTTTCCAGAAGAAAAAGCTCCATACATCTCGATTATACGTCCCAAAGGGATGCCGCCGGCAGTTAAATAATCCAGCGGCATTATCCCTGTAAGGACTTTTTTGATACCCCTACCGGCTTTCTTGTACTCGGCGTATTTGGAACTTAGATCGTCTAACGTCTTGTACTTTGCAGCCATGGGAGCCTCCTATTAAAATGGTATGTCGTCGCTTTCTGTAAAGCTTTCCACCACTTCGCTTGGGTCTACTCCGTCTTCTGCCTGCTGTTTGGACAGTATGATTTCTATATCATTGATCCTGACGTTTATGCCGAGACCTCCAAGCTGTGTTTCCTCTTCTTTGTCCCTGTACCAAAAATTTGCGGTACCGTTTGAGATGAATATAGGAGTCCTTTCTTTTATCAGCTCCCATCTGTAATCAGCCGGGTTTCCAATGATGTTTAGACTCGCAAAATCGCTTTTCCACTTGTTTTGAATGTTTTTCGGGCGCATCCAGACTACCGATACACTCATGGTTCTGTACTCTCTTCCATTCTGAGAGACTCCATCTCTTGCTGGTTTTACTTTGTTGACATAGAACTTTCCTGATACGTTCATAATCTTCTCCTATTCTTTACCCATTTCGGGGATTTTCTGGTATGGTATGTGATACAATATAAGTATACCACGTACCGGTGGATAAATCTATACTAAATAACTGATTGGAGCGTAAATTGATTAGACTACCAGAGTATTATCCGTCAGACGTTAATTATAACTTGAAACACTTATACATGCTATGCATTCTTATGGAAAATCATAAGAACGGTAAATGCCAATACTCTGATGTCTACGAGACCGCCCTAAAAATCGACAGCAATACATATAGAGCAAACAAAGTCGCCGAAGAGTTTGCACAAGACAAACAATGCGTACGTGGTATTGCTAAAAACGGCGAAATCTATCTTGCTTCCATACGTAAGCCTTTCAATCACCACGTTAAAGAATACGATAACTGGCAGGTTGAAAATTTTATCACCTTTAGAGATCAATTGCTGCTCAGAACTATAACAAAAGTGAAGAGAATAAGTACCTCTACCATTGCCAAAAGATTTAACCTTACTCAGAGGCAGATATTCAATATCATAAAGAAACTGCGTGAATCAGGTCAATTAGAAATAGTAAATAATTTCATAGTTTTGAGCATCGACAGAAACGCCGAAATAGAAACAACACACGTCCCAGACTCTAGCAAGAGGGCTATAAAGGCATCTAACTCCTATTATCTTCCTGATAACCGGAATGATTCTGGACACCCGATCTCAATGCATGCCGAGTACGTAAAGGAAGTAAAAGATTCCTGTGGTAAACGCGGCAGATATTTCGAGGGAGATGCGTTATGGGTATTCTCGCACAAGAGCGGACCTGTGGATAATTTTGAAATGCTTGCAATGTCCAGAAGCGCTAAAGGGGCAAAAACTCTATACAAAATAATGAATCGGCTTGAAGGAAAGGGCTGATATTTTTTGTTTGTTATACTGCGTTTCATATATTTCTTCTGGACACCCGGCCCGGCTGTGCCGACAGTGGATATGGTTAATCATAGTTATCCGTACTGTATTCAGCATCTATGTTTATAACCTTATCTTCAAGGCATATAACGATACCTGTTTCTTCGGCATTTGATATGTCTGTCAGCAGTTTCATAAACTTTTTATTTTTGCTGATATCCGGAGAATCTGTGTTTATGTTTATATGGAAGTGAAGGGATTGATCATAGTTGTAGTCATTGAAGATTTGCATCGTAAACGATTTTTCTAAATCGCTGTCATTCATGCGAAAATAGTTTGAAACGCTTAACTTTTTTTCGCTTCTGTAATCCTTTAGGTCATCGTCGAATCGGCTAAGTGCTTTTATGAATTCTTTTTCAATATCGAATTCTTTTATCTCTTCCATGTATACATCAAACGCCGCGTCGGAATCGTAGTAATATCCAACTACTCTTATATAGAGTTGATCGTCTATGGAGCTTATTTTTTCAGTACGCCGGTCGTATCTATCGCCCGAAGTATCTAATGTGAATTCCATTATTTCTTTTATGCGCGGCGGTTCTTTTTCTTTGTTCATTGCACGCCTCCTCTTTTTATACACTTGGCGAAATTTCTATTATGTTTTCTTTGTATTTCATGATGAGCCCTTCTTTATTCGCTTTTTTTAGAGCGTCTATTAGAGTCATCATGTTTTCATTCTCGTATACTTCTGAAACCCTTGTATCGATTGCAAAATGTGCCTTCACGAAATTTCTGTCGGATCTCACTATATTAATTGCTATCCTGGCTATGTCTTCTTCATCTATTTCGCATATCAATCTATCTATTCTTCCTGTATCTGATTTGTCTGTACCTTTGTTTACAAAAAACTCTATAGCGTCCATAACAATTTCGTACATGTCTATGTCGTCAGCATATTCTCTTCTTGTTTCTACCACTGAATCCTGAATGGCAAAGTGCGCGCTGTGCTTTAAATACCATTTGTCCGATATCCTGTATATATCTATAGCTACTTTTTCTTCCCATAAGATGTGATAATATATTTTTGCTATATCGACTATTCTGTTCATTTATATATAGCCCCGTTTTTATATTCTTCTTGTTGAAGGTATCTCTAAAACCATATCCCTGTAGTTGAAAATGCAGTCGTTTTTCTCATTATCGTACATAGCATTATACATAACTTTGAGGCTCTCGAAGTTCTCGAAAATGTTTTCGTTGTATATTCCGATGATTATACAGTGATCTTTAGACTCGTCTATGTTTATTGATTTCTTTGTTAAGTGTATCTGATAAGCTGTTGCGCTCTGCGTGAAGTCTACTATTTTGTCTGCGTTTCTTTCAAACTTATAGTAATCCCAGCCTTCTTCCCTTATCATAAATTGAAAAAGTATCATGTAGATATAATCATAGTAATCTAAATTTTGAACTTCTTTTACCGTATGATTTATCGGATGGTTGTTACCAGAGTAGCTTGATGCATAGTTTATCAATGTACGATCCCCTATTTGATAGATGCTTTGGCTTATAGAATCCTTTGATATTATTAAGTGATGCTTTTGTACTGTGTATATTATATCTATGGTAACTTCTGGGATTATATGCCTGTAGTTGTCGTTTACTCTGATGTTTCTTCACCTTCTGCGAAAATATAAAGCGACCTATGCATCTTAGGAATTTCTAAGGTTTTGTTGTCAAAAATTATAGCGATACCGCTCGACGCGTTGTCCCTAACAGCATCAAACAGATCAGATATTTCCGTATTATTCTTTATGTGGTTATTGCTTGTGTTTATAGTTAGAAAGAAATTGAATTTAACTTTGGACAATTCTTTTTCTGTTGAATACATCGTAAAGAACTGAATTGATCTCGTGCTTTTATTGTTTATAGTAAAGTATGTTGTTTTTGCTTCTGTTCCCACCATAGAAAAATATTTTTCTATAGCCTCAAATATCTTTGTGGGTATTTCGTGCGATTCTAAGTCTTCTTGCCCGTATGATATGATGTTTTCTTTATTGCTAATTTTGTTTTCGAGCATAATGATATCTCCGCTAGGAGTATCGTAAACAACTTGCAGTATTGTTGCATAACCATCCCAGGTAATGATATTTAAAATTTCTTCGGTTTCCTTTATCTCAATCACCTCCTAGATAAGAGCCGCCC
>ENA-UPTA01001987-UPTA01001987.1-activated-sludge-metagenome-genome-assembly--contig:-NODE-1987-length-21817-cov-6.248139_pt1 | contig 21817 bp, 14 predicted proteins | sample MGYA00238184_ERZ773361 | MGnify/ENA primary metagenome ERZ773361 (study PRJEB29100, sample SAMN05720205) | activated sludge metagenome | isolation source: anaerobic digester from wastewater... | reverse complement strand
CTGGCTCAGGCACTTTGGGAAGCAGAAAATGAAATGAAAGTGAAGGGTATCTCAGTTAGTTCGCCGGATGCAGGGGGAATTCTCAGTGCTACATTTACCAAATGGGGTATTGCGCCAAATCCAGAACAATAATCTCGATTTTCTTAGCTTATTTGGTTAGCAACTATCAATAATGAGTATATAATTTCTTTATACTCATTCTTTTGATTTTAAAGAAGGTACTATGGACGACTTTCCACAAGTACTAACGATTGAAGAAGCATCAAAATACCTTCGCATACCTCTCTCCACACTTTATAAACTTGCGCAGGATGGAAAAATACCATGCCAAAAAGTTGGAAGGCATTGGCGATTTAGAAAAGAAAGGATAGATAACTGGTTGGACGATACGATAGCCAAATCAAAAAAACAATCTCCGATTGACAATGAGGAGCAACATGGATGTTGAATTAATCGAAAGACTCGCAAAGCTAAGATTAATAATTGGATATCTTGGGGAACGGGAGCAGTTCGGTTGGTGGCAGAGTTCATTTTTTACACAAGGAAGCAATGCTTTCCTTTCTCCTCTTTTTAGCAGAACGCAAATTTTGGCTCAATGTAATGGAGTAACTCATGCTGCAGCTTTAGTGCATGACGAGCGTATTGGCATTGGTCATGTTTATCATCTGTTTCGACTGCCAGAAGAGATTGAGCAAGGAATCCACAAATCGCTCCATGAACCGGCTTTGGTCCAATCGGTTCAAAAAAATATTAACAAATCAGAAATAGCCTTGGATTCCTTGCGAAAGTTAACTGGTTCTCAATTAACAACTGAGATCGGCCCAATCCGAGTAGGAAACATAGTTGCGCTGCGTGACCTAAGTTCTTGGCAGAAAGTAGCTGGCGCGTACTTGTATGGTTTTGAACAAGATACCTTAATCTGCCCCTATTTTTCAGATCCCTTATGACAACTACCTCCTACTCTTCAATGCTTAATGCCGGTATAGGTATGATCGATTCGACTCGCACAATGCTCAATCTATGGCAACCTGGGATGAGTAGTGTTGATCTTTATAAGGTAGCACTAGAATCGGGATTATTCCCCAATATTACTGCGCGACGCTTGCAGAACTTCATCAAGGAATGTTTCGGCCCCAGATATTTGGTGAATGAAGGTGTTCCATCTAAAATTCTGAAATCAATTGAATCTTCTTTCTCAAACCGAGAGTTTAATCAGTTACTGTTCATATACACTTGCCGTGAAAGTCGAATTCTTAATGATTTTATTCGTGATGTATATTGGGGTGCTTATAGTTCAGGTAGAGAAACAATATCAAACGAAGATGCTCTTCTTTTTGTAATTCGAGCCAATCAAGATGGAAAGACAGTTAAACCCTGGTCAGAAATCACGTTGTCGAAGGTAGCGGGATACTTAACAGCTTCATGTGCAGATTTTGGTTTGTTGGAAAATGGACAAAGAAGCATCCGGAAAATTCTACCATTTCGGATTGAATCGAGGTTAAGTATTCTCCTGGCTTATGATCTTCATTTTTCCGGCCATGGTGATAATAGCGTTCTTAGCCATTCGGATTGGGGATTATTTGGTTTGGATCGAAGTGATGTGTTGAATGAATTAAAACAGCTAGCATTAAAAGGTTGGTTTATTATTCAATCCGCTGGAGATGTAACTCGTATAGGCTGGCAATACCAGAGTATGGAGGAAGTAATCGATGCCCTCATTAAGAGATAACTTCGACGAGTTGATGGAACGTGTTCGATCTGGTCGAGAATTAGGACACGCCAGTTTTGAACCGATCTATTATTTGATTTTCCCTCCCAAGCAAATTTTGGATGTAAAACGCAGCTTGCCAGCGTGGATCGCAAAACTGCGCAATGATGGTTGGGACGTTGAGCAGTTTTCTATCGCCCAGGAAATTCGTTCCATATTAGACAGTGCGCCGATGATGAAAATCTGGTTGACCGCGGATAAAAAATCGCCTCTCCAGTGGGATAAAGCCAATCAATCTTTGGCCAATGCCATTACAAATGGCTCGTTAAAAAGTCGGCTAGAGACTAAGCTGGAACAGGTGAAAGGGAAAAAGAGCACAATTATTCTTGTCACAGATCTCGAAGCGCTTCATCCTTATACTCGCATCGGTGCAATCGAGAGCCAACTATACGGGAAATTCTATGTGCCGACAGTGTTTTTTTACCCGGGTGAACGAACCGGAAAGACGCGATTGAAATTCCTGGGTTTTTATCCAGAGGATGGCAATTATCGCTCCGTTCATATCGGCGGTTAAAAAGGAGTATCAGGAGCTATGAAGATCAAAACATTATTTGACCCGTCGAAAGATATTTACCGCAACATCGAAAAGGTAATTACCTATAATGCTTCACAAGAAGTCCGTTTAAAGGCAGAAATTACCGAATACATTGTGACTGAAAGCATTGAAGATCAGTTCGAGCGGCTGTTAACCAAAATGCAACAGGCGATGGATAGCGGCGGCGAGAATGAGGTAGGTGTATGGGTTTCTGGTTTCTATGGTTCTGGTAAGTCGTCCTTCACGAAATACCTTGGCTTAGCATTGGACCAGAGCGTGCAAATTGAAGGGACGCGGTTCTTGAAATATTTACAAGACCGTATGAACAAACCCCAGACGCGAGCATTGTTATCTACGGTGGCTAATCGCTTTCCAGCAGCGGTTGTCCTTCTCGATCTGGCAAGTGAAATGCTGGCCGGCGCAACCATGGAAGCAGTCTCGACAGTTCTTTATTACAAAGTATTGCAATGGGCTGGGTACTCCCAAAACTTAAAAGTAGCTGCATTTGAACGAAAATTAAAGAAGGAAGGACGATTCACTGAATTTACATCTATTGTGAGATCCAACTATGACCTTGAGTGGGAGAGTGTGCAAAATGATTCACTTGTAATTGACACAATCATCCCGGAAATTGCTCATGAAATGTATCCACAGTTGTTCAAAACAGCCAGCGCTTTTAACACTGAGACGACGGACTTTATTCGTTTTGAAAACGAACGTGTCAAGGAAATGATTGATATTGTTCGTGAAGCAACTGGCAAAGAATATATAGTTTTCATCATCGATGAAGTGGGTCAATATGTTGGAGATCGGCCAGCATTGATTTTGAATCTGGATGGTCTTTCAAAAAACCTTAAGAGCATTGGCAACGGTAAAGTTTGGATTCTCGGAACTGCACAGCAAACTCTTACCGAAGATGATCCACGCGCATCTTTAAACTCACCTGAATTGTATAAACTCAAGGACCGTTTTCCGATCCAGATCGACCTTGAATCCAGCGATATCCGCGAAATTTGTTACCGCCGTTTATTGGGTAAATCACCGGATGGGGAAAAGACCCTCGGCGCAATCTTCGAAAAACATGGGCAGGAATTACGATTTAATACCAAACTCGAAGATGCAAAGTATTACGACGCAGACTTCGATAAGGTTACCTTCACCAATCTCTATCCTTTTCTGCCGGCTCATTTTGATATTTTGTTGCACCTTTTAGGTGCATTGGCCAAGTCCACGGGTGGAATAGGGCTACGCTCAGCCATTAAAGTGATCCAGGATATCCTGATTGAAGGTCCTGATGGCCAACCGCCTGTCGCGAATCAACCAACCGGTTGGCTGGCCACGACGGTTACATTGTATGATGCGCTTGAAAAAGACATTCGCCGCGCCGCCCCATCCATTCATAAAGCGGTTGCAAAGGCTCTCATTCGCTTCCCCGATTCGGCAATTCATCAGGAAATCGCCAAGACAGTAGCAATTCTTCAAATATTGGGGAACATGCCAGTAACAGTCCAAAATATTGCCAGTCTTACTCATCCTACGGTTGATGCAGCATCGCGCCACGATGCAGTCGAATCGGCTGTCAAGGACCTAATTTCTGATGGATTTGTTCCCTTCGGTGAGAAAGATGGGAATCTGTGCTTTTTCAGTGAAAAGATTAATGACATCGATCAAGAACGGGCACAAATTCCCTTACGTTCGATTGAAACCAGGCGGATTCAAAATGAGGGCTTGCGAGAGGTGTTTAGCCCACTCCCCTCTGTCCGGCTGCACAACACCCTTTCGGTAACCTCTGGGTTGAAATCATCCACCGGGTCTTTCCTGGCGAATCTTGCCGGCGAGAAGGAAACGATTCAAACCGTGGTGGAATTTGTCGCTCCGGAAGATTATGAAGGAGCCCGTACCCGCCTAGTTGAAGAATCACGTCAGCGTAGTTCGCAATACACGATCTATTTATTGGGAAGAACGGTTAGTGAGATCAACGATCTGGTATCCGAAATTTATAGAAGCCGTGAAATTGTTCAACGATATCGCAATGACCCAGATCAGGAAGTTAAGGAATATTGTTCAGCCCAGACCGACCGCGCAAATGTTTTAACCGGTGACTTGGAGCATTTGTTGAAAAACTGCTTAAGCCAGGGATCCTTTATCTTCCGAGGTCAGGTAACGGCAGCAGACAGCCTGGATCATGATCTGGTTGAAGCTGCGAAAAAGCATCTAAGCGCAGTGGCTGAACAAGTCTTTGATCGCTACAATGAGGCGCCCGTCAGAGCAGATACGAATATTGCCGAAAAATTCTTGAAAGCCGGCAACTTAAAAGCAATCGACTCCAACATTGATCCGCTCTCTCTGGTCCAGGTGGTGGGTGGAACCCCTCGCATCAATACCAATCATAAAGCTCTGATTAGCATTCGAGATTTCATCGACCGCAATGGATCAGTGGATGGGAAATGTCTGACCGATTATTTTACCGATGCGCCTTTTGGCTGGTCTCCAGATACCTTGCGCTACCTGGTGGCGGCGTTATTGGTCAATGGGGAGATCAAGCTCAAGATTTCCGGGCGAGATATCAAAGTAAATGGCCAACAGGCAATAGAAGGTCTGCGCACAAATAATTCGTTCAAAACGGTAGGGATCTCACTTCGCGACGGTCAACTTCCGCCGGAAGTGCTCGCTCGCGCGGCACAACGCCTGACCGATCTGACAGGTGAACCTACCATACCGCTGGAACAGGAAATCAGTAAATCAGCAGCGAAGCACTTCCCACAATTGCAGCTGAAATACGGTCCATTGGTTTCAAAGTTGGAGAACCTGGGGCTGCCAGGTGTGGAGCGCATTCGTGAGCTCAATAAAGATCTGGCGGAGATTTTGGAAACCGATGCCTCGGATGTCCCGCAGCGATTGGGAAGCGAAGAATCCTCACTCTTTACGAGCCTCAAATGGGCAGCAGATGTAACCTTGGCGCTCAAAAACGGGCTGGAGGTGACAATTCGCGAGCTGCGTGAGCATTGGAAGGAAATCAAAGCATTACCGGATTCGGGAATACCAGGTCAGCTCAAAAGCGATGTTGAGGAATCGCTTGCCCAAATTGGTGAACGTCTGGGTCAGGAAAATTTCTACCAGCACAACGCCGATTTAAGTTCCACGCTGACCTCAATTAAGAATCATTTACGTGGCGCAATTATCCAGATGATGGATGCGCAAAAAAGCACGATTAAGCTCGCCCAACAAGATCTACCAGGGCTGTTTGAATGGAGCGAATTGACGCACGAAGAACAATCTCAGATTCTAGCTCAATTGGAAGCATTGGTAATAGAAGTGCCCCGAGACCTGGCTGGATTGAAGCAACTATTGGGTCAGGAATATACCATCCAATCACAGGTCAGTAACATCCGAAAGAAAATCGAAGAAACCGGGCATGAACGACAATTGGCGCGTCTGAAAGAGGAGAAGGAACAAGCTGCCCGCGAGGGGCGCAGTCGGATTACCCGATCTTTGAATATTCCAACCAGGGTGACCAGCAGCAGACAACTGGAAATATTGATTCAGCAGCTTCAGACTCTAAGAACCGAATTGGCGCTCTACAATGACATCGAAGTAACCATAGAACTGAAGGACTGATCCATTATGGCATTTGATCAAACCACCCGCAACCGCCTTGCCCGATTCGTTGGCGACGCCCGCACCCTGTTGACAGAAGAATTTACCCGCCAAATACAAAATGAGTACGGGCTTGACCCGGTCAGTGGAGATGTGACGCCTCTCGAACGGCTGACTGCGTTGAATGATCGCCAACGCGAGACGGCCCGGATATTGCGTGAAACCCTGAATTACTATCTGGCGGGAAATCCAAAGGCTGATGACAAGGCAACCCGGGATGGTTTGGATCGCATCGTACGTGAGCAGGCTTTTACTGTGCTTAATCGGCTGTGCGCATTGCGCATGTCCGAAGCACGTGGGCTGGTTGTAGAATCCATTGCCAAAGGATACCAGTCGAAAGGCTTTCAACTCTATGCCCGCCTGGCTGGCAGCGCCCTGGGTGAAACCGGTGATGCCTACCGATTATATCTCTTTAGTTTGATGGATGAATTTGCCATTGATCTTCCGGTATTGTTTGACCGTTTCAGCCCGCAGGGACGGCTTTTTCCCCGTGAGACTGCTCTGCTGAAGCTATTAGATCTGATTAATGATCCAGAGATTGAGCCATTATGGGCTGAAGATGAGACGATTGGCTGGATTTACCAGTACTTCAACACCAAAGAAGAGCGTAAAGCGATGCGCGACGCTTCGTCAGCGCCGCGCAACAGCCGTGAGCTGGCCGTACGCAACCAGTTTTTCACCCCGCGTTATGTGGTGGAATTCCTCACCGATAACACCCTGGGGCGCATCTGGTACGAGATGACCCAAGGCGAGACGGCACTCAAAGATACCTGTCGCTACCTGGTGCGACGTAAACATGTATTTTTCCTGAAAGAAGGTCAGGATGTTCCTGAACCGTTCTCGCCAGATCAGCCGCATGAAACTGACCCTGACCTTGCCCATGAAATGTGGCTGCCCCCCAACGAAGAGATCACCGACCTGATCACTATTTTCCTGTATGGGTTAACTGCCGGTGGTTACGACTATGCCAGAGAACAATGGGGAATCGAATGCGGCGACCTGGCCAACGAGAAATTGAAACAGTATCACGAAACCGGAAAATGGGAAGGAACGTTCGATGAATTGCGTTGCTGCCTGTTCTTTGAACAGCGCAGGTATCACCATTTTGGTGAAGGCCCCGAGGGCGATAACGTAAAAGCCATTCTGGACCTGTACCAGACGATTTGTGAGCGCTGGAACATTGAAGTCGAGTATATTCCCCACCGCCCGTTGAAGGACCCGCGTGAGATCAAGATGCTCGACCCGGCTTGTGGTTCGATGCACTTTGGACTGTATGCCTTTGACCTGTTTGAGCAGATTTATGCCGAAGCCTGGGATCTGGAAGAACGACTGGGCGAAGACGCCTTGAAGCGATTGGCAGATCTGGAGTCGTTGCATAAAACCTACCCGGATAAAGAATCTTACCTGAAGGATGTGCCGCGCCTGATCATCGAGCGCAACATCCACGGCGTGGATATTGACCCGCGCGCGGTGCAAATTGCCGGGCTGAGCCTGTGGCTGCGCGCCCAGAAGAGCTGGCAGGCGCAAGGGCTGCTTCCCCGCGAACGACTGCAAATTCGCAAATCGAATGTGGTCTGTGCCGAACCCATGCCCGGTGACCGCCAGATGCTGGAGGAATTTTTAAACACACTGCGTGGCGATGGGCTGGAAGCGTTAATGCGCAAAGCCTGGCATGTGCCTGTCGACCAGAAAGTACGCGCCACACCGCAGATGGCGGACGCCCTGGCGAAATTAGTGCGCACGGTTTGGAATGAGATGGAACTGGCCGGTGAAGCCGGCAGCCTGCTAAAGATTGAAGAGACGCTGCGCGATGCGATTGCAACGGCGCGTAAAGAATCGGAAGAGAAGTCTCCGCTTTTCCGAGTGCTGGAATATGGATTGAACGAATCAACGAAAGAACAATATGTGCAGTTGGTTGCAGGTAAAGACCTTGATTTCTTCGATCGGGCTGAAGTGTTAGTACTAGCTGCGCTTAAGGACTACGCTGAACAAGCGGTAAACGGCGAAAGTTACCAGCGTCGTTTGTTTGCGGGTGATGCTATCCAAGGTTTTGATTTTATTAATCTTTGTAGAAAATTGTATGATGTAGTATTGATGAACCCACCATTTGGTGCGTCCAGTTTGGGAAGTAAAGATTACATAACAAGTAAATATCCCCGTACTAAAAATGATTTATATTCAGCTTTCATTGAAAGGGGATTAAACTCAATTGGATATCATGGCAGATTGGGTGCTATTTCTAGCCGTACGGGTTTTTTTCTAAAATCGTTTCAATTATGGCGTGAAGATATTCTGTTAAAGGAAGCACGTATAATGGTTATGACTGATCTTGGTTATGGTGTCTTGGATACTGCAATGGTGGAAACAGCCGCATACGTACTTCAAAAGTGTAACATTTGATAATCATGTCCAGAATACCTCGTAACGACTTTCCTCTTAAATAGGATCAAATGGTATATATGAGTAATCCCCTTTTTATCAAGCAGTTAGGAATAATAAATGAAAAATAGAAATTCTGCCTTCTTTAGATTGGTTAACACTCCTGTGCATACAAAGGGAGATGAGCTTCTGATTAAGATCTCAGATCTAAACCGTGGCAGGAGAACAGATGATATTTTTCTGTCCGATCCAATTGATTTCTCAGCTGTGCCAGGTTCGCCATTTGCTTATTGGGTTAACAATCAAGTAATTAGCATTTTTACAAACTTGCACTCATTACACCAGGAAGGATACTCCATCCAGATTGGAGCATCATCTCACTCAGATTACCGTTTTCTAAGATTAACTTGGGAAGTACCAAGATTTTTCGGAAACGCATCAGAAAAGTGGAAACACTTTGCAAAAGGTGGAGAATATTCCCCATATTACTATGATATACATTTATGCATTAATTGGGATAAGGAACCGAAGGAAATTCAAGAATATATATCAAAACAGTATCCTTATCTTTATGGTGAAACTGGTTGGTTATTGCATCCAGAAAGTAGTTACTTCCGACCTGGCTTAACTTGGCCGAGACGAACTAATAAATTCAGTGTACGCTGTTTGCCAGCGAATTGTGTCTTTGCAGATAAAGGTCCCGCTGCTTTTTCTCCAAATGATAATCCTGAAGATTTACTTGCACTTTTGGCAGTTATGAATTCATCTTCTTTCCGAAATTTAGTAAGGATTTTGGTGGCTGGGACGGAACTTGCTCAATCGTTTGAAGTTGGTTTGATCCAACAAATTCCTATCCCTTTGAACCTTTCAACTGCGAAAAAAGAACTTGCTCAATATGCTTGTCAAGCATTTGAAATTACACGCCAGCCATATTTGGATGATGAGACGACAAATATATTTTGCTTTCCAGGATTAATAAGAACAGTTCATAATGGGAGTTCACTGACCAACCAACTGAAAGTTATAAATCAACAAGAAATTGAAGCCCGATCAAAATTATTGAAATTACAAAAGCTTATAGATTCACTTGTTGAAGATCTTTATGGAATTCCAAACCTTAGTGGTGATGGCGGAATTATTAATGACCCAAGTGACGAAAATGCCGACGGAGAAAGCGAAGTTACCTACTCTGCATCTAAACCCACCTCGTTGGTTTCTGATTTGGTGATGTGGTGTATCGGTGTATCTTTTGGACGATGGGATATCCGTCCTTCACTAAATAAAGAATTATTACCAAAAATCCCGGGACCATTTGATCCGTTGCTTGAATTATCTCCAGGTATGTTGCAAACAGAAGGGAATAAAAACATATCCTCTAGGAATGAACCTAAAGGTTACCCTTTGCGAATTTCATGGTTAGGTATCTTGGTGGATGATAAAGGGCATGTAGATGATGTTGAACAACGGATTAGAGAAGTCTTGCTATTTGTTTGGCAGAAGAATCACGAAACCATTGAACAAGAAATTTGTCAACTTTTAGAAGTACGCTCATTACGTCTGTTTATTCAAAAGCCAAATATGTTCTTTGCATACCATTTAAAACGTTATTCCAAGAGTCGCCGGGCAGCCCCAATCTATTGGCCGCTTTCCACGCCTTCGTGCTCTTACACTCTTTGGTTGTACTATCACCGGCTGAATGATCAGACTCTCTACACCTGTGTCAACGACTTTGTCGACCCCAAGCTCAAGCAGGTGTCTGAAGAAGCCGCTCGGCTGCGTGTAAAGAAAGGTCGTAACGCTGCTGATGAAAAAGAGTTGGAGCGCTTGACGGATTTTGAGCGCGAATTGAAAGATTTCCGTGAGGAATTGCTGCGCGTGGCAAAGTTCTGGAAACCCAACCTCAATGATGGCGTGGAAATCACTGCTGCGCCGCTGTGGAAGCTCTTCCAGCACAAACCCTGGCAGAAACGCTTGAAAGAAACCTGGCAGAAGCTGGAAGCCGGCGAATACGACTGGGCGCACCTGGCTTACTCCATCTGGCCGGAACGCGTGCGCGAAAAGTGCAAGGCTGATAAATCGCTGGCGATTGCGCATGATTTAGAAGAATTGTATGTGGAGCCGCCGGCATCTGCCAAAAAGAAAAAAGCCAAGAAACCAGTGGTAGATGAAGAGACAGAGGAGTGGTTCAATGACGATTAAAAACTTCATTCAAAAAGAAATATTTTTGCCACGCCTTAAACAAAATGGGGTGTTGATCGTATACGACCCAGACCGACGCTATCGCGAGTTGTGTTTGGAGCTGAACTCTGAAAAATTGCGCGTTATCGATACATCCGAAAGCAGTATCACCAGCCGCTTTGCAGCCCTGGACGAACTCAATGAGTTTGGCCGGCCCAATCCATCCATTGAGGGTATTCTGGTGTATGTTCCCGCTACGTCGCCGATCACAGATGAGGAAAAACAACGCGACCCGTTTGCCATTTACGGCGCTTGTGGCTCCGTCTTTCCAGAAGGAGATGGCGATGAATTGCTCAGCCTTTGCCTGAAAGCATGCCCAGATTATGCTACAGAAATCCGCCGGATATTTAAAGACAATCCCAACCCCAATTTTGCTGTCATTGACGCCATAGGCGGAGGAGCAGGCTGGCCGAACCTGCAGGCAATGCTGAAAGTCGAATCGGCTCGCGATATTTTATTTGTTCTGCTAACACCTTCCGAAGCGCAAAAAGAGACTCTCAAAACACAGACCAGCTGGTTATCTGAGGCCACAGCCTTGTTCCAGAGCGCTCTGGGACTGAATCTGAAGACCAAAATCAAAACCTGGACCGCAGTCGCAGATGAATTGTGGCGCTTCCTGCTGTTTAGCGAATTTGTTTTCGACCTGCCAAGTGACTTGCCAGCAGCTTTGACAACTGTTCCTTGTGCTCCTCAAGAAGCACTTCACCTGGTGGAAGATCTGTGCGATCGATTACGCAATGATCGGCGCACCCAGGCTTTTTACATTGAACGCGCCGAGGGAATTGAAAAAGAGCTAAATCTGCCAGCCATTTGCGAGAGAATTGATGATTTCGGTGTTCGGGATACCTTCCCATTTGAAGAGCGTGCTTGTTTCAACCAGGCAGTCGATGCGTTGAAACGAGATAATGTCGACAGACTGCGCAGCGTTCTCAATCGCCACGAACAATCTGTCTGGATCAGCCGGGGTGAGAACCAGGCGCAGTGGGCCTTGCTCCACTCGGCTGCCAGCCTGGCCCAGGCCTGTGAAGATATCGACCGCCAGTTATCCGAGCACACCCGCACACTGGATACCTTGCTAGACTTTTACACCAACAATATCCGCGAAGTAGATCGCCTCCAGCGTGAATTTGAACAAGCCGCGGGGGATCTCCTCGATTCAGGTGGCGCATCAATTGAGGTGATCAGTCAATCGCGCTCAATGTACCGCAAATTAATGGACAAGGTTCACGGGGTTTTCATGCGCCATATCGAAAAATCCGGTTGGCCAATCTCGGGACGCTTATCGAATGCTGATGTGTTTGACAGATTGGTCGCGCCGAAATTGCTCGAAAGCGGCCGGCGCGTGGCTTATCTGTTGATCGACGCCATGCGTTATGAACTCGGTGTTGAGTTAGCAAAACACTTAAACGAAGCTGGGCAAATTGATGTTCAAGTAGCCTGTGCTCAGATGCCAACCGTCACACCTGTTGGGATGGCGACACTGCTACCCGGGGCCAGTCAAAACCTGAAAATCACGAATAAGGATAATCAGTTGTTGGTCGTATTCGGTGACCAACCATTAACCACCGTTACTCAACGCATGGATGTGCTGCGTAAAAAGTATGGGCAGCGTTTCGCTGAAATGGAGCTGGTCCACTTTGTCCGCTATCATCCCAAGATCGAGAGTACCGTTGAACTTCTAGTCATTCGCAGTAATGACATGGATAATGATTTTGAGGCCAATCCAGAAGCTGCTCCAGGATTAATCAGTCGCACCTTCCAAAAAATCCGTTCAGCTATTTATAAATTGCGTGATTTGGGATTTCAGGATGTCATCATTGCCACCGATCATGGCTTTTTCCTGAATACAGCCATTCAGCCAGGCGATGTGTGCGCTAAACCATCAGGGAAATGGATCAATGTCCACGAGCGAACACTGCTTGGTGATGGGATTGGCGATGCAGCTAACCTGGTCTTGCCCGCTGAAATGTTAGGAATTCAGGGAGATTATGACCAGGTCTCAATTCCACGAGCATTGGTAGCGTATCGCGCCGGGCAATGGTATTTCCACGGCGGGCTTTCCCTTCAGGAAGCGATTGTGCCTGTCATCGCAGTAAAGATTCGCGCTGCAGAGATTGGAATTGGCAGCAAACTATCGGTGATGTTGAATTACAAGCGCGGTTCCAAAAAGATCACCACCCGCTTACCAGTTATCGAAGTTGAAGCTGGAGCTTCGGATCTCTTTGCCCAGGAAACAGATTTGTTGATAGAAGCCTACGATGTAAAAGGGCAAGTTGTTGGCGAAGCAAAACTTGGCGGTCCGGTAAACCCGGCGACGAGAATCATTGTACTAAAACCAGGGGACACCATCCCAATTACCCTAAAAATGGAAATGGATTTTGAGGGCAAATTCGTTGTAAAAGCCCTTGATCCTATAACGCAAACAGCCTTGGGAAAACCTCTTGAATTAGAAACGGACTATACGGTGTAATTATGGATACTTTAGACGAGAAACTGCTTGGAGTATTTGAAGGAAAAGTTGTCCGCAAGGATTTGTTACATCGTATTAAAAAGGGAACGAATGTCCCAACGTTTGTATTGGAATTTTTATTGGCGCGGTACTGCGCAAGTGAAGATCCTAAAGAAATCCAAGAAGGTTTGGAAGCTGTCCTGGCAACCCTTCAGGATAACTATGTGCGCGCTGACGAAGCGAATGCTGCTCAATCGAAGGTAGCGACCAAGGGAAAACACCGTTTCATTGATAAAGTCCATGTCAACTACATTGAAAAAGAGAAGCGTCATTGGGCTGCCCTTGAAAACTTTAATTCCCAACGGGTGGCTATCAATGAAAAGTTTTATCGTGATAACGATCGTCTGTTAGAAGGTGGAATTTGGGCTGAAATTACCATCGGATACAACGAAATCGAAGATGACGATTACACGTTCTATGTTGAAGATCTGCGACCAATTCAATTGAGCCGATTTGATTTCGATGGGTATGCTGCAGGTCGGAGTAAGTTTTCACGAGATGAATGGCTGGATATTGTTTTGCGCTCTGTCGGATTAGAACCGACGAAGCTCTCTACACGATTGAAATTCCATTTCATGCTACGGTTAGCATGTTTGGTGGAACCTAACTACAATTTTATCGAGCTAGGTCCCAGGGGAACTGGAAAATCGTACTTCTTCAGCGAATTTTCTCCCTATTCAACTCTGGTCAGTGGCGGACAGGCTACAACCCCAATATTGTTCTACAACAATGCCCGGAAACGAACGGGCTTGGTTGGTTTCTGGGATACCGTTGCCTTTGATGAGGTCGCCGGCATCCAAATCAAAGACTCCACCACCATCCAGATCATGAAAGATTTCATGGCAAACGGACGTTTTTCGCGTGGGGCTGAAGTTATTGCCGACGCGAGCTTGGCTTTCAATGGGAATATCGATCATTCCATTGAACAATTAGTTAATTCAACCGAACATGATCTTTTTATTCCCATGCCAAGAGAGTTTGATCTGGCAATTATGGATCGGTTTGCGGCTTATTTACCTGGTTGGGAAATGCCTAAAAACAGCAGTGATTTTTTGACAGGAAATTATGGCTTCATAACGGATTACCTGGCAGAAGCATTTCATCATCAATTCTCTCACACCAATCGGTACGAGGAAGTCAACAAGCGAATTCGATTGGGACAGAACGTCGAAGGCCGTGATGAAAAGGGCATCAAAAAGACAGTATGTGCTTTTCTAAAAATACTGCATCCCGATGGTCCACCCAGCGATTCAGAATTTGACGAGTATTCAGCTTATGCAGTTGAAGCCAGGCGACGTGTAAAAGAACAGATGAACAAACGCAAACCGGATGATGAATTTGCACGGATAAACCTGTCCTATATTGCCCCGGATGGAAAAGAAGTCGTGGTTTTTTGTCCTGAATCACGTAATGCAACTGCTACACAACATCCATTCCGGCGTTCATTGAATTCAGGAACAAAAGAGAATACGGAAGCAAAAACGAGGAAAGCTCAAACTAGAACTGTGGTCGAGCAGCCTTCAGAAGTGGCAGTAATGGTTCAACCAGAAATTGTTTCACCGAAAGAGCCAGAAATTAGTGAAAAGCATTACACAATTTTTTATGGTGATACTGGTTATAGCTACGAGACCATTTTTGGCCCCTACTTTACAGGTGCGAAAAGTATCGAGATTGAAGATCCCTACATTCGAATGCCTCACCAAATCCAGAACCTTGTTCGGTTTTGTGAGGTAGTCATAAAAATGTCGGGCATTAAACGCATCGAATTGATCACTGGCTATGATGATGAAACTCAGAAGTTGGAAATTGAACAGAAATTAAGCGACCTAAAACAAAGCCTGCTCGAAGTTGATGTTGTTTTCGACTTTGACTTTAACCCAAACATTCATGATCGTGAAATTCGGCTGGATAACGGCTGGGTGGTAAAAATTGGTCGAGGATTGGATTTCTACCAGAAACCACAAAGCTGGAATGAGATCGGCGCCAATGATCTATCATTGAGGAAATGCTTGGAAACGAAGGTGGATATTTACCAGATAAATAACACCGAATAAAGTTGTTAGGCAACGATACACTTGTTATTATTTGTCTACATGAAAGTGTTAATTGCCCAAGATTGGTATAACATACTTGAAGATCATTTTGTAGATAAAGCCAAAGAAGAATATGTCTTGGGCGAAAGGAAAATGAGCGATGGCAAAAACCGAAAATGAAAATGTATCAGGAATACTCAACTTTTCGATTGACAGTAGCTTGCTTTTCCAGTTAGGTGAACAACTTGTTGCAAAACCATCTATCGCTCTTTCGGAATTGGTAAAAAACGCCTATGATGCAGATGCTACCCATGTTGTTGTTCGTTTAGAGAAAACAGGTATACCTGGTGGCACAATCTCGATTATTGATAATGGTCATGGGATGAGTTTAGAAGAAGTACAGAATTTTTGGATGCGGATTGCCACAACATCTAAACGCGAAAAAGAAATTTCCAAAATTTACTGTCGCCCCCTTACTGGCGCAAAAGGGATTGGTAGGTTTGCTGCCAGACGGCTCGGTGGAAAATTAACATTATTATCAATCGCGGATTTGAACAATGGGACAAAAGAAAAAGTTACTGCAATTTTTGATTGGAAGAATAATTTTGCCCCCGGTCAAGATTTGGTTTCTGTACCGATTACATATGAAAGGGAAGTCATACAAAATGATATCCCAACCGGTGTCACATTGATTATCGAAGACGCCAGAGATTCTTGGGATGAGGAAGAAATTGTGGAGCTTCGTAGAGATCTCTTGAGTTTGCAAAGCCCATTTCCTGATCTCATTATTAGATCGGATCGATCTATTAAGAAGGGTTGTAAGGAAGATCCTGGTTTTAATTTCGAGCTTCAGATTTCCGGATCAAAGGAATTAGAGAGGCTTTCAGGCGGACTTGGGGATGCTTTTTTACGAGCTGCTTGGGCTAAGTTAGATGGAAAAATTGATGCGGATGGTCATGCTCATTATGATATTGAAATTTTAAGTACGGGTGATACGGACACATTAATTGATGACACCAATAAGTATACTGGTCTCGAAGGCGCTAGATTAAGAGTTTATTATTTCATATATGCATCAGAGTATTTCAAAGAATCAGAGTTTAATGTTCGCGATGCATCTCAAAAGGGTCGTGAAGAAGGTGGGATCAGAATATATCTGGATGGCTTTAGAGTGTTCCCCTATGGGAGCCAAAGTGATGATTGGTTGCGATTAGATGAATACGCTGTACGGAACGTGGACATGGCAACAGCCATATCGCCACCAGAGAGGGTTCTTGAATTAGCAAATACCATTGCAGGGAGACCCTACCTTCTAATTCCTAGAAATCGGCAACTGTTCGGAGTTGTGGCAGCCTCTCAAACAAAACATTCGAATATTGAAATTAACATCAGCCGTGAACGCTTGCTTGAAACTCCTACTGTAGCATCATTAAGACAATTTGTGCAGAGCGGTATTTATTGGATGACGCTCAAGTATGCCGCATTTCTGGCAAATGAGAAAGAAAAACGTCGAAAGGAGAAAGCTCCAAAGAGTGTTCAAGAAATAATTACTGAGGCAAAGTCTACCTTGGCTTCTACTCAAGGTATCCCAGAAGAACAACGTAGTATTCTTACGCTAGCTTTGGATGATGCCTTACAACGCGCTACCGAAGAGGAAGAAGATAGGATCAGCGAAATTTCCATGTTAAGAATTCTAGCGTCTGCGGGTACGACATTGTCCTTGATGAATCACCAGCTCCAAGCGTTAATAAGTGCGGTATCACAAACAGAGCAAGATTTATTACGTTTACAATCCTCAATCCCGGGAGCGTCAAGATCTACTTATGACGATATCATTAACCAAGTTTCGGAATGGCATCAAATGGTTAATCTCCAGGTTTCTCAGTTGGGATTTTTGCTAACCCCAGACAGTCGCCAACGTCGGAAACGTCATGCATTATATGAGATCATCGAAAACGTTAAAAAACCGATGTCCTATTACATAAGTAAGAATGGGGTCTCCTTCAGTAATAATGTTCCGAGAAACCTTCGTACTCCTCCAATCTATCAAGCCGAGTTATATTCTGTGTTAATTAATATCTATTCAAACGCTCTTAAAGCTATTTATGGGCAACCTCGGCGAGAGATTTTGGTTGACGCGGAAAAAGAAGATGACACACTTTATATTCGAATGAAAGATACGGGAGTTGGATTACCAGTAGAAAGACGAGAAATATCATTCAAGCCATTTATAACAACAAGCCTTCCAAATCCGATATTAGGAACAGGGACTGGTTTGGGTCTTAAAGTTGTGAGGGATATATTGGAGTTGTACGGTGGAACAGCTCGATTTATAGACGTGGAAAAACCATGGAAGACCTGTATTGAAATCGTTCTACCTGATAGAGGAGCCTCTGATGACAATTAAAGCAATCTATATTGATGATGAGATAAGCCGTCCAGGCAGAGATGCTCAAAAGTTACGTGAATTGTTGATTTCTCCCGGGGAACTTGAAATTGAGCTGCAATACCCGCCGAAATCTTTTGTTGAATTTCGTGTTGATTTTGACCTTGTAATGATTGACCTAGATTTGAGCACTCCATTGGAAAATGGTGACGTTGTGGGTTATTTCGGAACTACGTTAGCATCCGAATTAAGAATGAGAAACTCATCAGCGCCAATTGTATTAGTGACAAGACCAAACGTTATCACTGGAAAAATGCAATACCTGATAGATAGCGTTGATATTGATTATATAGTTTTCAAAGACGATATCAACAAAGATCCCTCAGGGGTTAGAGCAAAACTGATTAGCTTATGTGATGGATTCCGAGTATTATCACAGCCTCAAGATTCCAATTGGCCCAGCTTGATAGCCTTAATGACAGCAACAGAAGAAGAAGCGAGTCTTTTGAGAGAAGCAGCTCCTCCAGTTGAAAAAGGGGTGTGGAATGTTTCTCAAATATCACGCTGGATTCGAAATTCCATCATTGAATTTCCCGGTATTTTATATGATGATTTGACGACGGCCACACGATTAGGGGTTAGTTTAGCTTCATTCAATCAGCCACAAGTTCTTGGGTTGTTTGATGACGTTCAATACCGAGGAGTTTTTTCATCTCTTAAAAAGCGTTGGTGGCGTGGAAGGGTGTTTTATAAAGCCCAGCAACTGATGCTCCGCCATAATATGCCTGGATCTATACCTGAAAAATTCCGCCTAGCATTTCAGGCAGAATATGGTCAAGAGCTTGAACCAGCTATTTGTATTTACGATGGTAAACCGACAGCAGATTGGGTATGTTATATTTTAAACCAACCTGTCAAGCAGAGAAATTCTATTCCGTATTATCCTGATAGACGTCCTTCAGTGATGGATCAAGCACGTGTATCCTATAAAGCAATTCAAGAGTCAGATTCCTTTGATGAAACTTTAGTTGATGCTCAAGGATCTGAAATTGTAAAAAGTCTCTGGAAATAACTCCTTAGGATTGGAAAGATACTTCATGGATTCACAGAGGGTAATAAATTCACTTCAACTAATTGGTAAAGTATATGATACTATCCTTGATGACTCTCATCAATATGTAATTCCCCAAGCAATTTCAACTGTTCAAGTTACTAAAGAGAAGTATGAAGATGCTAGTCGCAACCAAACTCGAGGCTATACTCCGGTGCCATGGGGTTATAGTATACAGCATGAATACCCATTAAAATTTAAGCCGGTGGATGTACCGAATTCTGTACAATTACAAGTTGATGTTTATTGTGATGTTAGATGGGCGGAGCAAGATGTTCCAATAGTTCAAGATATAAAAATTAGGGTATGGAGCTGCCATACAGATACGATATTTGACGAGAAAAGAGACTCACAGGCAGTTTTAGACGAATTAACTCGTGAAGGCCGAAATATCAATGGCCGAGTTGTTTCAAGGCTTCATTTTGACAAAGCCAATTTGAACTCAAATACGGGGATTGGTTATCATCCAGAATATCACGTTCAGTACGGTGGAATTTCAGAGGATTATGAACTATGTTGGCATCCCAAAAAAGTTAATTTGCCTAGACTTAACCACCAGCCTCTAGAGCTTTTCTTAGTTTGCCAGCTAATCGCTGCTAACTTTTTTCCGGATATCTATCGTGACCAGATTCGAGAAAAGGCAGAGTGGCGACAAGAGTTGGTTCATTACCAGAACTTGCTTCTACGTGGTTATTACGAAAAGTGTATAGGGGCAATTAACAATAACGACTCACTTCTCGATATCCTTTGTGTTTAGATGTTTCTGTTTTGAGGAAGTAGCAATTGTTATTAATTCCTCAACCGCTACATTTACTTGTTCACGCATATCTTCAGAAAATTCCAAAATATCGTATACAACCTGATTGATCCTTGATCTATCATGGTTATCACTGATTATATAATCATGATAAGCAAAGACCAATGCCTCATGTTGATCTGAAGTTAAAAGATGAGGGTTTAGAATCGGAACTTTCTTAATTTGTCCCGGGTTTATATTATAAGTACCTCCCCCATACACCTGAGCATTTGCCCGTAGCATGATTTCAGTCACAGAACTCGAAAGAATAGCTAAGTAAGCTTCAGTTTTAATTTCAGGTGATGGAAATGGGATAAACTCAATAAAAAGCTCTCCGGGGATAAACGATGCTTGATTCCATAAAACGATAAAGTCTCTGTAGATCAAGCGAGGGATCAGTATCTCAGAGATGCCCCTTTTTTCAAGTGAACTCGCCAGATCATACCAAATCTTCCTACTTGCCTTCTGAATCCTCTTTTTATTCTGATAACCAATTACCGTAGTTTGTTTACCTCGAACGGCAACTTTTTTTGATTCACCTTCTAAAATATAAGCAAGTGTGTGTGTATTTACTAAAGCACTCTTTTCCTCTTTGCAATAAAAAACAAAAAAATCAGGATCGGTTTCTGATAATAGCACGGGTTCTTTTAAATACCGTGAGGACTGAGCGAGTGGCCTTAAATATTGTTTTTCAATCTGCACTGCAGAAGCATGAGAAGAGGTAAGAACAAAAAAGTCCTTTGCCAAAGTCTGGAGGCCAACTCTAGTTAGGGCTAACGTACTAATTGGTGAAAGTAATGGGTGTTTACTTAATTTTTCATAAATATCTGGCAATTTAAAATAGATTCCCCAAGGGTGGTTACTATTTATGTCATCTTGTTTGATTTCATGAACAATTACATCCTTATGATTATTATTACCCAATTCAGAAGGTTCTATAATATCGTTTATTTTCTTAATTGGAAGACCATTTTTTACCCTGAAAAACCGGATAAATTCATTTTTCTGGGTCGCATTTTTCTTTTTTCCTAACAGCATTACAGGTTTAACTTGTGCATCATCAAATACTCGACGATCTAAACTAATTAGGCATTCGATATCAAATTCTTTAAGTAAGTATTTTTTTAAAACCTCTCCATAACTAACATTTAGCCATGATTCAGCAGTGATAACTGCAAGACGTCCTCCTGGCTTTAATTTTGGGAGAGCGTAGAGGAGAAAATATACATATAGATCTGTTAATCTAGATAATTCGCTATAAGTAACATGTTGATTTCCTTGAACGACTCGATCCCTTACAGAATCAGTCGATTTAATATACATTCGTCTGACATATGGAGGATTCCCTACAATAGCGTTTACTTCAGGAAACATCGCTCCAAAAAAATTATCGTTAGTAATATTTGGAAAAGAAAAAGATTTTTCGATACAAAATTTACTAAAATTCTCATATGAGATCTTATCAATTTCCGAACCATATATCTGTAATTGGGCATTCAGAGGATCAGCGCCTAATTCAACTAATCGATTAAAACCATTGAAGACAAAACTACCGCCGCCAACCCCTAGATCCATCACAATGTCATCTGGAGACCTTATAGCCCAAGAGATTAAGAATTGTGCGTAATCAGATGGTGTATAAATTGACCCAAGCTCAGGTGAAACCGCGTTAGATACCAAAGAAGGAGATATCGTTTTGGGTGAATTATTGGTGCTAATAAATGGTGTTTGATCCACAGAGTCCTACCCTTGTTTATTATACTTGGCCCATGCTAGATAACCTATAATGACTTACCATTCTTGGCTTTTCGTCGATTGCTTACGGTTGGAACACATGATACAGATTTATTACCAGGGGCATGATAGTATTCCTGATTATCATCATCTAGTAGACTTTGTATTTGCCCTTTAATTTCTGGAAAATGTTTTCCAGTTTTTTGACGGTCCTGTATCCAATCTTGTAGAGACAGAAGGGTGTTCCCTTGGTTCCGACGGTAATAATTGGATCTTTGCCAAGAGCGGAATATTGGACGGCATTTGTCACAAAGCATCGGTATAAACGAACCAGGGAACCTTATATCAGATGATGTCTGACCGCACCACATACATGTCCAAGTAACTTCCGAATAAGTCACTTTTCTACTATAGGAATTTACTGAGATGTTTTTGTCTAACATATTTTTATTGTACTATGGTTGCATCAATTGTACAATAGAAAAGGACTCTAATTTTTTAGAGTCCTTTTTTTTGCTAAATTCCAAATCCCATCTGTCCCTCCGGTACTACCTCCTTTCTTCGTGTCCGCCTGACAACCACCGTCTTCTGACTCACCCAATCATCCCAGGTCATTACTTTCGGACCAGGAATGATCACTGCACTCGGGGTCGTCAGGCTGCCCATCGGAT
>ENA-UPTA01001986-UPTA01001986.1-activated-sludge-metagenome-genome-assembly--contig:-NODE-1986-length-21827-cov-6.494442_pt1 | contig 21827 bp, 18 predicted proteins | sample MGYA00238184_ERZ773361 | MGnify/ENA primary metagenome ERZ773361 (study PRJEB29100, sample SAMN05720205) | activated sludge metagenome | isolation source: anaerobic digester from wastewater... | reverse complement strand
AGACTTCAGATCAGTCAGGTGCGCTGAGTGGTGTTTCCCGCAACATGAAATCCAAGCAGGCAAATATCCGCCTCCGCGCTATTGATGTGTATACGGGAAGAATTCTCGCCTCCAGCGCGCAGAACGCTCCTGCAGTGCATATTGACGCGGAAACAGCTTCCAAAGATGCGATTCAGCGATGTCTCAGAAAAATGCTCGGCAGACTTGATGAGGACACCAATCAGTTCGAATCAGGGCCATTCCTCAACCAGATAACGAAAAAATTTCTCGAATCGGCGACACGCCGTATGATCACCATAACCGTTGCCGGCCTTAATTTTGCCGACATGACAAAATTCCGGGAGCAGCTTCAGGGACGTATCCGCGGAGTTGGTAAAGTTTATCCAAGGGGACAGACGGGAACTGCTGCAAAACTTGAAATTGAATTCGCAGGCAAAACACACGATTTCGCCCAGGAGCTCAACTCGAAAGCATCGAGCATCGGGTTCGGCATTGAAATTCTGGAGCAGAAACCGAACAGGCTTTCTATTAAAGCTGTACGAAACCAGTAAAAATTTTTAATTACACATATTTTTAAATTATTCTTGCATTCTTCACCCCTCACCCGTTAAATGCGGGCCGAGGGGTTTTTTATGTAATTCTCAGGGAGCCTCCCTGCTTCTGAATGATCATTCACGGAGCAGCCTTTAAAGGAGGCAGATAATAATATTATAAGAATGCAGATGAGGATAACAATGCAGGACTACACACATGCAACCGGAACAATAATAGGAAAAGACGGATTTGAAATTTTCTTCCAGAGCTGGATTGCCAGAAAGCCGGAGGGAGTTCTTGTAATCGCACACGGACTTGGAGAACATTCCGGACGCTACGCGAATCTGATCAATGCGCTGAGCGGGAAGGGCGTCCACGTGTACGCCCTTGACCATCGCGGTCATGGAATGTCCGCCGGGAAAAGAGGACATGTCAATTCTTTCAGCGAATACACTGATGACCTTAAAATTTTTATGAACATTGTCAAAAACTATCACCCTGATCTTCCGGTAATTCTTCTCGGTCACAGCATGGGAGGGGTAATTGCGTTTTCATACGCTCTTGCATACCCGAACGACATCAATGCCCTTATTCTTTCCTCCGCTGGTCTCATCCCCGCGGTTGAACCGCCGGCAGTGAAAGCGAAAATGGCGTTATTCTTTTCAAAAATACTCCCCGGAGTCGCCGTATCGAACGAACTTGACGCGGAACAGATATCTCATGACAGAAAAACAATTGACACCTACATAAGCGATCCCCTGGTTCATGACCGGATAACATTTAAGTGGTTCAGTGAATTTGTAGCCGAAGAACAGAAGTGCATGGACCATGCCGCTGATCTCAACATGCCGCTCCTTGTATTTCACGGCACTGACGACAGAATCTGTGATTTTTCAGGATCAATCCTCACCCACGAAAAGGCATCTTCAAAAGACAAAACAATCCACCTCTTTGAAGGGCTGTACCACGAAACAATGAATGAAGTGGAGTTTGAAAGAGCGAAAGTTCTGGATATGGTAAGCACATGGATAACCAAACACATTAAACCGGCAAAAGCTGCAAAGTCTGGTTCAGTTAAAAAAGCCGCTCCGAAGAAATCCACAGCACCTGCCGGAAAGGCAAAATCGGCCCCGGCCAAAAAGGCAGCTCCTAAAGCAAAAGCCAAAGCCAAAACTAAAGCGAAAAAAGTGAAAAAATAATTTTTCACCAGACATGTGAAAAAAAATAAAAAAACGCCGGGTGGGAGTACCCGGCGTTTTATTTTTTTCAAATGATACTGCGATGTTGGCTCAATTATTTTAACAACTGTAAGACGCCCTGTGACTTCATGTTCGCCTGGGCAAGCATTGCTGTTGCTGCCTGAGTCAGAATCTGATACCGTGTAAACGATGACATCTGTTCAGCCATATCTGTATCTCTTATACGGCTTTCAGAAGCCTGCACGTTTTCATAGGCATTCAGGAGTCCCTTTGCGGCATGCTCCAGCCTGTTGTAATACGCACCGAGGTCCGCACGCTGCTTCGAAATAACACGAAGCGCCTCATCAGCAAGACCGATAACAGCATTTGCCTTTGAAGGTGTTGAAAGCGAAATGAACGTCAACACGGTGGGATTCCGCAATCCAAGCGCAGCACTGGTCATTGTTTCAATGAACACACGCTCACGCTGGTGCATATTCGGACCCATGTGAAACCACATTGAAGCTGTCGGGTTCAATCGGGCAAAAGAACCCGTAAGAAGCTTCATCTTGTTGAATTCAGCCTGTGAAGAAATTCTATCAATTTCATCTACAAGTTCAGATATTTCAACCTGGATCTGCTGTCTGTCTTCCGGTGTGTATATTCCGTTTGCAGATTGTACCGCAAGAACCCTTATTCTCTGGAGAATGTCATGGGATTCCTGAAGATATCCTTCAGCGGTTTGTATCAGAGACATACCATCCTCAGTATTCCTTTCGGCCTGCCGAAGACCCTGTATCTGCGATCTCATTTTTTCAGAAACTGCCAGACCAGAAGCGTCGTCTCCAGCCCTGTTAATTCTTAATCCTGATGAGAGCTTCTCTATGTCCCTCGTCATGCTCCAGTCATGAAATTTTAATGTTCTATGTGCAAATATTGCACTAACATTGTGATTTATAATCATAACATCCTCCTTGAATTTATTGCTATCGTCCCTGATAGCTAAATGATTATAATATCATCAGTAAACACTCGTCACATTTACAATATCACGTAAGCCATTCTATGGGTGTTTAAAGGTTTTTATAGCCGTTTATTTTAATTTATGTCCCCATATCTATCATATTTTATTGTTTTTATTTTTTTTGAGATAATAAAAAAAAATTACATTTCTATAGCGCGCTTTCGTTCAATGGGTCCATCGAATATTATTTGTAAAAAACACTTGCCAGAATTACGGCTATCGTGTTCTCAGAGAGTGTAATATCATCGGGACTAACCGGTTCATACTAATTATCAGGGCAATTTTACGTGGGAAAATACAGCGGCATATCAACACGCCTGAGAACCCCGGGGCAGGGCCGTGGGCCGTCAGGAGGGTCCAGCTTCGGCGGAAGTGGTTCGACAAACAGGATCCGGGACATCTTTGACCGTTTCGGGCTGACGTCACACACCGGGAGAACCATTGCCGCAGGACTTGGTGCGGGCATCATCATTGCGTTCATTGTTATCGTCATTATTGACTTTTACCGGGTAAAAGGACTCGCGAATTTCCAGCCGAATATAACCACAAAAATTTATGATAAAAACAACGTCCTGATTTCTGAACTTTTCAGACAGAAGCGCGAAGTAGTACTGTTTGATAGAATACCCCGGCATCTTATACACGCGTTTATCGCAATCGAAGATAATGAATTCTATGACCACTACGGTGTTAACATCAAGGGAATTGTGCGCGCTTTTTTCATCAATATTTTTTCAGGGAGGATACGCCAGGGCGGCTCGACGATAACACAGCAGCTCTCAAAAATCCTGCTCACGGAACGGGAACGAAGCATTTACCGGAAAATCAAGGAAGCCTTCATCGCGCTCATGATGGAAATGACATATTCAAAGGACCAGATACTCTCCTTTTATCTGAACCAGATATTTCTTGGTCACGGCGCATACGGCGTGGAATCAGCATCGCGCTTTTATTTCCAGAAACATGTATGGGAGCTTGATCTCGCCGAGTGTGCCCTTCTTGCCTCACTGCCCTCAGCACCCAACAGACTTTCGCCGATACGCCATCCCCAGCGTTCAATGGAACGCCACCGTGTTGTTCTCGCGAGGATGGTTGATATGGGATACATAACGATCCGTCAGGCAGAGGAAGCTTATCTGAAATTCTGGCCGGATTACCTTGATCAGATCAACGACCTCCCCCCCAGCTATAATACATGGTCCGCACGGCTCGATAAAGCACCATGGTTTACCGAGCACATCAGGCGGATACTGGTCAAAAAATACGGAGAGGAAACTGTCTATGAAAAAGGTCTCCTGGTATATACGACCCTTGATGTAAAAAAGCAGATAGCGGCCCAGAAGCTCCTGAAGGATGCCCTGCGGCGGCAGTCTTCCGTATCAGGCAGCATGCTGTACAGAAATGAGGACTATTTTATCGACACCTTCACTGACACTGTTGAGATGTTTTCCCTGCTCTTCGATATCGACCAGTTCAGGAAATCCGGCTCCCGCGAATCCCTGAAGGTAAACAACTACATACAGGAAAGCGCCATTGACGAAATCGAAATCCTCAATTTTTTCTGGGGAATGAACAACATTGGACAGTTAATTGAAGATTACCGTAAATCATTTTCCGACGAACGTGAATCCCAGACCGTTGAAGGTTGTCTTGTCTCCATTGACCACAGGACCGGATACATTGAAGCAATGGTGGGGGGGAGCGAGTTTTCCAGCATCAACCAGCTGAACAGGGTAACACAGTCGAAGCGCCAGCCCGGTTCTGCGATCAAGCCCCTTCTTTATGCTGCGGCCATGGATGCCGGAAACTTTTCTCCGGCATCAACGGTAATGGACTCACCCATAGTATATCTTGACAGCGAAGGGGGTGACTGGATTCCGGAAAATTATCACAGCCAGTATCAGGGTCTTGTGAGGCTGCGGACAGCGCTCGCGCTATCAATAAATGTAGTATCGATACGCATCGCAGAAGCGCTTGGGATCGATACTGTCATGCAGTACTTCGCGAAACTGCTCTCGTATGACAAGGCTGAAATGAAACAGCGCATACCCAGGAACCTTTCAATCGCTATTGGGTCATTTGAAGTGACGCCTCTTGAACTTACCAGGGCCTATGCGATAATCGCCAACGGCGGAAAAAACGTGATTCCATTTTCCATCAGGATGATAAAAGACCGGGAGGGAAAAGTACTCGAGAACATCGAGGAGACAATAAAAAAGAAAATCATGGAGCAGGAGGAAAAAGGGACCATTCAGATTGTAAAACCTGCAACAGCACAGATAATGATCAGCATGCTGAAATCGGTAATATCTGAAGGTACCGCCTCTGCCGCAGGCATCGGCCGCCCTGTGGGCGGTAAAACAGGCACCACCAACAACTGGCGCGACGCATGGTTCGTAGGATTTACCCCGCAGCTCACCACCTGCGTATGGATTGGTTACGATAATCTTGGACTTACTCTCGGGTCCGGTCAGGCAGCTGGGGGCGTCGCGGCCCCGTTATGGGGGCAGTATATGCGCATTGCCATGCAGGATGAAGCAGTTATTGACTTCCCAGTGTTTGGCGCCGTTGAGGAGCACCGGGTGTGCGCACGGTCAGGGTTAAAACCTTCCGGAAGCTGCACACACACCTACAATGAAATATTTCCCGGAGGAACAGTCCCGACTGAGACCTGTTCTGTATGCGGCAATTTCAGGCAGTCGGTTCATTTCTCGAAAAAGGGGCCTGCCAGCAATATAACCCAGCGGCAGCATTCTTCCATCATGAAGAATGTCATGAAAAAGAAAAAATCCGGCTCTTCCATCCTTGAGCATGTCGGAGATGACCTGCTGCGGTAGCGGCAACATTTTTCTTGACCTCCCGAAGAAACAGTGGTTCACTATTGCTGCATTTTAATCTATACACTCTGGCAAAAACAAATGAAAGAATCTCCTCCGGAAAATTCTGCGCAGGATACTGTCACCATGGAAACGCAAAGGCGTGACCATGAAAAGTTTTCCCGACTCCTTGAAAGCATGAAGGGGGATCTGCGGGAAAAATCCGACACCATGGCAGTTTCAGATCTTGAAAAAATTATTGCCGACTTCGAAGAATTCAAACGAAAAAAGAACTTTTCACTTTCAGATCATGAAACAAAACAAATTCAGGGGATTACCGGTTCCGGCTTTTCTCCTCATGTGAAGAAAAGGATGATGGAAGACATCCTTTATTCAATCAAATCACGTTATCAACAGCAACATATAGACCACCAGACCCGTGAACGCGTCGAAAAGGAAATTCACGACATGAAGGCCATGCAGGGTACACTGAAAGGATGGCTTCAGCTCACACGGTTCGCTCTTACCCATGGTACGATCACGGCATTTTCACACAGACTTAAGGATAAATACTTTTCGCTGTTGCGGGGTAAAACAACAGCATCAGTGGAGATTATTTCCGAGGGACTTGAAGACACACTCAACAACGAGTACTACACACTGACAAATATTGAATACAACTCCCTGGAAATAATTACACAGCTGCGCAGTCCCCTGGAAGACATCGCCAGTATAAGGCAGCAGACCTCATATCAGCCTTATGAAATTGATTCCGCGATTGATGCGTTCACGAGGGTATACGCGGTAATCCTCAGTAACTCGGACATCATACTGCAATCTGCAAAAAAAAATTTCGAAAAGAAAAAAGCTCCTCACGGTTTTTTTGGCGTTCTGTATGATCTTATCGACCGCCCGATATTCAACAACAGGCCCCTTGTCCGGTCCGCACAGGAAAACATCCGAAACAGCATTCCCGGTGTTCTCTTTTCATACTATTCAACTCGTATGGGATGCAGGGTCACGACAATCAACCAGATTCTCTACATCATACAGGGTGACGCGACGCTTGATTCCTCAAAAAAAAATCTCACCACCGGTGCCATTGAAACTGAGAAAAACCGCCGGGAGGTTAAAGACGATGACAACCAGCATCTTCTTGATTCATATCAGGAACTTGAAAGAATCATTGACCGCTTCCTGCCTGCAGGCGCCGCACTTGAGGAAAAGCTATACCGGATTGCAACCGGAACAAAATACCAGTCATGGATTGAAGAACACCGCATCAAACCCGCCCTGCGCATCAGGCGTATTCTTGAAGGTTTTATTTCCTTTTTTGTCGAGGCAATAAACGATGAGGACGGTTTCATTCTTGAATATGACGGAACACAGTTCCCTGGATTTTTCTCCCCGTATACGAAACTGCGGGAAGCGGCGTCTCCTTACAACCTGTATGAATTTGACCTTGCGGCATCACGCGCCGCAGATCTCTCGAAGCTCACCGTCCCGGAGACGATGGAGGCGGAGGAATATCTGCATTACCTTACACTTCAGGAAACACCGCGAACAGGATATTCCCCCATTGAAAATGATGTCCGGCAGATGCTGCTTGCTATCAGCAGAAAAAGCTACACCCTTGCCGGCGAGCTGAACAGCCTGATCAATGATTTTTATTCCCGGAAAGAGCTGATCCCGGAAAAAATCGAATCCGGATTTGATTTTTACACCAGTGCGGTCATTGCGAAAACCCGGTCAGCAAAGGCGCACCGTGTTCTGAATATGCCGTCACTTACCCTGCAGCAGTTTCTTGAAAACACATGCGCGCTTGCATTTTATATTTCACAGATCCTGAATCATCCCGGTGTTGCGGAAATGCAGAAAGAAATGGAAATCATGAAGCCGAAAGCTGATGAAATTGCTGCACAGAGAAAAGAGGCCACTTCCGGGAAACATGTTTCACTTCCAGGCATTCATGCACTATATGGTTTTGATGAAGATATTGACGAATCAGCGCTTCATATCTACCGCGACTCGCTGACAGGGTTATTGAAGCAGGAATTCCTTGAAGACCACGTGATTCCCGATGTGTACGATACCGACAACCGCTATTATTCCGACACGCTCAGGTTCGTATTTGTCGCCTGTATCGACACGATTGATGCCATCAATGCTACCTATGGACATGACAATGGGGACCGTGTGATAATTGAAGTATCCCAAAGATTTCTGCATTTTGTATGCTTTCAGAGCAGAGAGAAAAAAAATATTGTGTTCCGTTATAATGGCAACCTTTTCGCCGGATACATCACCAACGCATCCCACGCTTCAGTTTTGGATATACTTGATTCGGTCCACCGGGCGGCAGGTGAAATTACAATTGATACCGGAGAAAAGATCATATCCGCGATACCGTTGAGCATCGGGGTGTACCAGGAACACCGGGGTACGGATGTTCATGAAAACCTCAGCATCGCAGTAAAAATTATGGACTTCGTACAACACCACCGTGGGAACAATATCGGATTTATCAAAAACCAGCACCGAATCATTACTGAACGCGACTACAACCGGCGTGAGGGGATTGACAAATCCCTGCTCGCTCTTCTCCACACACCCCGCTGATATCCACACTGCTGTCTGAAAAAAAACTTGACGAAACTATAGCTTTACAGTATTTTATATATATCTATTTTTCTAAATAACGAAACAAAAGGGAGGTCATCATGTGGAAAGTACCTCAAAAATATATAACAAAATGCGTAAGCACGGTAAACGGGAAAGATATTCAAAACCTGGAGATTGAAGCGATAAACTGGGATGAAGCTGAAAACAGGGCATATCTCAACTGTATGCTGCTAACAGACCCCGATAAAAACATCAGGGTTGAAGTTACCCGTGTTTAAAAAACCATGAGGTGAATATCCGCCCCTTATATTTTCATGGAAGGGGCTTTTTTTTCGACTTCATCATTATTATATGCTTGTCATGTAAGAGATGCTGTAATTGATTATTGGTAATGAAATAATGCGGATGAATAATGCAATGAAACAAATAATTCTCTTCTTATCAATTATTTTATCAACAGCTCCCCTCCTTGCATACGACAAGCCGGCCTACCGGTTATTCAAGGGCGATGGAACAACCGCAGACTACCGGGGCATGGTAACAGCTCTTACGGGAAACAACATCATCCTCTTCGGAGAGCAGCACGGGAACCCGATAGCGCACTGGCTTGAATATGAACTTGCCCGGGATCTCTTTGCTCTTTGCAGTGCCGGGGAAAAAGAATTTATAATGGGCGGTGAATTTTTTGATGCCGATACACAGCATGTGATTAATGAATTTCTGCAGGGACACATATCCTCCCGCAGCTTCGAACAAGAGGCCCGGCCCTGGTCAAACTACAGGCGTGATTATCGTCCGCTTCTTGAATTTGCGGGAACCGGAAATATCCCTTTCATCGCGACCAATGTGCCGAAACGATACGCCTCGATGGTGTTCAACAAAGGCCTGGATTCTCTTAACGGCCTTTCACTATCTGCAAAGAAATTTATCGCCCCCCTCCCTGTGGAATATGACCCATCCCTGAAATCCTACCGCGATATTCAGAGCCGCATACCATCTCATGTGCCCGGACACAGCACCGGCAACCTCGCGGCGGCACAGGCAATCCGCGATGCCACAATGGCTCATTTTATCATCACAAATCTGAAATCCGGAGGACTTTTTTTTCATATAAACGGTTCCTACCACAGCATCAACAGGGAGGGGATTATCTGGCATCTGCTCCGTCAGAAGAACGGCCTCAGAATCGGCACTATCGCCACGGTGTCACAGAAAGACGTCACACAGCTTCGCGAGGAAAGCAAAGGGATTGCCGATTATATTCTTGCGGTTCCTGCATCCATGCCGGCAGGGCAGTGACCTACACCCCACGTCCGACATTGACCATTATACAAACTGCACGAAATATAAAAAATCATTCTAATTTTCATTGACACAATCCGCAATGCATATAAATGTTTCTGATATCACAAACAGACCCCCTGTCACGTACCGGACATTCACATCAGGGGCGCGGGATACGTTATGACCATACTGCAGAAAGACAAAGGCCAGCTGCGCCGGAAACGGCTGCTCCAGATGAACATAAACGCCCTGATTGGATATATTTTCGTTGAGATTTTTGCTTTGATCGCCTCAAACATCGGCATTTCCGGAATCAGCTATGCTGAAATTGCCCTCCTTGCGGCAATTGTAAATACCGGAACAATTGGTTTTATCATTGCCCTCTTCCTTATGCCCTCGGTTCCGAAGTGGACTGAGCCTGTTTTTTTCTTTATTGAACTGCTCCTGTTTCTTATTCTTTTTTCATGTGCGGTCTTTTACCTGCGGGAACTCAGGATGGCGGGGCTTATTTTCGCGCTGGTCGCGGTATCTGTGGAACTACCCTTTACCACGGTCAAAGAATCTCTGGCGATATCCGTCGGAGCACTGGTGGCCTTCACCATTACCTCCTACTATGCGATTGAAGTTGCGAACCAGAAAGGAATCCTGTCCCAGGAATTATTATTCGCGGCATGTTTTACTGTTCCGCTTATTTTTATTTCCTATGTGTCGCAGCAGATCAGCGGGCAGAAGAAGGAGATGCTCCGCGACAGGGAAGCATTGCGCATGCTGAATAATGAACTTAAAGCCAAGAACACCGCCCTGTTGAAGTCCCAGATACAGGACACCTACGAACTGGAACTTGCTTCCCATGTTCAGGCAGCTTTTTTCCTTCAGAAGCCTCCGGAAACTGACGGATGGGATATCTCTTTTTTGTTGCGGCCGGCACATGGCGTTTCCGGAGATTTTTTCGATATTTATACACGGGGAACAACCCTCACGGGAATTGCGGTCTTTGATGTTTCCGGGCACGGCATTTCATCAGGCCTTATTACAATGATCGCGAAACCTATTATGTTCAGGCTTTTCACCTACCTGCAGGAAAGCACTCTCGGCGAAATAGCACGGCAGGCCAGAGAAATTATTTCAAATGAAATTTCCAACATTGACAATTATATTACCGGGGTACTTCTCAGGTTTACGGGAGGCACCGTTCAATATGTCAATGCGGGACACCCGAACATCCTGTTAAAAAAAGGCAGATCCGGGATTGTAAAGGAAGCGGCGCCAAATGCTGAATTCAGGGGACTCCCCATAGGTATGGATTTCACCTCTGCTCCGTTTAACACGATTCAGTTTGACATGGAACCGGGCGATATCCTTCTTATATTTACAGACGGCATAATTGACGGATTCAACAGTGAGAAAAAATCATACGGCATGAAACGGCTCCTTGACGCTTTCAGCTCCGCCCCCACCGACACCGCCCGGGATATTACCAGCCACATCATCAACGATTTTTACACCTTCACCGGCCAGAGCTTCATCAATGATGATGTAACATTGATGGCAGTAAAGAAAGCCGACTGATCTCCGGTCCGGTAAGAACGGAGATCAAATATTATGTCACATTGTGCCTTGACCTGACAACAGTGTTATTCAGTCCCCAACGTGATACTGTGTTACTGCCGCAAGCCTGCCGCATTCATGTAAAACATTCTCACCTTCTCCATATCCTTTCTGAAACGTACCGGATTGCCGTTGGAATCCAGGGCATTGGTTGCAGTACAGCTGTCTACTCCCGCCGGGCCGACACGCCGCACCCCCTCTGCAACATTGTCGGGCGAAAGCCCCCCTGCGAGAATTACCGGCACCGGCACTGCTTTCACAAGGTCTGCGGCCATGTCCCAATCGCAGATTTTTCCGGTAATGCCGACAAATCCTTTCACCGGCTGATCTCCTGCAACAGCGCCCTGCACTCCGGCAATCAGGGTATCGGTGAGAAAAAAATCACTCACATCCTGAAATTCCCTGGCAAGTTCAATGACAGGAAAATCAATCCCGGATCCCGCGAGGGGTATCGGGATTGAGCGCATTATTGCAATTTCAGGGAATCGCCGCTTCACATTCCGCTGAAGCTCCTGTAACTGTTCTCTCATTTCCCTGCCATGTTCTCCGGGATGAAGCAATTCGCAGAAGTGGACGATATCGGGGCGATAGTATTCAAGTGTCCGGTATACCGTGTCAGGAGAGCTGAAAAGCGGAATAAGGCTGCTCTTTGACGGCGTTGATGCAATCACGCGGAGAGTGTCCTTCAGTACCGGGTCCTTCCATGTTTCTTCAGAAAGCACCACGGAACCGATATGATGAATTCCCGCTTCAGCGCACTTTTCCGCCTCACCGGGAGTCTGAATCTCGTAAATCTGCACCAGAATATCGCCCCTTACCATTTTTCCCCTTTCACCAATACCTGTTCTTTTCATGAAGACCTTTTTTACTTATTGCATCTGTCTTCAACGCGATTAAAAAAGACAGAATGCCAATCAATCTGTCAACCGCAACAAAGAAGATAATCCCTGAAAATTGCAGAAAAATTATCGCTGTAATGCCCTGTGAATAATTATTTTTATTGCGGAAAATTATATATTATCGTATCATAAAATCAACACAGTCAGCCGATCAATCATACGGCGCCTGCCAACAGTGAGGGAGTCAGGAAATGTCAGAAGAACTAATGAGCACGAAGGAAGTAGCCGCATATCTCGGTATCCATGAAAAACAGGTGTATGCGCTAATTAAAGCAAACCAGATACCCTGCACACGGGTAACAGGGAAATGGGTATTTCCGAAGCATATCATTGATGAATGGCTTACTTCAAATATCAACAGGGATTCCATATCATCCCAAAAAAATAAACGCGGTGATGCTGACACCATTTTTGCGGCAGGCAGCAACGACCCGATTCTTGATATACTGATGAACGGCATCAAAAAGGAAAATGTGTACATTTTCAGCTGCAGCACCGGAAGCATGGAAGGATTGAACCTCCTGAAGCAGGGAATGGTTGATGTCTCCTGGTGCCACCTCCTGGACCCGGAAAGCGGCGAATACAATATTCCCCATCTCAAAGAGTACTATCCCACCATGAAAATTGCCCTGGTGCATCTTTTCTACCGTGAGATCGGGTTTCTTTCCTCGCCGTCACTATCATCGCCGGTAAAGGACTTCGCCGATCTCGGTAATAAAAAAATTAGGTTTATCAACCGCCAGAAGGGTTCAGGAACACGGGTACTGCTGGATCATCATCTGAAAAATCAAAATATTGATATCGCCGGTATTTCCGGATACGAGAGGGAAGTCTATACGCATTTTGAAGTTGGGCTGAATATCCTTTCCGGCGCCGCCGATGCAGGCATTGCCACGATTGCAGTATCAAAGCTTTTCGGTCTCCCTTTTGTCCCCATCATCCGTGAGAGTTTCGACATGGTGCTGACACAGAGCACATTTTTTAAAAAAAGCATACAGTCCTTCATCCAGCAGCTCAGTTCCGATGAATTCAGGAATGAGGTAAAACCCCTGGGGGATTATGATTTCACTGAATCCGGAAAAATTATTTATTCTTCAGAATAATATAATTTTTTTTATTTTCTGCTTGTTTTATTCAGCCACGTGCAAAATAATGAATGGTATTCAGCGTTTACATATTACTGAGGGGATACTCATTATGAATCAAATAAAAAAATACCTTGTCGTCGTACTGACTCCCTTACTGCTGTTCACATTCTCCTGTAAGAAAGAAGTGCATGAAACAGTGATCACGATCGTAGGTTCCGTGGGTGATGTGAAAGTCCTTTCCGGCACTGTGGAGCGTGTCCCCCGCTGGGGAGAGATCCTTCACAAGGGCGATACCATTATTACCGGAAAGCAGTCAATTGCCGACCTTCAATATTCAGATCATGGCCTGATCCGTATCACTGAAAACTCGGAGGTTGTCATGGCTGTCCTTTTCCACAGCGCGGAAAAAGACAATGCACAGATCAGTCTGAGCAGAGGAAAGATTTTCTCAACCCTCGGAAAGTTTAAAAAAGGGTCCAGCTTTGAAGTTACCACGAGCACCGCAGTTGCTGCTGTCCGCGGCACCAGTCTCCGTGTTATCGCCGACGGGAACACCACACGCGTGGATGTGTTGAAGGGTAAGGTCAGCATTCGTCCGGCAGGGACATCTCCTGCTGTTAATGAAACGATAACCACGGAAAACACATCGGCAACATTGATAAAAAAATCGGAAGGCAGCAATGCTCCCGCAGATATCAGGATTTCAACAGCGCCGCTCAGCAATCAGGACCGGGTAACGATAAACGAAGAAATCAAAGGACTTCATACGGCGAAAACAACCGAAGGCTTTTCAGCGGATGTTCAGGAAGAACTTGAGGAAGTAATCGACGAAAACGTATCCCGCAATATTGAAGTCGAATCATCAGGATACATGGTAATGGACCGGAGCAAAGACATCCGTCAAAAAGCAAAAGGCGCCCGATAACACTGCCGGAATTTCAACAGCGTAAATTCTCCGCCCTGGTTATGGTATGATCAGGGCGTTTCATTTTCACTTTTTTTTCTCTCCATTATCGATTTGTATTGTTCCGGGTAAAGTTCCCTCGCGCAATCGGGACAAATTCCGTGGGTCACCGCAGTCTCTCCCGTGTTATGAAGATATTCTTCAATGGATATCCACGCGGAGGGGTCCCATGATCGATTATTATCAGTTCTTATTTTCTTACAGCTGCTGCATATCGGGAGAATTTTTTCAAGTTCATCAATCCGCGCTGCCGCTTTTCTCAGCTTTTTGACGTTTATTATCAGGAACAGCATCAGCACCCCAAGGACCACTACCGCAGACATGGTAACCATTATACGTATTATGCGGTTATATCGCTCGGACTCTTCCTGTAAGGCATGCACCGCAGTATCGATTTCCGCCACCAGAAGATCATTCATATTTATCAGATACTGCAGCGATGCTCCGTCACCTGTTTCGATGAAACGTACCAGCTTTTCCCTGAAGGGAACCCACATCGCAGTAACACTTTTTAGCCGGGCGATGACTTCCTTATCAACAGCCATGGGGATATTTCTGAACTGAGACATTCCGAGGTCCATTGGCGCCGCCCCCCCGGAGAGAAGAGCGTTCTGAGTCAGATCAAAGACTTTAACCGAACGGCTCACATCGCGGGTTTCACCAGCCCGGTATTTGTGGATGAGAACTTTTTTCATCATCCTGTTGGTCAGCATTCTCTGTCTTCCCGCAAGATTTATTCTCACCCCCGCGTCCTCCTGATGTTTAATAAACCTGTAGAGAACCGTGGAAAAAATTACTGTTACAACAACTGCAAGAACAGTAGCTCCCAGCTTCCATGATATGATTGTAAAAGATTTATGCTCATTACCGTCAGGTTTCTTTTTCAAATCAATGACGCCCTCCTCACTACTGCCGGTATAAAAAGCCCCCTTTTTCAGGGGGGCATTCAATCACACCAGCTATTCTGCTATTAAAACAGAATCGTTATCAATAATTTTTCAATACATTTTTATTTTTCACATTACAGCTGTTCAACAAACCCCGCCCCGAACTCAGCGCATTCCCGTTTCGCCTCTTCACCGGGGGTCCACATAGCCCGAAATCCTTCATTCACCACAGCAAACCCGGCCTGCTTCAGCCCTTCGGAAATCATCTTCACCGATTCCCCGCTCCAGCCATAACTGCCGAAAGCGGCAGCCTTTTTGTTTTTAAACCCAAGGCCCCTGATTTCCTCAAGAAGCCCCGCGATGGAGGTAAGTATCCCCCTGTTGATGGTGGATGAACCCACAAGGATGGCCTTCGATCTGAAGATATCGGTGATAATATCGTTCTTGTCGGTTTTTGCCGCATTGTGAAGCCTGATGTTCACCAGGGGGTCTTTCCCGTGAATTCCTTCGGCAATCTGCTCCGCCATAATACGGGTATTGTTCCACATGGTATCGTACACAATGGTGATCATGTTCTCGCTGTAGCTGTCCGCCCATTCAAGGTACCGGTGGACAATCTGCTCCGGGCGGTCCCTCCATATCACCCCGTGGCTCGTGCAGATCATGGAGAGAGGCAGCTTCATCGCGAGGACCTCTTCTATCTTCTTTTTCACCAGGACGCTGAAGGGAGTGAGGATGTTTGCGTAATACTTGATGCATTCCGCAAACAGTTCCTCCTGGTCAACCAGGTCGTTATAGAGAAATTCACTGGCATAGTGCTGGCCGAAGGCGTCATTGCTGAACAGGATATTACTCCCGGTGAGATACGTAAACATGCTGTCAGGCCAGTGGAGCATCGGCGCCTCCACGAACACAATCTCCCGCGACCCGAGGTTCAGGCGGTCACCTGTTTTCACCACCTGGAAATTCCAGTCCCCGTGATACTGCCCCTTCAGGCTTTTGACGCCGTTCGCGGTGCAGTATACCGGCGTATCGGGGATATTCCTCATCAGTTCCTGCAGGGCGCCGCTATGGTCCACCTCTCCGTGATTGGCGATAATGAAATCAATTTTATTGAGGTCCACGAGCTTCCCGAGATTTTCCACATACTCCTTCGAAAAAGGGGCCCACACTGTATCAATGAGGGCAATTTTTTCATCCTTAACCAGATAGCTGTTATACGATGACCCCCGGTGTGTGGAATACTCATCACCATGAAATTTTTTAAGTTCCCAGTCTATCTTTCCCGCCCAGAATACTCCATCCGCGATTTCTCTATGCATTGTGTCCCTCCTTTTCTTTAATCATAGTAAGCTGCATTTTAAATCGTTCCACTGCCTTCAGGGCATGGGGCACACCTGCGGGCATCATGATGCACTCCCCCGCTTCCAGCACATGAGACACGCCGCCTATACGCACATCCGCGGCCCCTTCAAGAACATGCACCAGGGCATCAAATGGCGCAGTGTGCTCACTGAGTCCCTGGTCCGCGTCGAAAGCAAACACCGTCACAGTCCCTGAAACTGTATTAACAAGGGTCCGGCTCACCACCGCGCCCTCCTGATATTCGATAATGCCGTCAGGACGGAATATCCCTTCCGGCATTGATGCACTTGGATTTTTCCCCATATTCAACCTCTCATAGTCATAATCTTACTATAATAATACAAAAACATGACACCTCTGTCATTGACCTGGATCAAATAGTGACTTTTTTTATTGGTGGATACCGCGACCGGCCCCGGCATCATCGGACAAAACACTTCCGGGATATATGCTTTTGTTTTTTTACATCAGCGGCTGGATTGACTGATATGCAGAATCATTTTTGTTCGATACGTCACTCGTGATAAACGATTTTGTGGATTTTCCTCCGCTGGTATGTCTCATCTCCCAGAATCGTACGTATCACAATTTCATTCCCGTCGTCCCTGATGATGCCACCTTTCCTCTCGGTTCCGTCAATCAGGATAAGCTTGACTTCATTCATGGACATTTTTACTTCGCGAATAACTTTTTTTGTGAGGTTGAAATCCCGCAGCTTCGACTGGATCGTTATATCGCCGTTCGCGAAATTGATTCTGGCGATTTTACCCAATATCCGGGTGTTGTCCGTCAAAAGCACTTCAGCATTAATTTTTGATCCGGTGACCATTGCTGCTCCGTTGACATTTTTAATAAAAAATTCAAGCGGGTATGCCCCACCGGCAGCTTGATAATTAATTTTATTAATGTAGCCCGGATTCATAACAAAAATGTATTTCACATTTATAGGGTTCAGCGAATCCTTCCGGTTTGTCCTTTTATCAACAATATAAAGGTTCCTGTTTGTCGTATTAACAACAACCTCTTTAAATTCAACTTTTTCCAAAAATGACATCAATGCCACGGGAGTACCGGTTTTCCCCGCATAATTGATAGCGCTTGTTTTGTCGTCGTCACCCTGCCGGATAACCGTTGAACTTGCGCATTGCAGCACCATCACTGCAGACAGCATAAGAACTATTAAATGCGTTGTAACTGTTCTCATAGATCCCACCCTCAATAGGAAATTGTCTGTGACTCTATTTCATCTCTTGTGACAGAGAGCATACCGCGCGGAGTCTGGATTTTAAACATCAGTCCACGCTCAACTATCATCCCCGCGATCTGCCTGCCGTTTTTCAGTCTAATAATATCCAGTTTCCCCTTGTTTCTGATCTTTATTTCTTCAAGAATTTCATCATAGGTTTTCTCTTTTTTTTCTGATACCGCGCCGGTATCAGAAACACCCTCTTGAAGCTGCGTCGTCTGTGAACCGGGAGTGGCGGCATCATCAACCTTCATTCCGGTCGAAGAATCAACAATAAATTCCATTGATTCGATACCGGAGAGTTCCTTTTTTTCCTCACGCAGAAGAGGCCGTGGAACGACCGGAGAATCTATTGCAATATCGACACCAAAGCCCTCAGCAATTTCCATATCTGCGGGAATATTGATGCGGGCATTTTCTGCACCCTTTGCCCTGTTCACAACCACTGCCCCGCTTATAACCCCGATACTGGTATTCCCTGTTTTTTTATCAATGGACAGGGCAAACGACGTTCCCCGTACCGCGGCAACGAGAGTCGGTGTCACTATCATGTAGTCAGTATTCTTTCTTATTTTGTTAAAGGTTTTGCCTGTCTCCTGAAGGATATGTATCGTTCTCTTTTCAAAAAACATCTTATTGATTGTTACCCTGGTATTGTTCTTTAATGAGAGCAGGGAAATATTGCCAAACTGGATAACAGCGGAAGACTGTTCTCCGGTTATAACGGTATCTCCCAACATTATTCGTTTCCCCACTTTTGCAGCAACACCATTAATATGAACTGATCCCAGTAAAAAAGTTAATTTACCGCTTTCAATGGGGTCCGGTTTACACTGTACACATGAACAAGTTGCAATTATTAGAACCAATATAATTATATGATATTTATAATTTTTTGTTTTCATTTGTACATATTCTCTAATTTTATAGACGCAACAATTCCTATTTCGAATCCGCAAGCCCTACTCATCATATAATGAAACTACAACAAGTGCATTTATAAGTCAATAATATTAATAAAATGTTTTTGTATTTTATACACACTGGTTTTATGATTACAACGTAAGGTCGATAATCCTCGATGCGGTGCCCATGAAGAGGAGGATAATAAAATTACAACGGGAGGTTGCGGAATGACCGATCAACTTTGCAAACAATGCTCCATACTGTCAGCCAAAGAGATTATTGCCGCTCTCGCCATTATTTTATTCACATGCTGCAAGGTATCGACAAACGATGACACCCCAACAGGCATTGCCTGGAACCGGGTTAATGCAGGGAAAATGCTCCTTGAATCACGCTTTTCTGAATCAAAATACAACATCAGCTGTGTAAACCGCGACATACAGGGATGGGTTTTTTTCAGCATCATCAGACGCGATGACGTGTCCCGGACAGATTTCAACCCGCATCATACATACGCAGTGGTACGGAACAACGGTACTGTGGTCGGCAATTCCCGCCGGGAAAAACTTCTGGAGCTTGGAAAAATATTCAAATCGATAAATTTGATTTTCGATTTCAAGAAGTACACGCCGAAGAAGATTGCCGATATCGCACTCTGCACAATCGGGAGGGACATGCTTGTAGAGGAACATGCAGCAAAACATCTCTCCGCCATGAAAGGCAAAAAGATATCACCCCCGGAAATTTTAAAAACCCGTGATGGTGTGAAAATAATATTCTACACCGTGTATTACGGAATGGCGGTTGGGAATCCGGACAGATATGTGATTGATGTCAGCCCTGATTACACCGTCAATGCTGCTGTCTCATCGACCTTCGAGCCTTCACAGGACCGTTAAAAACGTTTTTCCGAGCACCATCATCACGGGGAGGCTTACATCCCTTAAACCTTCAAAAAAACCTATGCTGAGGGACAAGGGTTCGAACCTTGATTTGCGGGGCCAGAACCCGCTGTCCTGCCATTGGACGATCCCCCAATAACGAATTTACGAGATTACCTCATTCAGCATTTCGCTATGCGCCACGTGCCCGGATTCCCCTTTTTGCACACTTGCTGCTACGCTCTTCGGCTGAAAAAATGAACACTTCTTTCCCTTGCAGTTTTTATTGCCCCTGTTGTATTTGCAGCAAACCTTTTCCGGTTTTTCCAGTTCAATGTTTAAATACTGAGCAATTATTTTTTTTGCGCTCTCCAGCGCAATATATGTATTTCGCTTACAGCACTGCGGCCCTTCAAATTCCGAAATACTCATCAATGCGTCTGCCGTAGCACGGTTTGTCCAGGACCAGGACTCTTTTGAATGGGGGTCTGTTTTTGTAAACACACTCATGAAAACACCCACTCCCACACAACTTCCGCATGCTCCATACCATCCGCAAAAACCGGGAAGTACATTCTTTGCACGGGACAATACCGTTTGTAAGTCATCCCGGAAATTTTCAAAGAGATTACCCTGCTTCTTGTAACAGGCTGCCAATAAAACTGCCGGAACGATGTAGTGATGTATTGGATGGTGTAAAGGCATTCCTTCAACATCCATGCATGTTTCTGCTAATTCCCAGACTGTTTTCGTGTCCTCTGATTTAAAATAGTTTTCACTTATCTCTGTGACTTTTTCATAAAAATAATCCCCGTCCATTCCATCCGCCATATTCCTTACCTCCATGCTGTTTTTCAGTCCAGCACAATAATTATAATGATATATGGTCACCAGAGAAACGGAACTCGGCAGTTTGTCAAACATTATTGTATTTATTTTTTAAATTTATATATCTACTTTTTTAATTATTGACTGAATCGACAGCGTATTCACAATGTCCATATACCATAAGCAAGCTATAAAATGTGTTCTGCTTATATCATCACCGGTATTACATTTCTTATAACAGGATAATAGTATGAATAAAAAAGTTACCCCCGAACCCCTTTTCAATGACGAGTATGCCAGTGGGCCGGCCGCGAAACGCGTCCTTGGTTATATCCAGTCCCGTCGCGAGCAGGGAGCGTCAGTCGCGGGCCTGTACTGCGCATACGCCCCAATGGAACTCATCTTTGCCATGGATATTGTCCCGGCAGGACTCTGCTCCTTTTCGGATATTCCCATTGAGGCCGCAGAAGAGCATCTGCCCGCCAACCTGTGCCCGCTGATCAAATCCAGCTATGGATTTGTCATAAGCGGCACCTGTCCATTTTACGGGCTATCCGATGTTGTTATCGCGGAAACCACCTGCGACGGGAAAAAAAAGATGTTTGAGATGATGTCTCATATAAAACCGTTATACATTATGGACCTGCCCCAGGTTCCGAATGAAAAGGAAGCACGTGATGAATGGAAGGTCATGATACTGAAACTAAAATCTTTCATGGAAACCCATACAGGCAAGACCACCACCGATGAAAAAATTGAAAATTGCATTCAGGAATCAAACAGAAAGAATTCACTCATGATGAAAATTTTCGAGTACGGCGCGGTCCATCCTCCTGTTATAAACTGGAATGAAATCAATGATATAATTTCTATTACGATGCCGTCATCAGGAGATGAGATACTGCATCTACTTGAAGACATAATCGAAAAACTCGAGACCCGTGTTGAAACCGGATTCCATTACGGGAATATCAATTCTCCCCGCGTAATGGTCACTGGCTGTCCTGTGGGGGGGGATGCGCTAAAAATTTACAGAATCATAGAAGACCTGGGAGGCGTTGTGGTGGCCCTTGACGCCTGCAGCGGCATGAAAACATTTATGGACACCATCGATGAAAATACCGGGGACCCCATTGGGGCTATCGCAGAAAGATACCTCAGGATTCCATGTTCATGCATGACGCCAAACGAAAGAAGGCTTACCAATACAGATGCCATAATCGAAAAATACCGACCAGATGTGGTAATCGATTTCGTGCTCCACGCATGTCACACCTACAATGTGGAATCTTATAAAGTCGGGGAACATGTCAAAAACAGGCACAACCTGCCATTTCTTAAAATCGTGACTGACTATTCCGATGGAGATATTGAACAGATTAAAACAAGGGTACAGGCCCTTTTCGAAAGTATTGAACGATAAAAGACCTCATTTAACAATCACTCCCCTTATCATGTACAAAAAGGGGAGTGATTTTTCACATCATAGAAACACCATTACAGTAACAGAAAAATACCCGGAAATATTTCGGCACAAATGTTAAATTTTTCTTGCAACATTACTACGCTTGTGCAATATTTGCCATATACAACTTTAACAAGAGAGCCCACATGGACAACCGCCTTTTATTTCTTCTTTCACGTGCCGAATTTTCCCTGAAAAAGTATCTCAAGGGTAAGTTCCGGGAAAAAAATAT
>ENA-UPTA01001985-UPTA01001985.1-activated-sludge-metagenome-genome-assembly--contig:-NODE-1985-length-21834-cov-5.131457_pt1 | contig 21834 bp, 18 predicted proteins | sample MGYA00238184_ERZ773361 | MGnify/ENA primary metagenome ERZ773361 (study PRJEB29100, sample SAMN05720205) | activated sludge metagenome | isolation source: anaerobic digester from wastewater... | reverse complement strand
TCCGGCATCCGGTAGCCATTCCGGCTTTGCCGCCCTGGCTTGAGCGTCCGGTCCTGGCCGCAGACTGGACAAACGCTCCGGGAGGTCTCCGGAAGCGGTTCCGGCTTTGGCCGCGGCAAAATCCGGGGAGCGTCGGTGTCCTTCGGTTGCACGTCCAACTGATCCTCGGCGGTGACGCAAATTTTCAAAGCATCGCCATCGATTTTCACCGGGCAGCGCGGCCAGACATCCTTGGCGGTCGACAACCAGTTTTTCACTTGGATACGGAAATTGTACCTCTGCTCTATGACCGAGGACATCTGGTTTTGCACCGTATCGGATGATTATGTGTTTCATGCCGATGCGGTCAAACTCAAACGAAAGGTCATCGCCCCTTATACCCATGAGGACGGCCGGCCCAAAGACTGGGACCGGGAAGAAAGCGGCGATTTCCGCCTGACGGCCCCCTCCAACCTCTGGACGGACCTGACCGTGCCCTTCTGGTCCATGCCGGAGAACACGGATCACCCAACCCAGAAACCGGAAAAACTCCTGGCACGAATTATTCTTGCCAGCTCTCATGAAGGCGATGTGATTCTTGACCCATTCCTCGGTTCCGGCACCACCTCCGTCGTCGCCGGCAAACTGGGCCGACATTACACCGGTGTGGAGATTGATCACGACTTCGCCTGTCTGGCGGAAAAAAGATTGGCCATGGCGCAACAGAACAGAGCCATTCAGGGCTACCAGGATGGTTTTTTCCGGGAGAGAAATGCCATTGGACATGGGACTGCAAAATCCACGGATCGGAAGTGAAAAAACGTCTCCGACTCGTTTCCCCAAATCCATTGCGCCGCGACATCTCATGTTCCCTGCATCCTATTTATTCAACCAAGAACATGGACATACAGAATTATGATGACAGGCTGTTCTTCGCCTGTTTCGCTCAGCCGCCTGCGCAGCCGATACAATAGAGGGAATAACATTGCCTCCTGAGCTGTCACGGAAAGCACATTTTCACGCCACCGTGAGCGACAAGCCGTGTCATATCTGCAGCAAAAGACATCGTATCATACATTCCACACAGCCATTGCACCCGGATTTATTGGTACGAAAAGCGATTATCTCAAAATAACGACCGTTGTGGCCGATTCCATTAAACAAATTGCGAAAGCAAAAAATCTCTGGTCAAAATGGACCTGGCCGGTTAAAATTCACCCGCTTTTTCCAACCGGCACCACACCGGATTGCATCCGGCACATGTCAAATCCGGTCACGGTAAGAAAGCACGGGACTGTATCCAATCATATCGTTTGTTGGGAGAATACCTCCATGCTGGCTATATCACTGCTTGTCTTCATTATTTTCTCAGGGATCATTATCACCGTATCCCGGAAGTCCCTGAAGAATCCACATTACCACGGCTTTTATCGATTTTTTGCATTTGAGTTTCTGCTCATTCTGGTCATCCTGAACATACCTTATTGGTTTAACGATCCCTTTTCCTGGAATCAAACCATTTCCTGGCCCCTGCTGTTGTGTTCACTGATGCTGATCATTCACAGCACGGATTTAATGTTCATCCTGGGCCTGTCGGAAGGGATTATCCCCCATTCACCCAACCTCGCTTTTGAAAATACGACACACCTGCTGAAGGTTGGCGCCTTTCGGTTTATACGTCATCCCATGTACATGTCCGTAATCCTTCTGGCGTGGGGTGTGGCGATGAAAGCACCCTCGCTTCCCAGTATGTCTCTGGCCCTCATGGTAACGGTTTTTCTGTACGCGACGGGCAGGGTTGAGGAAAGGGAAAATATCGAGCGTTTCGGCGAGGAATACCGGCAGTACATGAAACAGACCCGGATGTTTGTCCCCTTTTTGTTTTAGTATCAGCCGTTATTTTTTCTTACCGCTTTTAATGCGATCGCTTTGGATCTGCTTCTTTTCCCGCAGCAGACGGGAAACATCCTTCTGTCGGCGGGTGACTTGCCCTTTAGCCATGGCATGTTCCCTTCTTGCCGGACACAGATTGGAGAATAATGCGCGCATCGGCGACGGTACAGATATCGTCATGTAAAATGACCGGGTTCAGATCCAGTTCCGCCAGAGGCAACGCCGCCATGAGGTGACTCGCTTCGACGATCAGGTCCGACAGGGCCTCACGGTTAACCGGGCGGCGGCCTTTTCCGCCTTTCAAAAGAAGCGGGCTGCCCTTCACTTCGGCGACCATGGCGGCGGCTTCTTCTTTGTTAACCGGAGCCAGGCGGAATGCAATGTCATTAACGGCCTCGACCCATATGCCGCCCAGGCCAAACATAACAACCGGCCCCGCCTGCGGGTCGTAAAGACCACCGATAATCACCTCAAATCCGTCAGGGATCATCGGCTGAACCGTTACGCCCTGGATAGTCTGCGGTTTTGCCAGGATCGCGGCGGTTGCCATGATTTCACGGTAGGCATGCCGAACATCGCCGACATTGCGTAAATCCAGGCGTACACAACCGGCGTCGCTCTTATGAAGGATTCCTGCCGATGCGATTTTCATGACTACGGGATAACCGATGCTTTCCGCATAGTTCAGGGCTTCCTGCTCATTTTGGGCCAAGAAGGTTTTTGCCACGTTTAATCCCGCCAGCATCAGCCATTGTTTAGCCTCGTCTTCGCCGACGAATGGGTCATCTCTAAGCCGGGCCTCCCTCACGCGGCGGATTAGTTCCTTGGAAATGCCGGCTTTTTCATCATCTCCTCGCACCTTTCGTTTCATGGCGCCATAGCGATGCAAGTTTACCAAAGCTCTCGCACCCCGCTCCGGAGTCGGATACGTGGGAATGCCGCTACGTTCCCAGGATGTGAATTCCTCTTCCAGGGTGACCGGCGCCGCCCAGACCATAATCGAGGTTTTCCCTGCAATCTCCGTTTTCTCTTTAAATGCCTCGATGGGAAAATAGAGAGGATTCCCCTCCTGCCCCCCAAGGAGAGACACGCAAATCGTCAGGACGCTGTCGATGTTCGGGTCTTGCGCCAGAACCTCCATGACGTCCAGGTAGGCTTGGCGGTCCGTTCCCGCCGTGGCCAGATCAATAGGATTGCTCACAGGGATAAAGGCCGGCACGATTTTCTTCGCTACCAGTGTCGTCTTGGTCTCTTCATGAAGCTCGGGAATCGTCATCCCTTCTCGTTCCAGAATATCAGAAGCAATAATAGCCGGCCCCGCTGTGTGCGTAACCAGGGCGACTCGGTTTCCGGCAGGCGGTGAAATCAGTGAAAGGCACTTCACCGTATCCGCCAGTTCCTGAATGCTCCTGACCTCAATCAGACCGGCTTGGCGGAACATTCCCGTATAGATGGCGCTCGAGGTGGCCATACTGCCCGTATGGGAAACGGACGTTTTTCGCCCTGTCTGCGTCCGGCCTGCGTGAAAAACCACGACCGGCTTGCGGCAGGCGCACCTCCGTGCGGCATCATAAAAGGATCGGACATCTTCCAGTCCCTCCAGATAAAGGGCAACTGTTTCCGTTTCAGGATCTACCGCACAGAAATCGAGAACATCTGAAAATTCGACATTCAACCGGTTACCAACGCAGACGAGGGTTCCCAGGGCCAGATGATCTTCCATAAACTGATTGGCGATCATCGCCCCAACACCGCCGCTTTGGCTGATGACGGTGATTTTTCCGGAAGCGGAGAATTTTTCCGACAGGTAGGGCAGGAACGTGGCATTAACGGCACTGTGGGAACGGAAAAAGCCCAGGGTGTTGGGGCCGATGATCCGAACACCCGAAGCGTCAGCCAGTGTCCGGAGGTCCTCTTGCCGAACCTCGCCGCCTTCACCGGATTCACGGTATCCCGCCGTAAAGACGACGGCCCCTTTGCAACCTTTATTGATGGCGGATTCCAGCCCCGGCAGGACATGCCGCTGAGGCACAACGAAAAGGAAAAGATCGATATCATTGTCCGGAATGGCATCGATGGTCGGATATACCGGACAACCAAGGATTGATTGTGCACCGCCCGCATGAACGGCGTAAACTTTCTTCACACGGGAAAGCAGAGCTGATTGCAGGATCAGATGGCCTATTTTGATGGGATCGGTCGAAGCACCGACCACCGCAACGGAACGGGGATAGAAGAGTTCTCGCAGGCTGCTGAGGTTTGCTTTCATCATTTCGCACGTTTATAAATCGTCTTGACAGATTAAAAGCCCGTGCCCCCCGCAGCACAACCGCTATACAGCCGTAACATAAACATATGCGCATGCAGAATCAAAGGATTTTTATTCAAGAGCATGGGGAAAAGCCGTTATATTTGGAAGTTGCCTCTTTGTCCGGCCGTCAGGATTTCCAAATAAAACCAGTCAGGGGCGCCCGTCTGGGGGAGTATATCCTTTGTGGGATGACGCCGTACGTCGTAGCCCGCTTCGCGGAGACGTCCCTGATAGTCATCCAGGCGTTTTTTTTCCTGGGAGATGCCGGTCCGCATCGTTTCACCACTTCGATAGGGCAAGATCGCCAGGTTCATGCCATTGGCCACTGCCAGATCAACAAGATCCCCTTCTCCCGAGCCAGGTGGTCGCCCCTTTTCCTGATCAAAGCAGAAAGCGGCGGTCGCCATGAGTGTCATTCCCTGGAGTGCCTGTCCCTCCCTTCTCAGGTAGATAAAAAGATCCTCCCGGACCTGCGTAACCGACACATCCAACTCTTTGGCAATGACCCGACCCACAGCCAGTCCGTCATCATCCGTATCCACACAAACGCCGGATGTCCCAAAGCGCTTGGTCATCGTCAGGGTGGGCAGGCTGTAACCGGAACAGACTTCAACGGTTTTTTGTGGCTGCAGTGCCCGGTAGACGATCTGGCCGAAATACACTGTTTCCGCAAGATGAATCCGTGCGGCATGGAGCTTGGCCGTCCGTCGGCTGTCGTTGGCCTGTCCCCGGGGAAACGGGGAATGGTCGGCAATCATGTCCAGCACCGTTGCCAGGTAATTTCCGAACAGTTGTTCGGGAGTAAAAATCATTTGTTGAGCGTCCGTTTCCATTCCAGACCCCTTTGTTAATTAAATTGGACAGCGGCAGCAGTATGTTTGCTGCGTCAGAGATCAATTAGACAATCCGGATGCCCCGGATCTTGAAAATAAGATAAACCTCTCGACCGACATCAATAGCCATCTCCTCCATGGCGGATTTCGGCATTTCCGCCAGAAGAACATTGTCTCCTACCTTGACCTTGAGCCTGGCCAGGGATGAAAAGGGTTCGATCTTCATGACAAGCCCACGGAAGCGGTTCAGAGATGGCCCCGGCGGATTGATGGCGGAAACGTAGATATCCCGTGGGAAAAGGGCGATCTTCCGGACTTCCCTGCCCTCGTTGGGCAGAATAATCGGTACCCCGCCACAGACGGCCTCGATCAGGCCATGCCCCAGATCGCTGCATTTCTCGCACGACAGAATATTGGGCGCCCCGATAAAGTTGGAAACCGTTTCATTACACGGGGAAAGAAAGATGTCTTCCCGTGTTCCCACCTGCTCCAGTTTCCCGGCGCTGATAATGGCAATCCGGTCGGCCAGTTCTTCCGCCTCCATAAGATTGTGGGTCACATGAACGGTTGTGATGCCCAGTTCCTGATGAAACCGCTCCAGCTCCAGGCGGAGATACTTCGCCGTACTGATGTCAAGGTTGCTCAAAGGCTCGTCTAAAAGCAGGATGCGGGGAGACGTGACCAGGGCGCGCGCCAGGGCGACACGCTGTTTTTCCCCCCCGCTGAGATTCCCCACATGCCGTTCCAACAGATGTGAAATCCCCAGCAGATGGGCCAGATGGTCGATTCTCCGATCCACATCCGCGTCCGCCTGTTTTTTCCCTTTCAAACCAAAACGGATGTTTTCCAGGACATTCAGAAAGGGAAACAGGGCATAGTCCTGAGGAACGTATGCAATCCGGCGGCGCTCCGGCGGCATATTCGTCGCATCTTCTCCATTGATTTGAATTTTGCCCCTGCGGATGCGGCACAATCCGGCGATCGCCTCCAGGATCACGGTCTTCCCGGCTCCCGTCGGCCCCAGGATGACAAAATATTCCCCTTCGCGGATTTTCAGATTGATATCCCGCAGGGTAAACTTTCCAAGGCGCACCTGCACGTCGCGAATCTCGATCATACGGGGAAACCCCTTTTCCCGATTTTCCGGAGAACCAGCAGGGCAGCCGCCGAAATAGCCACCAAGGTAATAATGACCGCAATGGCTTTCTCGATATCCGCCGTGGACAGACTGAGAAAAATCGCCACCGGCAGGGTTTCCGTTTTGGGTTTCATCGCCCCCGCCAGGGTGATGGTTGCACCGAATTCGCCGACTGCCCGGGCCCAGGTCAGGATGCAGGATGCGATCAGACCGTTTCGTGCCAGGGGAAGTGTCACCCGGAAGAAGACGGATACCTTGCTGCACCCCAGTGTACGGCCGACCTGCTCGAAGCGGGGGTCGATGCTGTCAAAGGTGGTTTTCATCAGGCGGACCGACAAAGCGCTGACGACAGTAAATTGTGCAAGGACAATACCCGGCACCTCGAAGACAAAGCGCATGAAGTATTTTTCAATCCCCATACCCACGGGGTTATTGAAGAAAACCAGCAGTGCCGCGCCCAGTGCCACGGGAGACACGACAATGGGCAAATCAAGGATCGTATCGACAACGGATTTCCCGCGGAACTCCGCATGAGAAATCGCATACGCGGCTGGAATGCCAATCAGCACGGAAATAACGGTCGCCACGGTGGCGGTAACCACACTCAGCCGGATTGCCAGAAATATCTCCCTGGAAAACAGAGTACTTACCAGGGTGCCCCAATCGGTATAAGTGAACAGAGATGCCAGGATGCCTGTGAAAAACAGGCAAAGAAGCGCCAGAGCGCCGACTGTTGCCGCGCGAAAAACTCCCTCGCCCCTGATGCCTTTATAAACGCGTGATGTGTGCATAATTATTTCTTGCTTCTTTCCGGCAAAAGGCCGGTAATCGCCGGCAGGATGTACTCCCCGCCGATTTTCGTCTTTGGTGCGTGCTTCCCACCCCCCTTTTCCCGAAGCTGAATAGCCGTACTTAACAAAAATCGTCCGGCCTTCGGACGAGGTCAAAAAGTTAATAAACGCTTGGACTCATGCCCGGTTTTCCGCACAATCGCCTGCAGTCGCGGCGCCTGCTCCGGTTTCAGAAAGACGGTCTCGGCCTTGTCGAGATTCCGCGGCTCAAAGACATTCCCCCAAGGATGGCGCCTACCTTCTGAGATTGAGATTAATAAGCGCCGCTGTGGCCGAACAGCAGGCGGTATAAGTCATGATATTTTCCTCGGTCGCCTAAAAACAATTTTTCAAATAATATCATTGATATAAATACTGGCCAGACCGATTTGCCATGGCCGTTTCCTATAGCGCCTTATGCCTCGCCGCATGGTTTGTTAAATTAAATTCAAAAAGGTCCTCAATCAAACGACCTCCGATGATCAAACCATTACCTTATTGGATTTCACATCATCAGAAACCAAACATTTTTAATGCCACAAAAATCAGGAGCATTGCAAACAGCCGATTCAGCCATTTGCCATGCACTCTCGTACCGATCTTCGCCCCCAGGGGAGCAACCAGCATGCTGGTTGCGGAAACGCACAGGACAAAAAAAAGATTCACATACCCGACCGAATAGGGCATCAGGCCTTCCAATCCCCAGCCATGGACGACATAGCCGGCGGCGCCGAACAGCGCAATCAGGGGGATGACCGCCCCTGACGTTCCCACGGCCCGGCGGGGCGGATAACCCAGCACCAGGGTCAGAAATGGCACCAGCATGACCCCGCCGCCGATGCCGACCAGCGCCGACAGGATGCCGATCATGGTCCCTGCCAGCAAGATCCCCCCCACGGGATGTCGTTCGGAACGGGCAGTCTCTCTTGAATCCGACCGAAAGACCAGGATGACGGCCACCGCCAGAACCGCAACGCCAAAGAGCGGTTTCAGCACCGCTGCCGTCAGGTAGGCGGACAGGGTCGATCCGCAAAGCGCTCCCACCGTACCCGCAAACGAAAGCGACAAGGCATCCCGCCAGCAGACATTTTTCTCCCGGTGATGTTGCCAGGTCCCGGACAGGCTGGTAAAAAAACCCGTCAGCAAGCTGGTGCCGAAGGCAACCTTTACCGCCATATCGGGTGCCACACCCAAAACATTCTCGATCTTCAAGAGAGCAGGGACAAGGATCACACCGCCGGCGATCCCCATGAGACCGGAGATGAAACCGACGCCGATCCCCACCGCCATGAGAATCGCCACCATCGACCAGGAAACCAGTTCCAAGTGCAGGACCTCTTTCCGTTAATAATGAACAGGCGTGCTCATTTTCCGGCCGATTCTTTCGTCCGGTACTTGTCATATTCTTCCGGGGTATCGATATCGATCAGCACCCCGGCACCCTCGATTTCCACCCGGCCGATTTCCGCTTCCGGTGTTGCCGTGATAATCTGTTTACCACCCTCGTCCCCCTCGGTCCGCATCAACTGCGGCCAAAGGCGGCGATCGAAGAGCACGGGATTCCCCCTTTTCCCGCCATGGGTAGGCCAGGTAAGAAGCGGCAGGTTCCGGCGATGATAATCCATCAGCCTTTCATAAACCTCCGTCCCCACAAACGGCTGATCACCCAAGGCGAAAAGAACCCCCTGGCTGCACGGATCAACGGCGGCCAGCCCTGCTTTCAATGATGTGGAGATGCCCTCACGGCTTTTTCTGTTGACGACAATACGATAACCCGGGGGGACAAGGTCCTTCAATCCTTCATTCTCTTCGCTGAGTACCACCACGACATCTTTTACCCCCGCCTGTCTGATCGGCAGGAGAGCGTTTTCCAGCAGCGTTTTCCCTTGAAGCTCCAGAGACAGCTTGGATCGCCCCATCCGGACCGATCCCCCGGCCGCCAGGAGTACAACGGAAAAGTCAAAGCCCTGTTCTCTCTTTCCTCCGTGATAAATGAACCGAACGGGATGGTCGTCCCTGAGAGACGCGAATAAGACAGAACCGTCGGTGTCGGAAAGTCCCGCGCCAATCTCACGAATTAGAGCGCTGCCCGTGACCAGGTCTACTTTGTTGATAAAGGAAACAACCGGTACTCCCGGTAAACGGGTTTTCCCAAGACCGATCATGTGCAGCAGGCACCGGATGAAATGGGAAACACTCAGCGGCTCCCCCGGTTGTGCCCCCGTCAGCTTGCAGAAAGCGTCGCTGCGATGAACATTGTCGGAGGTGACCGGCTGGCCGATGGCCTCAATACCCAGGACAGTAATCAGCAGATCGGAGCGTGTCGGGAAAACAGGTTCATAGGAAGCGTAACCCTTGATCGGCTTGCGGGCCGATCCGTCCGCTTCAACGATGACATAATCGGCGATGTGATGATCCAGCAGGGATTCCGGCCAGGCAGGATCGATCCCGGCAAGCTTGTCTTCCGGCAGGAGCGCCGCCCCAAGAACCGCCAGGCCGTGTGAATCGATAGCTGCCCGCACTTGCTCGCGGACGGCCGCATAATCATCGCCGATCACGACCGGAACGCCTTCAGGACGGAAGATTTTCGTCGTCGTGGTCTGGATGACGGTCTTCTTCCGTGCCGTGAGTTCGCGGGCAAGGGTTTCCATCAGGGAGGTCTTTCCCCCTGCACCGTAGATGGTCACAACTCCCCGCTCCGGCAGGGCCAGACAGGACATAAGGGCCAGGGGGGAATCGGCTGCGGTCATAGAATTTAGCCTTTACCGAAGGCGCAGACGGGATAAACGCACTCCGCACAACTCCGGCACAGACCGCCATGGCCGAAGCGCACAATGTCATCGACGGTGATTTTCTCGCCCGCCAGCACCCGGGGCAACAGGAGATCCAGAATCGTTGTGTCGGCGTACATGGCACAACCGGGAACACCAATAATGGGAATATCCCCTTTGTAGGCCATGAGGAACATGGAGCCGGGCATGACCGGCGCCCCGTAGCGGATGATCTTCGCCCCTGTCATGCGGATGCCTGCCGGTGTCACATCGTCGGGATCAACGGACATGCCGCCCGTCACCAAAACCAGCTCGCAACCCTTGTCAAGCTGATCCAGAATCGCCCGCGTGATTTTCTCCCGATCGTCGCTGACATGGGTAAGCTCCGGGGCATCAAGACCAAAGGCCGCTGTTTTGTCGCGCAGGACAGGACCGAACCCGTCGTCGATACGGCCTTCACAGACTTCCCGTCCCGTAATCACGCCGCCTACCTTGATTTTGCGGTAAGGCTTCACAGCAATCAGAGGAAATGCATGCTTGGCAAGGGCCTCGACCCGGGTCACATATTTCTCCTCGATGACCAGAGGAATCACCTTCGCTCCTGCCACCTTTTCTCCCTTATGGACCGGCGTCTGGTCATGCAGGGTTACGACCGCGATCTGGGGAATGCGGTTAATTTTAAGGAGGGTTCTCGCGTCAACTCTAAGCAGACCGGCGGCTGTCGCGATCAGTTCGTATTTCCCTTCCATGGGTCCTTTGAGGACCAATCCGGGCCCGGCGACGGCTTCGGCAAGCCTAAGCCCCGCATCTTCCTCGTGAAGTTCTCCCGGATCGAGGTCCAGCAACTGGATGTGATGCTTCCCCATGCTGAGCAGAACCGGAACATCCTCCTCCCTGATGACATGCCCTTTTTTAAATCGGGGTCCCTTGTGTACCCCCTTGATGATCTGGGTCATGTCATGACAGAGCACTTTCCCCACGGCCTTTTCCGTCTCCAGGTAACGGCTTTTCATCAATTTGTCTCCCTTTCACAATTGAACGTTATATTCTTTTTTCATAACGATCATACTGAAAAACCGCTATGACCATTGCTTTCGCTAAACAGGCCCAACAATTTAATGTTGCTCAATATTAACGGGATGTAAGGGCATACAACAGGGTTTAGTGACCTGTCAAGGCAAAGATCGGGCAGGAAAGAAGAGCATATTCCTGAAGCTCATGGTTGGGATTGGATTACAGCTATCGGTAAGTCATTGACCTGCCTATTCGGACAGGGCGTAGTCCACTGCATCCCTGACGCGGAAAAGGGCCGCTTCGGCTTCCTGCAGCAGGGTCCATATGGTATCCTTCTGCTGCAATTCCGCAACACCCAGGGATATCCCGGGGTGAGGCTTTCGCCTCCCATCGGGACGAACCGGCACGGCGTCGGCGATTTCCTTCTGCAGCCTTTCGGCGATCGCGAAAGCCATCTCCAGATTTTTATCGGGGAGCAGAACCAGGAAACTGCTCTCGCTGTAGCGGCCGACAATTTCCGTAGGCCGCAGATGATCACTGATGGTATGCGCCAGAGAATAGAAAACACGATTGCCGTAACTGAAACCGTATTGTTCATTGAATCGGCGAAAGTGATCCACGCCGATCAAGACCAGCGACAGGGGCGTGGCGCTGTCATGAGCATGTTGGACTTGCCGTGCCAGGGTCTGATCCAGCCAGGAGCGATTCCTCAAACCCGTGAGGGCGTCAACGGTCCCGTAACGATGTAATTCCAGTTCGATCCGGTTGTCTTCGCCCGACACATTATCCGCATGACGCAGGCGCCGGGTCATACCGAAAAGAAGATTACAGGCCGCCGCGTGGGACGCATGCACCAGAGACCAAAGAATGTCTTCCTCGATGCATAACAGCCGGGATGCCTCATTTGCCACAACGAAAACCGTAGTCGGTTCCTGATCGATCACGGACATCTCGCCGACATTATCACCGGGCCCAAAAATCGCATCGGGTATGTTGTGCAGGGAATCCGTGTGAATGCGAAGAGACCCTTCCAGGATGCAGTAAACAGTCTGGTTGGTCTGACCCGGACACATCAGGATTTCCCCGCGTGCCACACTTTTAATAACGCATGTATCGAGCAGTCCACGGACGGATTCAATACCGACCCCTTTGAAAAGATAGATTCTTCTATATTCTTTTTCGTCCATAAAAATCGTTTCAACGGTCATGTGTCCACCCCCGCTTGGAATCGCAATTCGCGCGAATACCCGCCCATTAAAACCGGCATTGTTAGATCCTTTTTCTACAACTCATGCGTTGAGCCCTTGAGGAGTTACATAACAGCAGGAGGAATTACATGGCAATGGGAACTGTTTCCGAAATCACAGTCAGCCGGTTCCTTGCCGGGGGAAAAGTGCATCATCCAGGAGGAAAGTTTGATTTCTACCCTGCATTTCCCTAAAAATACTTTATCCCCAAGGAAGCCTTTCTGGGGAAAGACGAGTACGCCTACGCGGTTCCCTTTTACGGGGTCGTCAGACCGATTATAATCGATCTCATCTTTCATTAAAGATCGCTATTCTGCAGCATTTTCTGTACGGTGCGAACTGTCTGGAAGAAAAGCCGCCTATTGTGCCACCGTCGCTATGGCGTGCCTGTTTCTGTTTCGGGAAAAGGGGTTTCAACTCACCTAAACGATGGATCATGCCCCGTGTTTGGCCGCCCAAACAAATCACATTCCCAATAATTTACTGCATAATTATAATAAGATAGGTGGTTATTGCGAGTGTTGCAGACGAATACGGAAATCAGTCTTGCGCGTAGTTGTGTTCAATCGTTGCGGTAAAGACAACGTCCGGCCACTGTTTCATCGTGTCCTGAAGGCGCCATTCGTTGGGAGCCAGATACGCCAGATTGCCCTCGGCGTCGTAGGCCAGGTAGGATTTGGCAGCCTTCTCGAATTCTTTCAGGGCAATTTTGTTCTCGGCGTGAATCCAGCGGACGGTCGTGTAATCGATGGCTTCGCACAGGCAGTCGACGTTGTACTCATCCCGCAGACGCGACAGGATCACTTCAAACTGCAGGACACCGACCGCACCCAGGATGAAATCGCTGTGGCCCAGGGGTTTGAAAAGCTGGACCGCCCCTTCTTCGGCAAGCTGGGTCAGACCTTTCTCAAGCTGTTTCGACCGCAGGGGATCGCGGAGCCGGACCCGGCGGAAATGCTCGGGGGCAAAGTTGGGAATCCCCATGAATCGTAAGGCTTCTTTTTTTGTGAAGGTGTCGCCGATCTTGATCGTCCCGTAATTATGAATGCCGATGATGTCGCCGGGAAAGGCCTCCTCGACATGACTGCGCTCCTGGGCCATGAACATGGTCGCCTGGTTGATCTGGATCTCTTTGCCCAGGCGGTGGTGCCGCACGCGGATGCCCGGGAAAAAACGACCGGAACAGATCCGGAAGAAGGCGATCCGGTCCCGGTGGGCCGGGTCCATGTTGGCTTGAATCTTAAAGACAAACCCGGAAAAATCCTCCTCCGTGGGGTCCACCATGCGGGTTGTGGCCTCGCGGGACGACGGCGCAGGGGACAATTCGACAAAGGTGTTCAAGAGTTCCCGGACGCCGAAGTTGTTGACGGCGCTGCCGAAAAAGACCGGCGTCTGGTTTCCCTTTAAATATTCCTCACGGCTGAAGGGGTTGGCCGCCTCCGACAGGAGTTCCACATCGTCTCTTAACTCGTTCGCCTGGCCTGCAAGCAGTTCATCGAGCTGGGGATCGTAAAGATCGCGGATGACGATTCCTTCCTGAATCCGGCCGTGATGGGTCTGGGAGAAAAGGTGCAGTTCCTTCCGGTAGAGATCGTAGGTCCCCCTGAAAAGCTTGCCCATGCCGATGGGCCAGGTCATGGGCACACATTCAATTTGGAGGGAGTCCTCGATGTCCGACAGGATGGTCAGAGGTTCCAGGCCATCCCGGTCGAGCTTGTTGATGAAGGTGATGATGGGGGTGTTGCGCATGCGGCAGACTTCCATCAGTTTTTTCGTCCTGGACTCGACGCCCTTGCCGCTGTCGATAACCATCAGAGCCCCGTCCACGGCGGTCAGAACCCGGTAGGTGTCCTCGGAGAAATCCTCATGGCCCGGCGTGTCAAGAAGGTTGATCTCGTAATCCAGATAGCTGAAGTTCATGACTGACGTGCTGACGGAAATGCCCCGATCCCGTTCCATGGCCATCCAGTCGCTCGTCGTGTGACGTGCGGCCTTGCGGGCCTTGACCGCCCCGGCCATCTGGATCGCCCCGCCGTAGAGCAGGAGCTTCTCTGTTAACGTCGTCTTTCCCGCGTCGGGATGACTGATGATAGCAAACGTCCGTCGGCGCTGTATCTCTTTTTCGTTACTCATGTAATCACCATTCCGGTCATTTCGACCGCAGGGAGAAATCTACAACTTAGATCAACTACTAAGATTTCTCGCATGAACTCAAAACTGCATAATAAAAAAAGGGCTCTACTTGCAGCCCTCTTGCGGATAAATTTTCAACCCGTGCCAACCTTCTGCTCTTCGTGGCGCGACATATACCGAACCAGGCCGGAATTGTCAAGAAATCATTGCACAATTTGTCCCTTGCGGCGCCTTTCAAGTGATTCCATAACCAAAATAACGGCTCATACAAAAATGCCAGCGAAAATGATCCACCAGAGCGAGGCAGGATCATTTTTCATCTTCAGACGGAAGACCATGCCGACTGTGAATCTGTAATGGAAAGGTCTTTATCAATGAGGGTTATGTCCCCCGAATTCACCCGGAAGAGACTTTCCCTTGTTTATTCGGATCCTGCCGGTTCAGCCAGCAGCGGTAGTGGTACATCTCGGCCAGGGATTTCACGGTCCGCTCGGGGGTCAGGAAGGATACGCTTTTATATTTGTGCCCCGGAACGTCTATAATGGTTTTTGTCTTTTCATCGAGGAGGAGCGTCACCCCCAGTATCGGCTTGCCATAGCGCTCCATCAACCTCACCAGATGCTGGATGAACCGTTCTTCGAACTCCCGCAACTGGACAGGAATTGTCGCAAACAATTCCCTGTCGTAATTGGGATCGGCCTTGACGGCAGAATCCATCAACCAGCGGAAAAAGGTCATCCGCCCCAAAATCCCCATATGGACGACGGCATCGCAGCCGTCCCACTTCATGAGTTCCTCTGCAAGCATCATAGGAATGGCCGGATCGAACTCCGCCACCAGGTCGATGGGGTTGGAGCGGCTCCAGTAGGGGGGCAGGATTTGATCTATTTTTGTAATTAACTCTTCGGAAAGATGGGGCACCTTCAGACCGTGCTTCTCACACAGATCTGCCATGACGACTCCCCACCCGCCGCCGATCGTCATGGCCGCCACCCGGTTGCCCCGAGGCAGCGGTAAAGAAGAAAACACCGCCGAAAGATCAAGAAGCTCCATGGGATGCTCGACGACGACCACTCCCGCCTGCCGGCAGGCGGCATCGAAAACGGTCATATTCGACGCCATGGCTCCGGTATGGCTGGCCGCGGCACGGTTTCCGGCCTCGGTACGGCCGCCTTTCAGAACCACGACGGGTTTTTCCCGGCAGAGCCGCTTTGCTGTTTCATAGAAACGGCGCCCATCCTTGATGCTTTCCAGATACATGAGGACCGTTTCCGTCTGTTCGTCGGCGATAAAACCTTCCAGATAATCTTCGATGGTCACCATGGCCTCGTTGCCGGATCCGCAGAATCCGCGGATACCGATCCCTTCATCGTTGGCAAAGGCCAAAAGCTGTGTGCCAAGATTCCCGGACTGCGCCAGCAGCGTCGTCGCACCTGCCTTGGGACGCACATGTGAACCGGTGCAGGTAAAATGGATGTGAGGATTGATGATCCCCATCGTATTGGGACCGAGGATCAGAATACCTGCCTGCCGGGCCAATTTTACCAAGTCCTCCTCCCGGTGTCTGCCCTCCTCTCCGGTTTCGCTGAAACCGGAGGTGATGAGCAGCATCTGCCGGATGCCCTTCTTTTGAAATTCGGGAATAACCGAGGCAACCTTATCGGATGGAAGTGTCACAATACCCAGATCGACCGGTCCCGGTATCTCCAGAACCGACTTGTATACCGGCCGGCCCGCGATTTCTCCGCCACGTGAATTCACCAGATAAATGTCACCCTGATAACCACCTCCGACCACGTTTGTAAAGAGCATGTGCCCCCATTTACCAAACGTGGCGGAAGCCCCGATAAAGGCCACAGAACGGGGATGAAAGAGTTTGTAGATCGCCTTCGGATCAACAGGCGGGCGCTTCAGGATCGGCAACGCCGGATCAGCCAGGGCAATCAGGGCATCAACCGCCGTCAAGCAGCCGTCCGCATCGGCAATCAGGGGGTTGATATCCACTTCCCGAATTTCCGGAAAATCGGCCGCCAGACAGGATAGCGCCTCCAGAACCCTGACGATCGTCTCCCGGTCCACGGCCTTTTCACCGCGAAAGGCTCCGAGCATGGGTTGCGCATGGATTTCATCGATGGCATGAAGGGATTCCGTCCGGGTGACCGGTGCAATCCGGAAGACGACATCCTGGAGGGCTTCTGTGAAGACACCCCCGACACCGAACATGACGACAGGGCCAAACTGGCCGTCGCGAAACATTCCGGCCACAAATTCCCGGTTGCCGATGATCTGGGTTTGGATGAGGTAGCCTTCCAGATCGTCCCCCGCGGCGGCGCCAATCGCATGAAGAGCCTCTTCAAGGTCCGTTTCACTGCGGACACCCGTTCGGACCAGGCCTCGTTCCGTTTTGTGGGTGAGGCGATGACCATGGCCCTTGACCACAACAGGGTAACCGAACAGCCGGGCCTTGGCGAGGGCGTCCGTTTGCGTCTTAACAACCGCTTCTTCCACCACGGGCATCCCGTAGGATTTTAGTATCTGTTTTGATTCCTTTTCGGTTAAAAACGACCGGCCTTCGGTCCTGGCCTTTTTGATAACGTCCACGATATCCATATTCTCGCCTCAGTTGATCAGTGAAGGAGCTTTCATAAGGCGTAGAATCTAGCATAAGCGCCGTTTTGGCGCAATCATCGCGATGAAATACCCCGATATTTTTTATTCAGTTGAGACAAGACAGGGCTTTTTCCGGCCGATACAGATCATGAAACAGACGGTCAGGGCAAAACTCACCGCGATCAGGGGCCACTTCCATGTTGCCGGCGGAATGTACTGATACAGACCAATGAAACCGAACAAGACAAAGACCGTTGCGGCAAACCATTTAACCGCGATCGCGGGAATTTTCTTTCCCATGACGATGCCGACACCGATGCCGATGACGTCGGCAATGATCATTCCCGTCGTGGTGCCCATCCAGACAGGAATGATCGTCTGGTATTTCGCCGCCAGGGCGACCGTTGCCAATTGGGTTTTGTCGCCCATTTCGGCGATGAAGAAGGCAACGGCCACCGTCCAGAACGGGCTGAAGTTAAAGCGCTGGTCTTCCTTGTCCAATTCGTCGCCCCGGATAGTCCACAGACCGAACAGTATAAAAGAAACGGCGGCGGCGATTTGAATATAATGCATGGGCATGAAACGTGTCAGGTAACTTCCCAGGCTTACGGCCATGAAATGATTCAAAAGCGTCGCCACAAAAACACCCCAGAGAACAACGGAAGCTTTGTAGCGCATGGCGAAAGCCATGGCCAGCAACTGTGTTTTATCCCCCATTTCGGCAAGCACCACAAACAATGTGGACAGCAGATAGGTCATCATAATCAATCGTCCTTTCAGGCCAAAAAAAAGCGAGACTTCAGTATGATGAAACATCACACTAAAGGTCTCGCTAATTGGTCTTCGTAACCAACGGCAAGGCCAGGCGCTCTCGCACCAGCATGTTGACCTTGCACCGGGCAGCTACTCCCCTCTAATTTGCAATTTCATTAACCCGGATAAAACGGAAAGTCAACCCGATTATGCAAATACATTTGCTACGCAACAATACAATTTCATCTAAAATGGAAGCGAATACATATCGAATTCCATCGCGTCTTCTGGTAAGAACGCCGCTTTTCTTCTTGAGTCCGTTTAACGTCACATTGGCAGAAATTCCGTGAAAAGAAATCATCGGGTGGCTTTTGAAAAACGAGGAAGCGGCCCGGAACATCTATAAAACGGCTGCCGCTGTCTTCATAAGTGATAATCACTTCCATGATTTTCTGGAAAAACTGGCTGAGGATGAAGCGCTGCATGCCCAAATCATGAAGGCAGCCCTGTGTCTTCTCGAGCGGAAGAACCTGCCTGTTGACCAGGCCATCATTCTGGATGGAAAAATCAGAAGCCCGATCGACCGTAACATTGACGATATTCAGAACATGATTAAGAAGGGAAATCTTACCAAGAAAATCATGCTGGAATACATCATCCGTGCGGAATATTCCGAGTGGAACCATATCTTCATGTATGCGGTCAATGTCTTGGACCAGGAATGCAGCGGTTTTGCGACAGTGGGACCCAAGCTTCAACACCACCTGCGATGCATCGACCATTATCTGGAGACAACCGGAAAATATGACGAAGGGACAGGCGCTTTCCGGAATTCGGAACCGGTCTGGAATGAGGGAATTTTAGTGATCGATGATTCTCCGGAAATCACAGAACTGCCGGAAGAATATCTCAGCCGGACGGGCCATGTCGAAACAGCTACGGATGGAGCGGAAGCGCTGCAAAAAGCGATCCGCCGTTATTACGCTGTAATCATCTCGGATATCAATATGCCCGGTATGAACGGCATTGATTTCTTTCATAATCTGGAAAGCTTCTACAAAAATATCGCGGAACGGTTCATTTTCATGACCGGGTTCCCGACGCCGTATGTCGTCAATTTGTGTCGCAGACGAAACATTCCCCTGGTGAGGAAACCGTTCAAGTTGAACGAACTGAGTGACTGCGTCTATCAGCTCCTGGAAAGCAACATCAGGCGAAAAGCCTTGCAGGAACTGGCCTGCAATTGAGCCATGCGCCCGCTCGATTACAAATTTTCGTTATGATCCTTTGATCATCACCAAAAGCATTTTGAAACGTGCCAGTGCCTTGAGAGCATGAGGCTTTCCGGCGGGCATGATGATCATTTCGCCTTCTTGCAGGCGATGGGGTATGCCCGCAATCCGGATTTCGACCTCGCCGTCGAGGACCTGGACCAGTGCATCAAAGGGCGCCGTATGTTCGCTCAAACCCTGTCCGGCATCAAAGGCGAAAACGGTGACCGTTCCGGTAGATTTGTTGATTACCTCCCGGCTGACAACGGCCCCCTCTTGGTAATCAACCAGTGATTTTAACGCTTTCACTTCTACAGTCATATCGATAAACCTCCTAAAGGCGTGACGGTTAGAAATTTGTCCCCGCCGCCCGGTTGGCGGTTTCAATTGCCTGGTGCGCCAGGTCGATGGAACGGCCCAGGGTATTGAGCACCTGATCCGGGTTGTGGACGCCCATGCTGTTCTCCGCCGCGACAATATCCCAGAACCACTGGGCTTTCCGAACCAGTTCCCGTGACTTATCCAACTCCGCCGCATCGATTTTCGGCGCAGCGCCGGCCTTGCCGATCACAGCGTGGGCTTTGGCCACCCATTCACCGGCCAGTTTCTGCAATTGCCAGACATGGTTCTGGGTAGTCTTCACCCGTTCCAGAAGCCACTGTTCACTCTGATCATGGCAAGTTTGGCAGGAAGGGCCGATATTTTTCAAGGGGCTTGTCAGCCAGTGTGAACTGTATTTTTGACCCTTCTCTCGCATGAAAGGCATATGGCAATCGGCACAGGAAACGCCTGCCTTTCCGTGAACGCCGCCGCTCCAGGTCTCGAATTCCGGGTGCTGGGCCTTGAGCATCTTCGCCTGGGAGTCCGGATGAACCCAATCCTGAGCGAATCCGAATGGTTGACCGGCATAGTAGGCATACATTTCCTCAGGATTTAAGCCATTTTGCCAGGGGAAGGTCACCTTCTGTGTTTCCGGCTGGAAATAGTACTCCACATGGCACTGACCGCAGACGTAACTGCGCATCTCCTCCCTGGTCGCCTTCTTGATGTCGATGCCCCGGTTGGCCATGGCCTCGATAAAAGCGGGGTTGATCACCCGGAGTTTCATCGTCGCCGGTTCATGGCAGTTCGCGCAGGTGATGGGATGCTTCAAAAGGGGGAACAGTTCCGGTAGAGGGGTCTTGCCGTAACCCCAGCCCCTTTCCTTGAAGATATCAATCAAGTTTGCCGATTTACAGGTCATACAGGAACCGACGGTCTTGGGGGTGACCCGCTTGGTTTCCATCAGGTCCTCTACGGCATAGGGGTGACCCCGGTCCTCCGCGTAATCCTTGCTGAAGGCCATGCCCTTGAAATTTTCGAGCAGAGCCGGTTCCGCAACGGACTTCTGCACCTTCACACTCCCGCCAAAGCCCGTCGGCGACGGCGCCATTTCACGGTTTTTCAGGTAGCTTTGATATTCGAGGGGATAGTGCTTCCCCCAGACGGCCGGATCGTATTCGCCGTCCGGAATTTTCGTCAGTTTCACAACGGAAGGGGGCTGAAAGAAAAAAACACGGGCAGCGACAATCACAAACGCCAGGGCAATAACCATCAATCCGGTAATGATAAGCAGCCTCTTACTCAACTTTTACCCCTCCTTTCGTCAAAGCCGGTCCATGAACCAAATTGCGATGGCATTGGATGCAGTTGGCCCCACCGGACGCCATATCGGTTTTTTCCACCGTGGAAAAGTGGCAGCGCAGACAGTTTCCGTTTACGATTTCCCGTCCGCCATCGGTCAGTTTGATGGCATCGGGATAGGAGCGCAGGGTTTCGTGGTAGAGATCCCGCATGCCGACCGCTGCTTTATAGGCCACCTGATGGACCAGATTGCTGTCCGGGAGGTGACATTCAATACAGGCGAACTGCTTGTGCTCCGACTGCTGCCAGCCGGCATGCACCGACGCCATGGAATGGCAGGCAGCGCAGAACTGCGGGGTGCCGGCCAGATGATAACTCCCTGCGGATATGGCGGCGATTACCAGACCGATAACAATCCCAACAGCGGCAACGCCGGCAGACCCTTTTAGAACTTTCTGGATCATGGACTCCCCCTGTGAAGTTGAAACATCTGATACCGTTTCTGTCGCAAAAGCGTAAACACGGCAAAAAGACTCGTGAAACCTGGGAACGCCTAACAGGCTACCCGGTCATAAACGGCGCCGGGGAAAAAGTTATGATTGACCATAGGGCCACAGAAACAGGCATCCGATTCGATATGCGAAGATGATAAAGACAAGCCAAAATCCTGTCAAGGGTAAATCTCCATTGAATCATGATATTTAGGATCGTGATGGTCGGTTTTTCAGCTTGCGATGCAGATGCTTCAGGGCCAAAAGCGGGTGGTGCCAAGTCATGCGGGGACCGGCATAGCGCATGACCGCTATGATTTGTGTTCTCATTTTCGGCTTGAAACAATGGACGGTACAGTCCGAGCAGGCCGGTTTGTCCGCTCCGAAGGGGCATTTTCCGATCCGCTGCGCAGCATAATCAGCCAGCTTTTTGCAGTCGTCACAGATCCCCGCTCTGCTGTGGTGATTCTTACAATAGAGTTCGATCATCAATTGAATGGTTTCCGTTTCCCGATCCATAATGATATTGGGGATTCACAAATAAATGGATTCCGGTCATGGCGTCATGCGATGGAAGCAGCATGCCAAACCACACCGGAATCCGTTGTGAAAGCTTCTGTCAAGAGGAAGAAATATCGATTCCTCGTCTGAAGAAAATCCTTGGCATTAACAACCGGCCATCATGGCCGCAACATCGCCCCGCACATCACCCACGGCCTTGATGCCAAAGTTCTCCACCAGAACCTTGGCCACATTGGGCGAGAGAAACGCCGGCAGCGTCGGTCCGAGACGGATCCCCTTCACACCGAGATAAAGCAGGGCCAGAAGCACCGCGACCGCTTTCTGCTCGTACCAGGCCACGTCAAAGGACAGGGGCAGTTCGTTGATATCTTTCAGGCCGAAAACATCCTTGAGCGTAAGGGCAATCACCGCCAGG
>ENA-UPTA01001981-UPTA01001981.1-activated-sludge-metagenome-genome-assembly--contig:-NODE-1981-length-21843-cov-9.437534_pt1 | contig 21843 bp, 22 predicted proteins | sample MGYA00238184_ERZ773361 | MGnify/ENA primary metagenome ERZ773361 (study PRJEB29100, sample SAMN05720205) | activated sludge metagenome | isolation source: anaerobic digester from wastewater... | reverse complement strand
GCGCGGCTCCGGTTGTTCTTCGCCCTCTCGAGCGCCTGCGTGACGAGGGTCTTCTCGAGGGCGTCGAGGTCGAGCCCGGTGGGCGGGAGCTCGATGGCCGCGGCGGAGGCGACCCGCGCGGCGCTGCTCCGGGCGACCGCGATGGGGAGGTGCTCCACCTGGACGAGGCCCCCCTCCGAGAGGATGACCGCACGCTCGAGCGCGTTCCGCAGCTCGCGGACGTTTCCCGGCCAGGAGTACGCGAGGAGGAGCTCGCGCGCCTCGCGCGAGACGCCGGGGGCCGGGCGCCCGACGTTCCGCGAGAGGTCCTCGAGGAAGCGCTCCGTGAGGAGGAGGACGTCCTCGGGGCGTTCTCGAAGCGGAGGGAGGTGGATCTCGAAGACGGAGAGACGGTAGAAGAGGTCCTCGCGGAAGTCGCCGCGGGCCATCGCGGCGTGGAGGTCCCGGTTCGTCGCGGCGACGATTCTCACGTCGGCCCGGAGCACCTTCGCGCCGCCGAGCCGCTGGAACTCCCGCGCCTCGAGGACGCGAAGCAGCTTGGCCTGGACGAGGGGGCTCGTCTCCCCCGCCTCGTCCAGGAAGAGGGTCCCCCCGGCGGCCTGCTCGAGCCGCCCCGCGCGCGAGGCGTAGGCCCCGGTGAACGCCCCCTTCTCGTACCCGAAGAGCTCCGACTCGAGGAGCTGCTCGGGGAGCGCGGCGCAGTTGAGCGCGACGAAGGGACCCGAGCTCCGTGCGGAGGCGCGGTGGACCGCGCGCGCGACGACCTCCTTGCCGGTTCCCGACTCGCCCGTCAGGAGGACCGTCGTCTCGGTCGGAGCGACCTTGGAGGCCTGGACGAGGACCGAGCGCCAGGCGGGCGAGCCGCCGACGACCCGCCCGAACCCGTCGCGCGAGTCGAGCTCGTCGGAGAGCGCCCGGACGCGGGCTTCGAGCCGGGCCGCCTCCTTCCGGGCCTCCTCCGCCCGGCGGGCCTCATCGGCGAGCCGCTGGTGGGAGAACGCGAGGGCCACCTGGTCGGCGACCCGGAGGGCGAGGTCCACGTCCTCCTCGCGAAAGCTCCTCACCTCGCGGGCGTGGAAGGAGAGCGCTCCGACGGTCTTCCCTTCGAGCCGGATCGGGACCCTCAGGCTCGACCGGAGCCCGGCCGCGAGGAGGATCGCCCTGCGGGAGGAGTCGGCCGGGAGGTCGGCCTCCGCGTCGCAGACGATCTGGTAGTCAGCCACCATCTGCGCGCGTTCCGAGTCCGGGATCGGGTAGGTGTCGGGGACCCAGTCGCGGTCCCCGGAGACGGCCCACATCCGGTTCTCCGTCCGGTCCTCCGACAGGAGCCCGAGCGTCATCCGGTCGTGCGGGAGGACCTCGCGCGCGATCGCCGAGACCTGGTCGAAGACCTCGCGGACGTCGAGCGCCCTCGCGAGGGCGGGGGCGAGGGCGTCGAGCTCCCGGTGCCGCCGGACCCGCCGCCGCTCCTCCTCGGCGAGCCGCTCGTGCTCGAGCGTGGCCGAGAGGATGTCGGCGATCGCCTGGGCCGTCGGCTCGTCGGCGGGCCCGAACCCACCTGTCGCGCGCGAGGCGAACCAGAGGTCCCCGAGCGGGACGTCGCCGCGGACGATCGTCGCGACGAGCATCGAGCGCATTCCCGCCTCGAGGAGCTCGCGGTCCCCCTGGCGCGTCGCGTCGAAGAGGGCGGCGACGTCGTCGATCCTCCGCGGCGACGAGGCCCCGGGCCAGAGAACGTCGGAGAGGTCTTTCCGGCCGTAGCGGCGGCCCCCTTCGACGTCGCCCGGCGTCGAGAGGCCCCACGAGAGGAGGGCGGGGCCTTCGACGAGCCGGACGACGCCGGCGGCGTCGAACGGCAGGACGCGGCGCGCGGCGCCGGCGACGCGGGCGAAGACCTCCGGAAGCGACAGCGTTTCCGTCACGGTTCGGGCGATCTCGGTCAGGACGCCGACGAGCGGATCGACCGCGCGCGCGTCCCTGGGGTTGGTTGGCACGGAACGGGCATTGTACCGGGCGTCCCTTAGACTCTGTCGGCCATGATTCCCGTTCGCGAGCTCGCCGAGCGCGTCCTCGCGGGGACCCCGCCGGCCATCGCCCGGGCCATCACCTGGGCCGAGACCTCGGACCCGCGATTCCCGGAACTCCTCGCCCACCTCTGGCCCCGGACGGGGCGTGCCCGGGTCGTCGGCCTGACGGGCGCACCCGGCGCCGGCAAGTCGACGCTGACGGCCGCGCTCGCGAAGGCATCGCGCGCCGAGGGGCGGAAGGTCGGGATCGTCGCCGTCGACCCCTCCTCGCCGTTCACGGGAGGCGCGATCCTCGGCGACCGGATCCGGATGCAGGACCTCTACACCGACCCGGGCGTGATGATCCGGTCGATGGCGACGCGCGGTCACCTCGGGGGCCTCGCCCGGGCCACGGCCGACGCCGTCGACGTCTTCGACGCCGCCGGGTTCGACGACGTCCTCGTCGAGACGGTCGGCGTCGGCCAGGACGAGGTCGAGGTCTTCCGCCTCGCCGAGACCTGCGTCGTCCTCCTGACCCCGGGAATGGGCGACGACATCCAGGCGATCAAGGCAGGCCTGATGGAGGTCGCCGACGTCTTCGTGGTCAACAAGGCCGACCGCGAGGGGGCCGACCGGACCGTCCACGAGGTCCTTCAGATGCTCGAGATGGGGGAGCACGGCGCGTTCCTGCCCCCCGTCCTGAAGACCGTCGCCCGAACGGGCGAAGGGGTCGCCCAGCTCCGGGCCGCGCTCGCGAGCCACAAGGAGTTCCTCAGCGGACCGGCCGGCGCGTCGCGCCGACGGGACCGGACCGTCCGCCGCATCGAGTCCATCGTCCGCAATCGTCTCCTCGAGGAGCTCCACGGTCTCGCCGGGAGCGACGCCTCCCTCGCCTCCTGGGCGGGGCGGGTCGAGGCGAGGAGTGAAGACCCCTTCCGCGCCGCCGAGGCCCTCCTCGAGACGTTGCGGAAGAACGGCGCTCGAAACGCGCCCTCCGGAGGAAAGATGAAGATCTCGCACCTCGGCCTCGCCGTCTCGTCCGTCGACGGCGGCGGCGCGATCTGGGACCTGCTCGGGCTCACGGAGAAGCACCGGGAGGAGGTGGCCTCCCAGAAGGTGATCACCTCGTTCCGTCCCGTCGGGGAGTCGAGCCTCGAGCTCCTCGAGCCGACCTCGCCCGAGAGCCCGATCGCGAAGTTCCTCGAGAAGAAGGGACCGGGCATCCACCACCTCTGCCTCGAGGTCCCCGACGTCGCGGCGACTCTCGAGAAGCTGAAGGCCGCCGGCATCCGGCTCATCAACGAGACGCCGGTCCCGGGGGCGCACGGCTGCCTCGTGGCGTTCATCCACCCGGCCTCGACCGGGGGCGTCCTCCTCGAGCTCTCCCAGCCGGCGCCCGGGCACTGACCCCGGCCGGAGCGCCTCCCGGACGAGCGCGCGGAGCGCTCGCCCGGGCCGGCGCATTCAGGGGACCGTCGGGATCTCGGTGCCGCGGACGTAGCGGTCGAAGAACGGAGTCCAGTCCTTCCGGGTGACCGCCTCGAGGACCTCCTCGACCCGCTTCGTCGTGCCGAGCTTTCCGCCCAGTGTCGACTGGACGGAGGAGAGGAACGTCAGGAACGCCTCGTCTCCGATCTCCCGGTGGATTGCCGCCAGGACGAGAGGTCCCCGGTCGTAGAGGAGCCAGGTCCGGATGCTGTCGGCCTGGACCTGGTCGTTCTTCGCCCGGAGGCGGTGGGCGAGGAGAAGCGGGACCGTCTCCTTCGTCTGCGCTGCGCGCGAGCGCCAGCGGGTCAGGTAGAGGTCGTAGGCCTCCTTGCCGGCCGCCTGCCGGATGAAGAAGGCGGAGCAGTACTCGGCGAACGACTCGGAGAGCCACTGCTCGGAGAGGTCGGGGAGGCCGACGCCGTTCCCCCACCACTGGTGGGAGAGCTCGTGCGCAAACCGCTCGTTCACGCCCGCGGCGGCGCGGCGGTAGCGCCCCGTCCCCATCGGGTTGAAGGCCTCCGTGCCGATCAGGAGGAGACCCGCGGGGGCCTGCCCCTGGGCCCAGACGGCCATCTCGACGACGGTGAGCTCGCGGACCGGCATCTTCCCGAGGAAGATCTCGAAGAAGGAGGCCGTCGCGAAGCCGAGGTCGAGGAGGCTGCGCGACGCGGTCCGGTTCCGGCCGCCATAGGAGGCGACGCGAAGCGTCCGGCCGTCTTTCGACTCCTCTTCGAGGGAGTACGCGCCAGCGAGGACGGCGAGGTTCTGCGCCGGCCCGTCGAGGCTCGTCTCGAGGACGTTCCGCTCCCCGTCCTCCACGCGGCGGAGCGTGACGCCGGGGGCGATCGGGTGGAACGGCTTCGGAACGCTCATCGTGATCCGCGCCGAGAAGGCCCGTCCGGACAGGGGCGGTGCGGGGAACCAGGGCGCGAGGCCGAGGAACCAGTAGTTGTTCCCGAGCGGCCGGACGAGGAGGCCCCCCTCGATCTCGACGCGGACCCGGGCGCTCGTCCCCTCGGCGATCGGCTCGCGGAGCGCGACGGCGAGCTGGTCGCTCCGGTGGTCGAACTCGAGGGCGTTCCCGGCCTCGTCGAAGACGCCCCTCACGGTCACGGGTCGCTCGCGGATCCGGTTGCTGCCGCGCCGAACGTCGCCGAAGAGCGCCGTCTGCTGGAGGGTCGCGCCGGTCTGCGATTCGGCCGTGTCGACGAGGTCGAGGAGGAGGGTCCCGACGGCGCCCCTTCTGGCCTCGAACGTCTCCGTCGCGGAGATCGAGACGTCGGAGCCGCTCGAGGCGGTCAGCTTGAGCTCGACGTGCGTCAGGACGACCCGGGGCGAAGGCGGGTCGAACAGGTCGCCCCGGATCGGCTGCTCGGCGAGGAGGATCGCGTAGCTCCGGTCGTCGCCGCGGCTCACCCGTACCTGGAACCGTCCGCTCGCGGTGAGCCGCTCGCGGCCCGACTCGAACGGGTCGTGAAGGAAGGCGAGGTCCTCTTTGCCGCCGGTCGTCTCGACGCGGACGACGCGTGCGTCGGGAGCGTCCCGCCGCTGCGCGGCCCGGAGATGAGCGAACGGCGGCTCCTTCACCCTCGCGGTGCGGTCCCGGTGCTTTCGGAAGGCGGGGGCGAGGGACGGCTCGGTGGCGGGGGAGGCGAGCTCGGGGAGAGTCTCCGCGGGCGCGAGCCAGAGGAGCGACTCGAACGAGTCCGTGACGGCCAGGCCGGCCTCGGTCGCGGTGGGGCTCAGCCGGGTGTTCTTCGAGAGTGTCCACCGGACGGCGGGGGCCTCGCGCGGGTCGCGCGAGATCCAGGTGAACGTCCCCTTCCCCGAGAGGAAGAGGCCCGCCGGTGCGCCGTCGGGATCGGTGACGACGGTGGCGCGCCCCTCCGGGAGCCGGACCGTGGCCGCCCCGAAGGAAAGGACGAGGTCGCGGACCGGCCGGCTCGAGTCCGGGACGGACAGGTCGTCGACCGTCCGGAAGGCTCCCGCGGGCGCGGCCGCCGGCTCGTCCCCGCGGAGAGAGAACGGGAGAACGAGGAGGACGAGGGCGAGGACGAGGACGCGCGCCGGGAGGATGGCCATGCCGGATTCTGCCCTGCGGGCCCCCGCCGGCCTACTTCGGCAGCGTCACCGAGACCGTCTCGCCCCCCTCGACGCGCGCCACGAGCGCGATCGCGTCCTGGGCGGCGGCGCCGTGCTTGATCAGGAACGCGCGCAGCGGCTCGGTCCCGTCGAAGAAGTTCGTCCGCTTTTCGGCCTTGCTGAAGGCCGCGAAGGCGTAGGGCGCTCCTTCGGGGCCCTTCCGGAGCTGCCAAACGAGCTCGGTCACGGGTCCTCCTTGCTCACTGGAGCGGCCCGTCGGGCCGCGAGGAATCGAGGCGGAGGACGTCACGGACGTCCCGCCCGACCATCTCGAGGAAGCGTTCGTGGTAGGCGGCGACCGTCCCGACGCGGGAGTCCTCGAACATCTTCTCGACGCGGTGAAGCGGGAAGAAGAGGGTCGTGACGCCCAGCTCGGGCTCGCCTCCGGCGAGGAACTGCCGCGCCCAGTCGTCGAAGAGCGCCACGTCGATCCCGCGGACCGTCACGCCCGCCGGGGAGAGCGCGCGAAGCGCCCCCCAGTACTTCTCCTTCGGCGAGTGGAGGTGGACGAGAACGAGGGTCCCGGGGTCCAACTCGGCCTCAGGCGCCCGCCGCCGGGGACGGGCTCGGTTCGCGGAACGCGCGGGGCACGCCGGCCTCAGAGCTCGACGTGAGCGACGAAGAACTTCGCCGGCGGGACGGTCCCGTTCAGAAGCGCCTCGGCGTCCTCGGGGAGGATGACGAACTTCCCGGCGTTCTCTCCCGCGCTCGTCGTCATGTAGAGCTCGACCTTCTCGACGAGCCGGCCGGCCGTGCGCGACTCCTTCAGCCCCCGGGCGGTCCCGACGAGGGCGCCGAAGACGACCGTCTCGGTGTCGGTCACGGCCTGGACGCGGAGCGCCCCTCCGGCGAGCGGCGTGAGGCGCGTTCCCCGGACCGCGGCCGTCTGGTACGCCCGAAGGAACGAATCCTGGACGATCGGGTCGAGGACGGTCGCCGGCGCCGCTGCGGCCTCGGACCGGGAGGTCCCGCGAGGCGAGGAGGCGGCCTCTCCCGGGACGACGGGTGCGGAGACCGGAGGGGCCTCGATCTGCGACTTGCGGTTCTGCCGGATGTACTCGGAGAGGGACGGCGCCTTGGCGCTCGTGTCCGTCTCCCTCTTCATCGGCTCGGGATCGCCCAGGATGTAGGCGTCGCGGTAGTTCTCCTTGTTCGCGGCCTCGGTCTTCGCGGGGTCGACCTCCGCGACGGCGATCATCTTCTGGGCCCCGAGCTTGTCGTGGAAGATGTAGTTCCGTCCCGACATGACGGGCTTGGCCGCCGCCTCGATCCGGGTCCCGTCCTTGAGGATGATGAGGTAGGCCGGCGCCTCGAGCGCCAGGAGGAACGCGCCCGCGAGCGCGAGACCCGCGAGGGAGAGCGTGCGCCGGATCGCCATGGGTGCCTCCTCGGCGGCCGGAGAAGGCCCGGCTCGCCACGATGAAGTATAAACAGCGGTTCCGGAGGGCGAGACGCCGTGCTGATCGTCATGGACAGGAGCGCCACCGCGGCCGACGTGGGCCGGGTGGTCGAGGCCGCCGAGCGGATGGGCCTGAAGGCCCACCCGATCCCGGGGGAGCAGAGGACCGCGGTCGGGATCACCGGGAACCGGGGCACGGTCGAGCCGACCGCCTTCGAGAACCTCCCCGGAGTCCTCGAGGTCATCAAGGTCTCGCACCCCTACAAGCTCGTCTCCAGGGAGTTCCACCCCGAGGACACGGTCGTCTCGATCGGCGGCGTTCCCGTGGGCGGGACGCGCCTCGCGATCATCGCGGGGCCCTGCGCCGTGGAGACGCTCGAGCAGACGGTCACGATCGCGAAGGAGGTCAAGGCGCGCGGCGCGCATCTCCTCCGCGGAGGGGCGTACAAGCCCCGGACCTCCCCCTACTCCTTCCAGGGCCTCGGGGAGGAGGGGCTGAAGATCCTGGCGGCCGCGCGGGACGAGACGGGGCTTCCGGTCGTCACCGAGGCGCTCGACACCTCCTCGATCGACGTCGTGGCGAAATACGCCGACTGTCTCCAGATCGGCGCGAGGAACATGCAGAACTTCGAGCTCCTGAAGGCCGCGGGACGGATCGGAAAGCCGGTCCTCCTCAAGCGCGGGATGTCCGCAACTCTCGAGGAGTTCCTCCTCGCTGCCGAGTACGTCCTCGCCGAGGGGAACCCGAACGTCGTCCTCTGCGAGCGGGGCGTCCGCACGTTCAGCGACTACACGCGGAACACGCTCGACCTCTCGGTCGTCCCGGCGGTCGAGCGCCTCTCCCACCTGCCGATCGTCGTCGACCCTTCCCACGGCACGGGACGTCGCGACAAGGTCAAGCCGATGTCGCTCGCCTCCATCGCCGCCGGCGCCGACGGCGTCGCGGTCGAGGTCCACCACCAGCCCGAGACGGCGCTCTCGGACGGGCCCCAGGCCCTGACGCCGCCGATGTTCTCCGACCTGATGGAGCGGCTCGCGCCGATCGCGGCCGCGGTGGGTCGGACGCTGTGAGAGGCCGCCCCGCCGTCCTCCTCCTCGAGGACGGGCGCGTCTTCGAGGGCGAGGGCTTCGGGGCGGAAGGGACGGCCTTCGGCGAGGTCGTCTTCAACACGGCGATGTCCGGCTACGAGGAGACGCTGACCGACCCGTCCTACAGGGGACAGATCGTCGTCATGACCGCCTCGCACGTCGGCAACTACGGAATTACCGGCGACGACGCCGAGTCGGACCGGGTCCAGGTCGCCGCCTTCGCGGCGCGGCACGTCCCGGAGCGCTTCTCGAACGCGCGCGGGAAGAAGAGCCTCGGCGAGGCGCTCCGCGAGTCCGGCACGGTCGGCATCGAGGGGCTCGACACGCGCGCCGTCGTCCGGCACCTGCGCTCCCTCGGAGCGATGCGGGGCGCCGTCTCCACGGAGCACGAGGGCGCGGAGGCGCGCGCGGCGCTCCTCGCCGCCGTCCGCGAGCAGCCGCCGATGACCGGCGCCGCGCTCGCGCTCGAGGTCGGGACCCGGTCGCCGTACGCGTTCGGAGCCCACGCGGCGGGGCGGCCGCGGGTCGCCGCGATCGACTACGGCGTCAAGAGGAACATCCTCCGCCACCTCGCCGCGCGCGGCCTCGACGTCACCGTCTTCCCGGCGACGACGCCGGCCTCCGACCTCCTCGGCTTCGACGGTTTCTTCCTCTCGAACGGGCCGGGCGACCCCGCGGCCCTCCCGTCGTGCGTCGCGACGATCCGCGAGCTCGTCGGCACGGGGAAGCCGCTCTTCGGCATCTGCCTCGGCCACCAGCTCCTCGGCCTGGCGCTCGGCGCGCGGACCTTCAAGCTGAAGTTCGGCCACCGCGGCGTGAACCATCCCGTGAAGGACCTGACGACGGGAGCGATTTCGATCACCTCGCAGAACCACGGCTTCGCGGTCGACCCGTCGTCGCTTCCGCGGGGGCTCGAGCAGACGCACGTGAACCTGAACGACGGCACGTGCGAGGGTTTCCGCCTCGCGGGCCGCCCCGTCTTCGCCGTCCAGTACCACCCCGAGTCGGCCCCGGGGCCCCACGACTCCGGCGCGCTCTTCGACGAGCTCGCGCGGCTCCTCGCGGCCCGTTGAACGTCTCGCTCTTCCTCGCCCGGCGGTTCCTCTCGGGGCGGCGCGGCAGCCTCCTCGGGACGGTCTCGTCGCTCGCGCTCGCGGGCGTCGCTCTCGGCACAGCAGCCCTCGTCGTCGCGATGGGGCTCATGTCGGGCTACCGGAGCGAGCTCTTCGAGAAGCTCGCCGGCACGAACGCCGAGGTCCTCGTCCTGCCGGGCGTCGAGGCGGACGACGCGGAGGTGCGGGAGACGCTCGCGGGCCTCCCGGGCGTCGCCGCCGTCGCGAAGACCGCCTTCGCGCCGGGGCTCCTCCTCGGACCGAAGGTCCCGGCCGGAGTCGACGCGGTCGTCAAGGGGCTCGACGTCCCGACCGGGCTCGCCACGACGCGCCTCCTCGGGAGCGACCCGGCGCTTGCCGGGCGGATGGTCGTGCCTGCTCGCGGGGAGAGGATCCCCGTGCTTCTCGGCTCGGGCCTCGCCGCGCGGCTCGGCGCCGGGGCGGGGAGCCCCCTCGTCCTCGAGACGGCCTCCCTTTCTCTCGCCCGGGGCGTGGCGCCGCCGCGACGGACGGCGCTCGTCGTCGTCGGGATCGTCACGACCGGCTTCACGGAGGTGGACGAGGGGTGGGCCGTCGTCCCGATCGGGGCGTTCGACCGGTTCGCTCCGCCCGACACCCGGAGCGGCGTCTGGGAGCTGAAGCTGGTCGACCCGTCCCGCCCGGACACGGTCGTCGAGGCGGCGCGCGCGGCGCTTCCCGCGGCCACCGTCCTCGACTGGCGCGCGCTGAACGGAGACCTCTTCCGCGCCCTCCTCGTCCAGCAGACGCTCCTCTTCGTCGCGCTCGCGCTCATCGTCGCCGTCGCGGCCGGTACGGTCGTCTCCTCGGTCGTCGTCCTGGTGGCGCAGAAGACCCGGGAGATCGGGGTCCTCGCCGCGATCGGAGCCGGACCGCGCGCCGTCGCGCGGACCTTCCGGCTCGCGGGGCTCGCGGTCGGGGGTGCGGGCGTTCTCCTCGGTGCGGTCGCGGGGGTCGCGATCTGCGCCCTCCTCACCGCGACGAGGGCCGTCCGTTTCCCGGCGGAGATCGCGCGGGTCTACTACGTCTCCTGGATGCCCTTCCGGCCCGAGCCGCGCGACGTCCTCGCGATCGCGGCGACCGGCCTTCTCCTCGTCCTCGTAGCCGCGGCGTTTCCGGCCCGCCGGGCGGCGCGCCTCGCCCCGGCGGAGGCGCTCCGCTACGAGTGAGCCGTTTCGGAGATCGGATCTCACGGACCCTTCCCGGGGGATCGTCCGTCCGCGATGACGGATTGGCTCGACGCCGGTGGAACGGCTCTTGCGAATCAGGCTCCAGCGAGGCCGATTTACGCTAGCATTCGCCGTTCGTCGAGACTCGCAGCAGGAGGAAGAAGAATGAAGAAGACCACCACCGCCGTCGTCGCCACGATCGCCGCCCTCGCCCTCGGCAGCTCCGCCCTCGCCACGATGCAGCTCCAGAAGGAGTACAAGGCGAAGGACCCGAAGGCCAACTGCGCTTCGTGCCACACCGACAAGATGCCGAAGAAGGACAAGCACGACCTGAACGACCTCGGCAAGAAGGTCAAGGGCGCCACGGGCGCCGACGGCAAGGTCGACTGGTCCAAGGTCTGAAACCGTCGAAAGCCCGGCGCCTCCGGCGCCGTTTCGAGCGCCCCCGTGCCCCGCGCCCGGGGGCGTTTCCCTTTTCGGGCAGCCGAGGACACGGGATGGTCGGTCCCCGCGCCCGTCTCCGGCCGCGCTCCGCGTAGAATCCCCCTTCCATGTCGCGGCTCCGGATCGCCCTCGCCGCCGACCACGGCGGCTTCGACCTCAAGGAGCGGCTGAAGGAGCACCTGAAGTCGGCGGGCCACGACGTCGCCGACCTCGGGACGAGCGGGAAGGAGCCGGTCGACTACCCGGTCTTCGCCCGCGCCGCCGCGCTCCTCGTCGCCCGGGGCGAGGCCGACTTCGGCGTCGTCGTCGACGGCGCCGGGATTGGCTCGGCGATGGCGGCGAACAAGGTTCCCGGCGTGCTCGCCGCCACGTGCAACACCGAGGCGCTCGCGAAGAACGCCCGGGAGCACAACGACGCGCGCCTCCTCGCGCTCGGCGCGGGGCACGTCGACGAGGCCGGAGCGAAGCGGATCGTCGACGTCTTCCTGTCGACGGCGTGCACGGCGGAGCGGCACCTGAAGAGGGTGGCGATGATCCGCGACATGGAGAAGGAGAGAGGGATGGCGGAGCTGTCCGCGGAGGACATCGAACGGATCGCCGCGAAGGTGAAGGAGATGCTCGGGAAGGGGGGCGCCGCGCCCTCCGCCGCGCCGGCCCTGACGCCCGAGCAGGTCGCGAAGCTCATCGACCACACGCTGCTCAAGCCCGACGCCATGGCCTCGGACGTCGAGAAGCTCTGCGCCGAGGCGCGGCAGCACGGCTTCTTCTCGGTCTGCGTCAATCCGGTCTTCGTCCCGCAGGTCAAGAAGCTCCTCCAGGGCTCCCCGGTGAAGCTCTGCTGCGTCGTCGGCTTCCCGCTCGGCGCGCAGGACCCGCAGATCAAGCTCCTCGAGGCGCGGAAGGCGATCCGCGAGGGGGCGCAGGAGGTCGACATGGTCATCAACGTCGGCGCCCTGAAGGGGAAGGACGACGCCCTCGTCCTGCGCGACATCCGCGGCGTCGTCGAGGCGTGCAAGGACGGCCGGGCGCTCTCGAAGGTGATCCTCGAGACGGCGCTCCTGACCGACGAGGAGAAGGTCCGCGCCTGCGAGCTCTCGATGAAGGCGGGCGCCGACTACGTGAAGACGTCGACCGGCTTCTCTTCGGGCGGCGCCACCGCCGAGGACATCGCCCTGATGGCCCGGACCGTCGCGCCGCGGAAGCTCGGCGTGAAGGCGTCCGGGGGCGTCCGGACCTACGCCGACCTCCTGAAGATGGTGAAGGCCGGGGCGACGCGCGTCGGCGCCTCGTCCAGCGTGAAGATCCTGGAAGAGGCCCGCGCCGCCGCGGGGAAGTGAGGGGACCGATGGGAGAGCTCCGCTGCTACTGCTTCATCGACAGCCTCCAGCCGCAGTTCGCCTCCTTCCTCGGCACGGTCGCGCAGGGGTTCCTGCCGGTGCCGGGGCAGGCGTCGCTCTTCGTGGAGGTCGCGCCCGGGATGGACATCATGAAGGTGACCGACGTCGCGCTGAAGGCGACGGACGTCAAGCCGGGCATGATGATCATCGAGCGCGTCTACGGGATGCTCGAGGTCCACTCTGACTCGCAGGCCGACGTGCGGCAGGCGGGGGCGGCGATCCTCGCGGCGCTCGACCTGAACGAGGCGGACCGGATCAAGCCCGAGATCACCTCGAGCCAGGTCATCCGGAACATCGCCGACTACCACACCCAGCTCATCAACCGGACGCGGCACGGCGACATGATCGTGCCGGGCGAGACGCTCTACGTCCTGGAGTGCGCGCCGGCCGGCTACGCGGCGATCGCCGCGAACGAGGCGGAGAAGGCGGCGAACATCAAGATCCTCGAGGTCCGCGCGTTCGGCAGCTTCGGGCGCGTCTACCTCGGGGGCGAGGAGAAGGACGTCGACGTCGCCTGGCGGGCCGCCGAGGAGGCGCTGAAGACGATCTCCGGCCGGGTGCCGAAGAAGGGCCGCGAGTAGAGCGGCGACGACGAAGGAACGCAACGCGGTAACGCGACGGGTCGGCGCCGTGCGACGATCCGAGGAGAGGAAAGAGCCATGACCGAAGCCCTCGGGATGATCGAGACGAGGTCCTTCCCCGCGGTCGTCGAGGCCGCCGACGCCGCCGTGAAGGCCGCCAAGGTGGAGCTGGTCTCCTACGAGAAGACGGGCGGCGGGTACGTCACCGTCATCGTCCGCGGCGACGTCGCGGCCGTGAAGGCCGCGTGCGACGCGGCGCAGGTCGCCGGCGGGCGCGTCGGCGAGATGGTCGCCGTCCACGTCATCGCCCGCCCGCACGCGAACGTCGACGCCGTCCTCCCGCTGGGCCGCAAGCCCGCCGAGGCGAAGTAGCGCCCCGGGGCGCGGGAGAGCGCCATGCAGCTCGCGAAGGTCGTCGGGAGCGTCGTCGCGACGCGCAAGGAGGAGAGCCTCTCGGGGCTCAAGCTGCTCCTCGTCCGCCCGGTGGACGAGGAGGGGCGCGAGGGGTCGAACGTCCTCGTCGCGGCCGACGCCGTCGGCGCCGGTCCGGGGGAGGTCGTCCTGATCGCCGCCGGCAGCTCGGCGCGGCAGACCGTCGCCACCGACAAGCGCCCCGTCGACGCCGTCGTCATGGCGATCGTCGACTCGTGGGACGTCGGCGGCGCCGTGAAGTACAGGAAGTGACGTGGCCGCCCGCCTGACCGAAGCCGAGATCGAGGCGATCGCCCGCCGCATCGTCTCGGACCTCGACGGGAAGCCCGCTGCCGCCTCCGCGGCCGCCTCCGGCGGCGCGTCGCCTGCCGGCGCCCCCATGGGGATCCACCCGACCGTGAACGCCGCCGTCGAGGCGGCGCGGAAGGCCCAGCCCCGCTTCGTCGCGCTCCCGCTCCGGGGCCGCGCGAAGGTCATCGAGGCGATCCGGGCCACGATGCGCGAGAACGGCGCCGCGCTCGCGAAGGCCGCGTGGGAGGAGACGGGCCTCGGGCGCTACGAGGACAAGGTCGTCAAGAACGCCCTCGTCACGGAGCGGACCCCCGGTCTCGAGGACCTTTATCCCTCCGCGGTGACCGGCGACCACGGCCTCTCGCTGATCGAGCCGGCGCCTTTCGGCGTCATCGGCGCGCTTACGCCGTCGACGAACCCGACGTCGACGATCATCTGCAACGCCATCGGGATGCTCGCGGCCGGGAACGCCGTCGTCTTCTCGGTCCACCCGTCGGCGAAGGAGTGCTCCATCCGGACGATCGCCCTCCTGAACAAGGCGATCGTCTCCGCGGGCGGCCCCCCCGACGTCGTCACGGGCGTCTCCGCGCCGTCGCTCGAGTCGGCGCAGGAGGTGATGAAGCACCCGGGCATCCGGCTGCTCGTCGTCACCGGCGGAGGGGCGGTCGTCAGGGCGGCGATGGCGAGCGGCAAGCGGGCCATCTGCGCCGGGCCGGGGAACCCGCCCGTCGTCGTCGACGAGACGGCCGACCTCGCGAAGGCGGGGCGGGACATCGTCCTCGGCGGCTCGACGGACAACAACGTCATCTGCGTCGACGAGAAGGAGGTCCTCGTCGTCGCGAAGGTGGCCGACGAGCTGATCCGCGCGATGGTCGCGGCGGGCGCCGTCCTGATCGGGAAGGACCGCCTGAAGGAGCTCGAGAAGGCGATCTTCACGAAGATGGCCGGGCCGCGCGAGCACGCCTGGGTCGACAAGGACCTGATCGGGAAGAACGCGAACGTCATCCTCCGGAGGATGGGGATCTCCGCCCCCGACTCCGTCCGGCAGATCGTCGTCGAGGTCGACGCGGACCACCCGCTCCTCTGGACCGAGCAGATGATGCCGGTGATGCCGGTCTGCCGCGTCCCGAGCGTCGACGCGGCGATCGACCTCGCCGTCCCCGTGGAAGGGCACAACCGGCACACGTTCGTCATGCACTCGAGGAACCTCGACGCCCTCTCTCGGATGGCGAAGGAGTGCGACGCCTCGATCTTCGTCAAGAACGGCCGCTCGCAGGCGGGCCTCGGCCTCGACGGCGAGGGCTTCTGCTCGTTCACGATCGCGAGCCCGACGGGCGAGGGGCTCACGTCGCCGCGCAGCTTCTCGCGCTGGCGCCGCTGCGTCCTCGTCGACAACTTCCGGATCACCTGAGCGTCTCATGAAGCGCGCCGCCGCCCTCGCCGTCCTCGACTTCGCCCAGATCCCCGCGGGGCTCGACGCGACGGACGCGATGCTGAAGAAGGCCCCCGTCGCCTTCTTCCGCTCGGGGACGGTGACCGCCGGGCGCTACCTGACGCTGATCGGCGGGACGCCCGCCTCCGTCGAGGAGGCGCTCGCCGAGGGGCTCGCCCGCGCCGAGGGGCACCTCCTCGACCACCTCTACCTCGCCGACGTCCATCCCCGCCTCCTCGACGCCCTCGAGGGGCGCCGGGGCGAGGACGGGACGGGCGCGCTCCTGATCCTCGAGACGGCGACGGCCTCCTCCGTCGTCCTCGCCTGCGAGCGGGCGCTCAAGGGAACGCTCGTCGACCTCGTCGAGGTGCGCCTGTCGGACGCGGGCCTCGCGGGCAAGGGGCTCGCCCTCTTCCGCGGCGACCTCCACGAGCTGGAGGCGGCGGTCGAGATCGTGACGTCGGCCCTCCCGCCCGCCGCGGGCCTCTCGTACCGCGTCCTTGCGCGCCCCCACGACGCCTTCGCGCGCGAGGCCGCGCTCGGCACCGCGTTCGCGGCCAGCCGCTTCGTCGACCTCGGCGGAGAGGAGGCCTCGTAGTGCTCCTCGGGCGCGTCATCGGCCGCGTCGTGCCGTGCGTCGTGACGCCCGGTCTCGAGGGGGTCCCGATGCTCCTCCTCCAGCCGCTCGGCAAGGACGGCGCGCCGAAGGGGAAGACCCTCGTCGCCGCCGATCCGACCCGGATGGCGGGGGAAGGGGAGCTCGTCGCCTACGAGGGAGGCCGCGAGGCCGCGCTCCTTCTCGACCCCTGGTTCGTCCCGGTCGACCACGCCGTCATCGGCATCGTCGACGCGCTCCACCTCCCCGCAAAGGAGAGGGCGTGATCACGGGCCGCGTCATCGGCGAGATCACGGCGACGATTCGCCACCCCTTCTTCGAAGGGAAGAAGATGCTCGTCGTGGCGCGCACCGGCGCGGACGGCGCCGAGACGGGCGACTACGTCATCGCCATCGACGCCATTGGTGTCGGCCCCGGCGACCCGGTCCTCGTCCTCGACGAAGGGAACGGCGCCCGCCAGGTCGTCGGCTCCTCGACCGCCCCCGTCCGCTCCGTCGTCGTCGGCTTCCTCGATCGCGTCGACGTCGTCTGACGTGGACGCGCCGCCCCCCGCTCCGCCGCTCCTCCCGCCGCCCCCTCCGCCCCGGCCGGCTCCGCCCCCTGCCTTCGCCCTCCCCGTCGTCGAGCCCGCCTGCCTCCGCTGGCAGCGCGTCTACCTCGGCGCGATGGCGGCGATCTACCTCGCCTGCGTCGTCGGCGGCGCGCTCCTTCTCGTCTTCCGGCAGGAGGTCGCCGACTGGCCTCCGCGCGACGAGCCGTGGGAGATCGTCCTGACCGGGGGCCTGCTTCTCGGCCTCGGCGTCCCCTTCCTCGCCCTCTACGTTGCCGGCTACTTCCTCCCGCGCCGGCCCTGGGCGTGGGTCGCGCACCTCGTCCTGATCGCCTTCGGCCTGACGAGCTGCTGCACGATGCCCGCCGCCATTCCCCTCCTCGTCGCCTTCCTCCGCCGCGACACTCAGGCCTGGTTCGGCCGCTGACCTCAACTCTCCCCGGAGCCGGTGCCACGGAGCCGGTGCCAGGCGTGAAATCGTGTATTGTTGCGGCATGCCGAGACCGCCCCGCCTCGATTCGACCGGCACCGTCACGCACGTCGTCGCCCGCGGGAACGAACGTCGGCCCCTGTTCCGCGACGACGCGGACCGCGCGAAGTACCTCGAGCTCCTCGGCGAGGCGTGCGGTCGCTACGGCGCGAGGGCGTTCGCGTGGTGCCTCATGCCGAACCACATCCACCTCGCTCTGCAGACGGGGAGCGCGCCGATCTCCCGCCTCGTCCACGACGTCCACTCGCGGTATGCGCAGTACTTCAACCGGCGCTGGGAGCGATCGGGCCATCTCTTCCAGGGACGGTTCCAGGGAATCATCGTCGACCGCGAGGGATATCTCCTCGAGGTCGTCCGGTACATCCACCGCAACCCGGTGAAGGCACGCCTCGTCGCGCGGCCCGAGGAGTTCCCCTGGTCGAGCCACGGCGCCTACCTCTCGACGGGTCCCTCGTGGCTCGCCTCCGGGGAGGTCCTCGGTCTCCTCGCCGGGGGACGACCGAAGGCCCGCCGGCTCTTCCAGGAGTTCGTCACGGGGTCGTCGGCGGGGCGGTACGACCCCGACGGAGCCCGGTTCGGGGCGGTCGTCGGAGGGGAGGACTTCGTCCGGACGGCGCTCGCGGGGGCGGGGCGGGAAGACCTCGTGAGGCGCACGCTCACGGTCGAAGCCGTCGTCAAGGCCGTCGCGGCGCACGAGGAGGTCTCCGTCGACGAGCTGACGGGGCCGTCCCGCCTCCGGAGCCTCTCCCGGGTCCGGAGCCTCTGCGCCCTTCTGGGCCGGGAGTACGGCGGGATCCCGTTCGCGAGGACCGCCCGCTTCTTCGGGCGCGACGCCTCGACGATCTCGCGCGACGTGGCGTTCCTGGAGCGCCGCCTCGCCGAAGACCCCGCGGAGGCGCGCCGGCTGGCGGAGCTGCGTCGGGTGCTCGCGGAGTGACGCCGGCCGGCACGACGTGACGCCCCACCATCGCACGGTTGCCTGAAGCCGACGGCGCGGGGGCGCGTCGGGCCGGGACGTCCCGGAAGAACAATACACGATTTCACGCCTGGCACCGGAGTGGGGGGAGTGTGGGAGGATGGGGGGGTGAGGGGGCTGCTCTTCTTCGACCTGGACGACACGCTGCTCGACCACGCGGGGGCGGAGGCGCGGGCGCAGCTGGAGACGTTCGAGGGGAGGCGGGACGTCTTCGGCGCGGTGGCGTTCGACGAATGGCTCGCCGCGTATCGCCGGGCGAACGGTCGCCTCTGGGCGGCCTACGGCCGCGGGGAGATCGGGCGGGAGGAGCTTCACCGCCGACGGTTCGCCGATCCTCTCGGGGAGCTCGGGTGCGACCCGGAAGCGGCGGACGAGACGGGTGCGTTCTACCTCGAGCGCTACCGTGGCGCCTGGCGCCTGAACGAAGGGGCCGAGGAGCTCCTCGCGGCCGCCGCGAAGGAGGGGGAGGTCGGGATCCTCTCGAACGGCTTCCGGGAGCTGCAGCGGGCGAAGCTGGCGCGTTTCCGGCTGGAGCGCTGGGTGAAGCACGTCGTCCTCTCCGAGGAGGCGGGCGCGATGAAGCCGGCACGTGAGATCTTCGACGCCGCGGTCCGATCGGCGTGCGGAGGCGACGGAGCGGACGGCCGCCGGAAGCTCTACCTCGGAGACCACTACGAGACCGACGCCGTCGGCGCGAAGGGAGCGGGCTGGCTCCCGGTCCTCTACAACCCCTCCCGTCGTCCGCTTCCGGCGCCGGTGCTGAACGTGGCGCGGCTCACCGACGCCATCCCGCTCCTCGCGGGCTAGCGGGGAAGAGGCCCCGTCAACCGGTCAGGTGGAGAAGCGGGCGAGGCGGACGGCCTTCTCGACGACCGACGCGAGGAGGCGTGGAACCCCCGGGGAATCGGGCGCGGCCATCGCCTCGGCCACCTCGAGCGCCATGCGCGGCTTCCCGTGCGCCTTCAGCGCGCGGTCGATGATCGCGGTCGTGGGGATGCGCCGGCGGCCGAAGAGCGACGGGAAGACGCCGGCACGCTGGGCGGCGGCCCGGTAGACGCCGGCGTAGCCGGCCCCCCAGAGGTGGTGCTCGACGTCCCGCTCGCGGAAGCCGGTGACACGCTCGCGGTCGGGCTCTCCCTGGAGGAAGGAGCGGGCGGCCCGGACGTAGTGCCGTCCGGCGTCGTCCCCGTCGGCGAGGAGGTGCCACTCGATCCCGAGGCCGCGCGCCATCTTCACGAGCGGCGCGATGCCGCACTGAGCGAACTCGACGCACCGGACCCCCTCGGCGGGGAGGTCGTGCCCGATGAGCCGGGCGATCTCCGGGAGGAGCCACGACTCGGTCTCCCCCTCGACGAGGAGCCAGCAGCGGGCGAAGACCGAGGAGGCCCTGTTGACGCGGATGTGGTAGCCGACGCGCCGCATCTCGTCGACCGTCAGTGCCCCCTCGGCGAGGCCGTGGACGGCCACTCCGCCCCCGTTCCGGACGAGGCGGCGAATCGCGTGGAGGGGGACCGAAGCGAGCAGGTCGCCCGAGTTCGTCGTCAGGATCTTCTGCCCGGCGACGCGGTCGATCAGGCCGAAGACGCGCGCAGCCAGGATCGGGTGGAGATGGGCCTCCGCTTCCTCGATCAGGACGAGCGGCTCGGCACCTGCCTCGACGGGGGAGCCATTCTCGGCGTCGAGGACGGCCCCGAGGAGCATCAGGAGCGCGAGACTCTGCATGCCCGTCCCCTCGCGCGACTCGGCCCGGAGAGGATCGGTGGCGCCGAGGAGGACCGGGGTCTCCGCGAGGATCTCGGTCGTGCGTCCGCCCGGGGCGCGGGGCGGGAGGCGAAGGCGCTCGACCCAGCGCTCCGCGAGAGCGCGGGCGGCCGCGATCGGCTCCCGGAGCTCTTCGGGATGGGGCCGCCAGGAGCCCGAGAACTTCCGGTAGGCGCTCTCGACCGTCCGACGGAGCTTCCGGGTGACCTCGCCCTCGCCGGCTTCCCCGGGCGCTGGCGGGACGACGGCCGGCGCGGGCGCCTCCGGGCCGGTCGCCGGGGTCTCCAGGTCGATCTCCACGGGCGCGACTCGCGGGGGCCGATTGAAGCGGACGCGCAGGACCGGATGCCGGCGGCGGAACGCCTCGACGGCCTCCTCGTCTCCCGGGCTCAGGTCGCGTCCGTCGCGGTCCGTGAGCCGGGACGTGGCGACGGCGGGGGAGCCGTCGGGCGTCCGTGAGGCCGTGAGCTCGGCGACGGTCTCGCGCCCGCCCTCCCCGGCGAACGTGAACCGCATCGAGATCCGCTCGACCGGAGCCGCCGTCCCGACCGGGAGGTGGAAGTCGAGAGGTGAGAAGGCGGGCCGCGCGCCGCGGTGACCGAACGCGAGCTCGAGCGCATCGAGGACGCTCGTCTTGCCGCAGGAGTTCTCTCCGATCAGCGCGGTCGTGTCGTCCAGGTCCAGCGTCATCCGCCGGATCCCACGGAAGCCCTCGATCTCGATGCGTCTGAGCGGCACGTCGCGGTCGCGTCTCCGCGTGGAGTGTAGGCCCCGAAGCGTCCCGGCGTCGGGCGTCGTCAGCGTTCGGTCAGCCGCTTCGCGAGGAAGAGGCGCCGCGGGTCGACGTAGCCCGCCTCGCGGTAGAGCCGCCGCGCGCCGTCATTCTCCTCGGCCACCTCGATCCGGACGGCACGCCCTTCTGCGCCGCGCGCGGCCTCCTCGACGAACGCGAGCGCCGCCCGCCCGATTCCCGTCCCGCGGAAGGCGGGAAGGACGAAGAGCTCGTCGAGGAGGAGGAAGCGACCCCCCTGCTCCGTGCTGAACCCCCACGTCCCCATCGCGTAGCCGGCCACGGCGCCGCCCGCGAGCGCGAGCCAGACGCGACCGAGCGCGGGCTCGGAGAGGAGCTCGCGGAGCGGCGGCTCGACGAGCCCCTCGTCGAACGGGATCCCCTCGTGCTCCCAGAGCGCCCGCATCATCGGGAGGAGGGTGGGGACGTCGCCTGCCTGGGCTACCCAGAACGTCACCGTCGGCGGGACGGCGGAGGAACGTCTCACGAAATACGCCCGCGGCGATCGCCACGGCAGCGCGCGTCCGGACGGGACGCCGCCACCGCGCCTACCTCGAGAGGACCCGTGGGTCGAACCTGGCGCGCATCGTCGCCGAGCCGATCTCGACGGAGATGGAGCGGAGGGAGGCGGCCGCCGCGGCCGCGTTCTCGCCGACGGCGAAGAGGCGGACGCGCACCAGGCTCGTCGGGTCGTCGTTGAGGTTCAAGCGGATCTCGGCCGTCGCCCCGGCGACGCCCGGCACGTTCCGTCCGGAGGCGTCGGTGGCCGAGACGATCCGGGCCGACTTCAGGCCCGAGACGTTCGCGGGCTGCCGGAACTCGAGGATGATGCTGAGCCCTCTCCCCATCGTGTCGGCGGAGGCGTAGAAGCCGGCGACGTTCGCGTCGACGAGGCGCCTCTCGGCCGAGCCGAGCTTCGCGGCCCGGCTCACGGTCTTCGCGGGCTCCGGGACCGCCGTCGGGAGGACGGTCTCGGGCGCCGTCGGCGGCGCCACGGAGGCCGGATCGGGTGGCGCCGGGAGGGCGAGCGCCTCGGGCGAGGAGGAGGGGAGGTTCGGCTTGACGTAGAAGGTCCAGCCGGCCCAGGCGCCTCCGCCGAGGATCGCGACGACGAGGAGCGACACCAGGACGGTCGTGCGTTTCCGGGAGGACGCTTCCTTCTGGCGCACACGGATCGACTCGGTGTCCCGCCTGACCGGACGCGGGCGCGACTCGCCGCCGAACGCGGGGTGGACGACCGGCGAGCGGGGGATCCCCTGCTTGCTCTCGCTGATGACCTGCATCTGTTCGTTGTAGTCGGCCTGCTCGAGCCAGTCGGGCATCTGCGAGGCGGGGGTGGCCTTCGGGGCCGGCGCCGGAGCGGGGAGCCGCGAACCGGCGAGGCTCGGGGAGGAGGACGGGGCCTTCGTCTCTGCTTCGGTGAACGGGAACGCGCCGTCGTCGAAGAGTCCCGCGGCACCCGAGCCGCCCGGAGTCGGAGACGAGCCGGCGGGCGAAGCCGGGGTCCCGGCGGAGCCGGAGATCGAGCTGCGCGCCTCGGGAGACGGGAGAGTCGAGACCGTCTCGGGGTCCGGGACGAGGCCGGACTTCTCCGCCTCGGACTGCGCGGCGACGAGGGCGTCGATGATCTCCTCGTACCCCTGCGGTCGGTCCTCGGACT
>ENA-UPTA01001978-UPTA01001978.1-activated-sludge-metagenome-genome-assembly--contig:-NODE-1978-length-21863-cov-19.463591_pt1 | contig 21863 bp, 22 predicted proteins | sample MGYA00238184_ERZ773361 | MGnify/ENA primary metagenome ERZ773361 (study PRJEB29100, sample SAMN05720205) | activated sludge metagenome | isolation source: anaerobic digester from wastewater... | reverse complement strand
AAGGTCCTGCATTTGAACCTATTTTCGTAAGAGATAAGACCGAATTCAGGGATAGATTTGGTGCTCAAAGCACAAAAAGATTTTCAAGTGGATTGCTCCAATACCAATTGCCTTATGTAGCAAACGCATACCTTGACGAATCAAATCAATTATATGTAACCAGAGTATTGGGATTGTCGGGATATGACGCTGGTACTGCATGGGCACTTACGTTAAGTGCAGGGGTTGACCCAAATACGATTAGTGAAGTATCAAGTACACCATTTACCGCAATATTTACAAATGGTATATATAGGGGTGCATCACTATTATCAACAGGTGATATTGGTATTGAATTTACTGGATTTACAAAAATAAGCGATACTGAATTTGAAGGTATTTCATACACTTTTACAGCAATGACAATGACTGGTACGAGTGGTACTGTTTCAGGTATATCATATACATTAACAGGTGCTTCATATTCTGAATATGATGGTATGGTACTTGCAGTAGTTAGAAGTAGAGGTAGTGTTCATGATGAAACAAATGCTTCATCGGAAACTGATTTTGAAGTTTATCAAAAACCTTCAAAAAATGGTCTCATTATTTCAGCAAATACTACAGTATCTGGTGTTGGAGATTTGTTTGGTCAATTTAAATTGACAGCAACAAATAAAGGACTAAAAGTTCCGCCACCAACATCACCATTGGAAGACCCATATAGTGGTAGTACTGAAATATATACAGTATCATTAAATCCAAATTCAAGTAGTTTCTTACCGAATGTAATTGGCTTAGAAGCAAAAGATAAAGCAACAAAAATTTGGGTCGAAGCTATTTATCCCAATTTAATAGAATGGTTAGATGCTGCTGGCGATATGTGCCCAAGTGGATTGACCAAATATGGTATTAGCGGAATTGCATCATATGGTTATGGTGTGACAAATAGTCTGCTTGTTTGCACTGGTAGTTCATTTACAAATTATATGACACAGTTTAAAACCCCTGAAACTCCTTGGGTTGTTTCACAAATAAAGGGTAGTAGTATTGACAGATTATTTAAATTCATAAGTATTTCTGATGGTAATTCAGCTAATGCTGAAATTAAAATCAGTATTGCTAATATTAAGCCTGATACATTAGAATTTGATATTGTAATTCGTGACTTCTTCGATACTGATGAAAATCCAAGAATTCTTGAAACATTCTCAAGATGTACGCTTGTAAAAGGCTCAACAAATTATGTTGGACAGCGTATTGGTACTTCAGACGGTGAATATGACCTTATGAGCAAGTATGTTATGCTTGAAATGGCAAATCAAGACCCATCACCTGATGTATTTCCAGCAGGTTTTGAGGGATATTTATTTAAAGATTTTAGTGATTGTACTCCATCTGGTATTACGCCACTAATTCGCTATAAAACAGAATATGCAACAACTGAAAAACTTAGAAAAACATATTTAGGTATATCTGAAAAAGGATATAATACATATGATACGGATGGTACTATTGAATTTGCTGGAACAGGAATAAACCAGAATTTCTTTAATTTCAATGGGCAATCTGGACAGGTACAAACAAAAGGTTTTCATATGGATATTGAAGCCAATAGTGCTCAATTTGAGGTTGGTGCTGGTAAATTCCAAACTATTTATGATATTGATGAACCAGAAGATACATATTATGAATTAGCTTCAAGAAAATTTACATTAGTTCCTGCTGGCGGTTTTGATGGCTGGGATGTTAACAGAGGATATCGTTCATATGGTGATAATTATCGTCCTCGTGGTATCTGGGATGGTGTTCCAGCAAATGAAGCTGAAACTAATACTGTAACTGACTGGCAAGCATGGTATACAGCAATGCATACCTTTGATAATCCAGAAGAAGTTACAATTAACCTTTTTGCAACCCCGGGTATTAACTGGTCAGATAATACAACATTGATTCAGGAAACAATTGAAATGGTTGAAACTGAAAGAACTGATAGCTTGTACATCATTGATGCTCCTGACCTTCCATATCAGCAGATGATTGGTGAAGCAAAGGTAGATGTGATTGCAGCACAGGATATCGTTGACTTACTTGATGGTGCAGAAATAGATAGTAATTATGCATGTACATATTATCCTTGGATTCAAATGAGGGATACACAGAATAATGTTAATGTTTACATTCCACCAACAGGTGAAGTTGTAAAAGCAATGGCATTTACTGATAATACTAAATTCCCTTGGTTTGCTCCTGCTGGTTTACAGCGTGGCGTAACTGATGCAAGGAAATCTAAATTCAAATTAAGTCTTGATGCACGTGATATTCTTTATGCAGGTAGAATTAATCCAATGGCTGACTTTGCAGATGCAGGAACAGCAATATTTGGACAGAGGACACTTCAGAAGAAAGAAAGTGCTCTTGATAGAATAAATGTTCGCAGGTTGTTACTTCAGATTAAGGTTCTTATTGCAAATATTGCAATCAGACTTGTATTCGAACAGAATGACCAAGCAACTATCGACCAATTCTTGCAGAAGACTACTCCAATCCTTGATAATATCAAGAGAGAAAGAGGTTTGCAGGAGTTCAGAATTAAAATGGACGACAGTAATAATACACCAGAAACTCGTGATAGAAATGAATTGTACGGAGAAATATTCTTGAAGCCTACTCGTGCTCTTGAATTCATCGGCATTACATTTACAATAACTCCGAGTGGTGCATCATTTGCCGATGTTGGTGCATAAGATTTTTATGATTTTTTGAAGAAAGACCCACACACGGTGGGTCTTTTTTTTTATTGCAGTATTTATGAGTAAATTATATTAATATAAAATTTTATAAAAATGGCAAGGAAATTTAGAAAACTTGAAAAAGTTGAAGAAGAAGAAAAAGTCGAAATTAAAAAAGATGTTGAAATAATACCAGCACCAGAACCTGCTGTTGAGCCAGTGGTTGAAGAACCAAAAATTGTAATAACAATTCAGGAAGAGGATGTTAAAGACCTTGATGAAAAATTTGGAGTTGATGCTGAAGAAGAAATAAAAGAAATTGTTTCTGAAGAAGAAAATAAAATGGTTGACGAATCTGCAGAAATTTCTTCAATTGTGCTATCACCAGTACCTGAGTTTGAAGAAGAAAAAAATGTTGATATAGTTATAAAGCCAAAGCCAGATGTAAAACATTTAAGTCCTGCTGAACTTAGAGCATATCAAAGAACTGGTATTTTGCGCAAATAAAAATTTTATTTTCATAACGGAAGTATTTATATTAAAAATAACAAAAATAATTTTTACTTATTAATAACGTAAAAACATGGCAGGTGAAATGATTAGGGGCATCCCGTTTGAATACGAACCTAAACGAAATAATAGATTCTTTGCTGAATTCGCAGACGAATTAGGTATTGAAGTTTGGAAAGTTCAAAAATTTAAAAGACCGTCTATGAAAATCAACTCAGTTGAAGTTGACTTCATGAACGAAAAAAACTATGTTGCTGGTAGGTATCGTTGGGAAGAAATGGAAATCACATTCCTTGACCCAATCGGTCCTTCAACATCACAGCAGCTTATGGAATGGGTTCGTTTACATGCTGAATCTCTTACAGGTCGTATGGGTTATAAAGCAGGATATGCAAAAAATATTCTTCTTAAATCACTTGACCCAACTGGTATTGAGGTTGAAAAATGGTTCTTGGAACAATGCATGATAACTGGTATTAGTTTTGGCGATTTTGATTACGGTAATGATGAATTGATTAATATTACTCTGACGATACAACCTTGGCGTTGTATACTCAATTTATAATCAATTAGTTATCTATAATTTAAAAAGCATTAGAAAAACCACAAATATTTCATATATTTGTGGTTTCTTTTTATATGAAAACTGGAATATATAAAATATTAAATAAAGAAAACAATAAAGTATATATTGGCAGTGCTGTTGATATTAAAAAACGATGGCGTGACCATAAATGGCATTTAATACACAATAAACATCATAATTCACATTTACAATCATCTTGGAATAATTATGGAATTAATTCTTTTGAATTTTCAATAATATTTGAATGTTCCATAACAGAATTATTAGTTAATGAATTAAAATTTATTACATTATATAATTCATCAAATAGTAATTTTGGATATAATGTAAATGACCCAGAGCATTCATTTCTTAATAAAAGTCATACCAAAAAAACAAAACAAATTCTTTCTTTTCAAAAAAAAGGAAATAAAAATCCAATGTATGGTAAATGTGGTGATAAGCATCCGAATTATATGAAAAAAACACCAATTGAAATAAGAAATAAAATATCTTTAGCAAAAAAAGGTATTGCTACACATAGGCAAACAAATGTAAAATTATCTATCCTTGATGTTACTAATATTAAAAAATTATATTATATCCAAAAAATTTCACAACCAAAAATTGCACGACAATTTAATGTTTCTTATGCCACAATTAATAATATTATTACTAAAAAAACTTGGAGGTGCATTTAAGCTATGCAGCTAATTCTATCTTTCTATTTTCGAATATCAGGCTCACATAATATGACCTGTCCTTAGTTTCGATGATTTTATAATTGTCATTATTGTGTGAAAACCAGACAATATATGATTTTCCAAGTTTAATTGGAATATTTCTTTGAATGATTTGTTTATACATTTCCATTTGTAATGAATATAACTCCAAATCACAATCTTCTAACACAAATAAGTCACGAATTAAATGTCTTTCTTTACAATCAGTGGTAAAATCTTTATTTGTTTTCCAATCCCAAATCTGAAATTCTTTCATTTTGACATTATAAAATAAAATATCAAGCATTCCAGCAATCATCAATTCTTTATCATAAACGACATATTCTGTTTTAATTGGAATTAATTTACCATGTACATCATTATAAAAATTATCCACATGTCTTTTTGTAATATTATATTCATTAATTACGGGGTCAAAACCAAATTCTTTAATAATCATGTCTTTGGGATACTGAAATTTTTTATTTTGAAATAGATTTTCAGTGTAATCATGAATTGCCGAACCTTTTATTGTGCCTTTATTATTAATAAATTTCCAAGCACGTAATATTTCCCTTTGACTTATATGAAATTGTTCTCCCTTGTAATTAGACCAGTAATTTTCATTAAATTCTTCTTGGTACTGGTGTATTAGTGTTGTAACTGAAATTAATTCTCTGTTGTTAAGAAAATACTTATGAGGTTCATCGTAAAATGTAATGTCATTAAACGCAGTAAATATTTCATTCGGTACTGGTATGGGTATTTTCATGAAACAAAGATAAAGAATTTTTAATTTGTAACAATGTTTTTTTGTAGAATTGATTCAAAATTAAGGTTTTCCAAGTCGTTTATAATTGCATTTTTATCTGCTGGCATATTTGAATAACTATGAATGTGCTGAATTAATGCCTTTCTCATAATATTCAATGCTTCAACAAGCACATCTGCTCTTGCAATCGGATGCCCCTCATCAAAAATTCTCTCTCTGTCTTTTGGTTCTAATCTTGCTGATTTAAATTTAGGTGTTCCTGAATGTGAAATTATAGCAATTTTATCACTCATAATAACAGTATTGCTATAAAAGTCTTCACTATCAGTCATTTTTTCAAACACCATTGATATTTGAGCAGGATTTTTTGTGTTTAATTTAAGGATATCATTATTTTCATGTTTACCTGCTCTGATATGAACTTCATTTAATCTTAAAATTATATCAGTATTAACTTTACCAACAATTGCAACATCAGTTTTTAACGGAAATACGCCATCAGCATCTGGATATGTTGTTGGTGCTTTCTCTGGAGCAACCAAAGCGTAATTCGTTGTAGATGGTGCAGTAAATATTGAATCGAACCCAATTTTATGTGGCTGAGATATCACACTACCAAGCCAATATCTGCTTTTTTCTGGATATTTTGTATCTTCCAGAAAAACTCTAACCATTTCACCTACTTGTGGATAAATATGAAAAAATTTTGGCATTAAAGGATAACTCCAAGGTAGATTTTCATTTGATGTATTATTATCCAATCCTTGTATTCTAACCTTAATCCTACCACCATCAGTTGGGTCTTCGATAGATGTTACTTCACCATAATATATTGTTCTGGTAAGGACATCCGTTTGACCAATTGGCTTATATGGATTACTTTTTTGTAATATTGGTTTATTGAATGGCATTTCTTTTTTCCATTTCTTCTATTAATGCAACATAATTTTTTTCTGCTTCAGCTAATTCATTAAGTTTATTGTTGATAATTTTTTCAAGTTCATCAACCTGAAAAGTATGGTCAACTATTTCCTGTTTTAATGTATCATGCTTTTTCTTGATATCATTAATCATTTTCAATAGTTCAGTTGGCGTATATTCAGATAAATTTTCCATTATTGTATAATTCCATAACCTTTTGAAAACATTATTGTTGAACCAAACACCGAAACAGGTCCTGTTGGTGAAATACCTGCTGCAGAAAGTGATATACCTGCAGGTATTGCTACACTAATAATCGCATCCTGTTGAAGTGCTTTCACTATTTCTTCTATTCTGATTCTTTCCATAATTTCATCGGGCGAAATTGCACCAGACGGTAATACGCCAACAGGTAATCCTGCTTCACTTTTTCTTGCAATAATACGTGAAGCAATTTTCGATGGCGATAGCCCGGGTCTTCGTGGAACACCCACCAATATCAATGGTGTTGGAATAGGTGGCGGACCGCCAATCGAAGACAGTTTCAGAATTTTATCAAATCCAGAAATAATTGCCTCAATACTACTGTAATTCATTGCCATATTATTTAGCTGCTTTTTGTTCTATTTGTTGTAATGTTTTTAATTTGGAAATACTTATCCATTTCCAACCAACAAAACATCTGGTCATTACCCTTCTAAACCAATTTGGCTTATAGGTTGTTGCGAGTTGTGTGCCATCTATTGACCCATCAATAAGATAAACACCTACAAACTGCTTGTTTAATTTCTGGTCTACTATCATAATTTTAAAGGTATTAAACTTTTCAATACTCCTAAGTATTGTATTATTTTTTCTTGTGCAAACTTTTTTATTATTGGCTGCAGCCATGCAATTAAGTATGAAACAGCTAAATCAAAAATATATTTAACGACAATTTTAATGATTTCATTTATCATGCATTTAATATATACTTTCCATTTTTTTAAATCATCAACAGCTTTAGTAAAATCAACAACACCGTTTTGTACTTTTCCCATAATTGCTTGTAATGCCCTTATCTGTGGAGATGTTGAAACTAATTGTGATAATGCTAATTGAAATGCTTTTATTAATCTCTGAAAAAATCCATCACGTATTGTTTCTTTATTGGTTGCAGCAACTTCAGGGTTGGCTTCCATACTTTCATCGATTGTTGCTTCAGCAGCATTTGCAGCAGTATTCGAATCGGTCATTCCTGAAACCTGATTGATAAAATCAGTAAAGGCATCTAATGATAATGTTGCACCAACTAATCCACAACCCATATCATAATAAATTACACCATCAGCCAGTGCTTTAGCTTTTTGTAGTAATTCATCAAAATCTTCTTGTGTTAATTCAAGACTATCATCACCATCAATTAATTTTTCAAGTAGTTTAACGACTTGTAATTCTTGATATATCTGCTCAACGGTTTTATTTTGATTAGCTGTTATTGTGCCATAAACACTATTCATAACTTGTGTTAAGAACTCTTTTTTATTAATTATTACAGCATCGTCAATATAATTACCCATCCATGCACCAACCGTTGCATTTTGCGCAGCAACTGCTGGATTTGGCTTGAAAATAAATTCATCTGTTACTGCATCGTAATTAACAATTAAATTATTATATATTACATCAGTACCAGCATTTATAATTGCGTCATATGCCCTTGTATTAAAACTTGTAACACTGTTATCACGAAGCAAATCATCAACACTTGGATTTCCACTGGATTTAAGTGTTCCGTTAATATCAATTTGTGCAGCTTTTACTCTAACTCCATTGGTGAATCCTGCTGGAATAGCATCACCAGCATTAAATTGTGTAAATTGATTTCTTAATCCTTCTTTAATTTGTGGTTCAACTGTATCAATCAAATCGGTAAATAATTTACCAATTGTTTCTTTTAATCCGTCAGTACCAACAATAGATTTTATTACATCCATTAAGAATGCAGTAATATCATTTTTTGTGCTGTTTATTGATGTAAAAGCATCTTGTGGTTCAGGCAATTTAATACCTTGCATATATGAAGTATATGCGCCAATTGTCGTAAAAATGCTTCTTTTATCATCTTTAATACTCATTACTGACCTCTTTCTTTTTCTTTCTTTTCAATTTCTCTTTGAACCATATCTAACAATTCATTTCTCCTGTCAATTGATACATCACTTTTTTCATCAGGTTTCTTATTGGTAACACCATTTTGTGATTTATCTTCAAATACAACTTCTTTTAAATACCTTAAAAGCATGATTTTCTGGTCTTGGTTCTTGGCTTCAGCAGCAATTAATTTTACAATCTGGTCACCAATTGCTGATATTTCACTACCTTCTTTTACTTTTTGTTCCCATTTAGTAAAAAGTCTGGCAATTTTAGCTTTAATGTTGTGAGATTCATCATAAATCTCCTGAAGTAGTTTATTTACACTATCTTCATCAAATTTTAATCTTTTTCTTTGAGGACGTGGCATAATTACATGTTTTTATTTTTTTTCAGTTATGTGTGATTCTCTAAAACTATCTTCATCAACTTCGTAACACTTTTTACATCTTTTGTATGGCTTTCCCGTGTTTTCATTATATTTTATTCCCCAATCATGAGGCTGAAGTGGCTTATGATGGTCAGGATGACTTGCATAGGTAGTTCCACATTCAGGACATCCCTGACAGTCTTGAAAACTATCTGAAGTCCATCCGACTCTTTTTCCACACTTACATCTTACGTGTCTCATAAAATAGTTTTAGTACATATAAATACACATTAATTGGAAACATGATTATTCATTTAAATAGTCCATCTTCTCAATGAAATAGATTTCTTTAAATGGTTTTATTCCAATCCTAATTTCTTTTGTGGATAATCCAGTCTGTTCTTTTAGAAAAAGTAAAATTTTATTTTTTGCAAATTTATTGGTTACTCTTTTATTATACTTTCCTTCAGGACTTTCTTCCATAAACAGAATGTGCCAATTTTTCAATACGTTTATAATAGCATCACCAACAATAATTTCATTTTTCTTTAATGCGGTGTCGCTGGTAATTCTTGTTTCAATTTTTTCAACAACGATATTAATCAGATGTTCGTATTGATGAATGGTATCGGTTTCCATTTCATATGAATATTCCACATTTTCATTAATTTCTTCGAGGAAATCATCATATGATAAATTTGTTTTCTTTTCAGTATATGTTTTTTTGCTCCAATCCTTATAGAAATTCCTGATTATTGTTTGGCAATAACTATATGCTTTAGTTTTATTTCCCGTTTTAGTTATTTTATTCGGGTCAAATTTAACCATATGCTCAATCAGGTGTGTTAGAGCATTCTCTTCAACCTCATCAATATCATAATTTCCAATGTGTATTGGATATTTTCTTAATATTGATTGTGTCATTTTGCGAAAAGGTTCAATCAGAATTTCATTATATATTCTTTCCTTTTCTTCTTTCGAGGTTGACTTAATGTAATCTAAAACAGCCTGTTCTTCTCTCTCTGCAAAATATGGTACACCGTTTTCATTATCTTTGTTTTTCATTTAACATAAATCAACAATGATGTTATTTTTGTGCAGCATTCTGAAGTCTTGACATATCTATTGGTCTATCATTTAAAATATTAGCTTCTTTTGTTGCAGTTTCAAACCAGAATTTTCTTTCGGCAACGGGCATTGTTTTCAGATAAGTATCAAATAAACTACCTGCCCTATTTGCAAAATGCTTATATCCGATTTTTGGTATAGAATATATCTTACAAGCATTATTTAATGCTCTAAGTAAGAACTCATACATAAAAGTTAGTTTAATATTTGTTTTATATTTCCCAAGATTTATAAATTCAGATTTCTTTATTATTGCACCAGATAATTTAAAATCAGTATATTGCTGAAGTGCTTTAGAGTTTAGATAACCCATTTCACCATTTTCACCCACAAATTGTTGTGACCAAACAGTTTCATTGGTTAATTTAATGCCTTCATTCTTTTCATTGACTTCAATCATCATTGTTAAGAAAATATCGATTTCTGGATATGAGTTAATATATTTCTGAGCATTTCTGAAATATGTTAAGCTATATTCATCATCAAATTCAAGTACCGAGAAATATTCAGTATTTGCTGTATTGACCGCAAGGTTTACCTGTGATTGATAATCAGTGTTTCCCTCGTTTTTAACTAAAAGAAAATTTAATTTATCCTGATGTTTACGTATCATCGAATCTCTCCAGCTAATAACATTGGTTTCAATTGCTGCAGGAAATACTATATAAATTGGCGGAAAGGCTTCAATACCTTCTTGTTTTGCAATTGATTCAACTGCATTTGTTAATAATGGAGTGGTGGTATCGTCACATTCAATTATCGGAATTATTACTGATAAAATATTCATTGTATATAAATTTTTAATTAAAATTATTTTTGTTCTGAAACTGGAGGTTCTGTTAGATTAACCGTTTGCGCTTGGTCAGCGACTGGTGGTTCAACTACATATTCAGGAAGTGCAGTCTTAAACAATTCAATTCTTCTATTAATAAATCCTTGATAAATTTCAACAAGCATTTTTTCTGCATTTTCCTGAGTATATTTTTCGGCAATCTTATCCATTTTTTCATATAATTCAGGTGAAATATTATCATCAAGAAACTTAATGAGAACTTCACCAGCTAATATTGGTAGGTCATAATAGTTTTCAGTCCAAACACCACCGCCATCAACAATTTTTAGTGGAGCACCATTTTCATCTCTTTCAATCATATATTCAGGAGTAATATCTGGTTTAAAACAAATTGGAATTACTCCAGATTTCATACATTCAAGAGGAAATGTTCCAAAACTTGAAATCCTGTCAATCCATACAGCAGCAAAATTATTCTGCAATCTTTTTGCAAAGTCAACCCTTCTCATTGGCTGCGGTGGTTTGCTTTTAGTAACCATTGGGTCAAATGTTACCCAGCTATATTGGGGATATTTTGTGAAGAATAATTTTACAAATTTTGAAATTTCGTTTGGGTTTCTTCCAATTACAGATATTATCGGCTTCTGTGGAATATTTGATTTTTCAAAATATTCTGGAATTCCAATATTATAGTGCTGAACATTAAATTTCTGACCATAATACGTATAAAGCCATTCTTTAAGTGTCTGAGATGTGGTAATAATATCACGAACCCCAAAGGCAGTCCAGTCGGTTCCCGGGATTAGGGCATTCATCATATAATCAACCGATTGAAGTAATCCAATTCTCAAACATGGAAGATTTTTTGTTTGTTCCATGATGTTTGAATATACTTCAGGAATGACCATAATATCTTCAGGACCTACCGTAAGTTTAGGGTCGGTCATTGCCATGTGTTTATGGTCGGTTAATTCTTTTTCAATCCAAGTTGGGGCAACGTAATCACCCTTTTCAACCATAACAATAACTTCATATCCCATATTTTTCACAACAGTAGCCTGAAAATAAATTTCATATATGCTTGCTGCTGGACTTTGCGATTCTGGAACACAGAATATAAATTTAGACTTTTTATTGGCTAATCTGTCTAAAGAAACTCTAATTTTTTGTATTTTTTCCTGTTCAGCTTTTTGTGCTTCTGCGCTTAAATCAACTGTACTCATTTTACTTATTTTTATATTTAATTATTTTTTCAAATTCTTTATTGTCAATCAAATCATTAATTTGTAATATTTCCAAAGAACCTGCTTTAATGTCTTCATTATACGGTCTTTTGACTTTAATTAATTTCCTGCCCCAAGGAGTTCCCATTTTCAATATTTCTGGGTCTGAGGTTATTAAAACATCGACATCATCCCACATTTGATGTCCTTCTTCAACAAATTTATATTCCTTAAACCTGCTGGTTATTTTACTTAAAAAGAATAATGTTGGCGGGATACTGAATGGATTTTCTATTGAGGTTACAACAAACTTAGCTGTTTTATCATACTTCAATAGAAAATTTTTAAGGTGTAAGTCCATGCCTTTGTACATCATTGTGGCACTGGCATGAATTTCGAAGCAATAATCTTCAAACATAAAACGATTATATACTTCTTTAGCAGTAAGTTTAATCTCTTCTTCTTTCTTAAATAAGAAAGCGTCAACGGGTGCTTCACCAGTCTTTTCATCAACCTGATATGTCGTTGGACTTGCATTATCATATTTAGCCATTTCTTCTGGCTCTTTTAATTCTTTAACTTTTTCAACAGTATCATTCCAACGATATGTTTTAAAAAAATCATAACAATATGGCTGTGGTTTAGGTGCGCCATCTTCACCAAATTCTTGGGCATAAAATCTATCAAATTGAAGCCATCTTGCTCTCAATACTTCATTAATATCAATGCCCACTCGTATCTTTCTGCTCATTCTCGTAAAATTGTTTTAATTGCTCTGCCTGATGACGGAGTTCATCATTTAATTCTTTCATTAATTCAGTGTGCTCTTTCACTAAATTTTCTTCAGTAATGTATTTTGGATTAATACATTCAATTCTTGTATCTAAGGATTGTATTGGAATTACAATAATTTCTCCTTCAAAAGTAGTCGGAGTTATTTTACTTACTATTTTATGAACGAAGTATTCAATATCCTCTCCACGAATTCCTGCAACACCAACATATACAACCAAAATCTTTTTTTCCACGTAAATCTTTGCTTTAGATAATCATAATTATAAAAAACTGTATTAAATACATATGTTTACATATGCTAATACGAATTTTAATTAAAAATCTTGAAAATTGATAAAAAATTTTTTTTGCAGTATTTATCAAAAACAATAATAAAATATAAAAATTTATAAAATGGCTAAACAACAATCAGAAAGTGCTCCGCAAAAAGAAAATGTTCAGGAAATGCTGAAAAAATATAAGCAGCAAATTGAAAGTAATCCTGATAACAGAAAAGCTGTTGGTAATGAAATACCAAAAGCAAAACCTTTCAACCCAGAGGATTTTGAAAAAACAATGTCAAAGGAAACTGACCCCGATTTAATGACTTCATATGAAATTGTTAAATTACCGTCAAGAGGACTATTTTATCAAGATGGTCTCTCTGAGGTTGCTGTTGAGTATATGACATCAAGAGATGAGGATTTATTAACAACTCCATCACTGATTGAAAATGGGACAGTTATTGATGTTTTACTAAAGAGGAAGATTAAGACACCTAATGTAAATATTGATGATTTGCTTACGGGAGACAGGAGTGCCATAATTCTATTCCTTCGTACTTCAAGTTATGGTGCAGATTATAGTGTTAATGTACCTGACCCACGTACAGCTATACCATTTAAGTCTACTGTTGACTTACTTAAATTAAGGTATAAAGAACTAAAAGAAATGCCAGATGAATTTGGTCATTTTAAAGTTGAAATACCTATGCGTAAAAAGACTGTGACATTCAGGCTTTTAACTTCTGGTGAAGAAAATATGCTTTATAGAAAGGCACAGGCATTACAAGAAGCATATGGTGAGGACTTTAATCATTATGCAACAATGAAATTAAAAGCACATGTTGTTGCAATAAATGAAAAAACTGACAGGTCATATATTGATAAATTTATTGATGCCATGCCAGCACTTGATGCATTTACAATTCGTAAAAAAATTATTGATGTAAGTCCTGATGTTGATATGGCATATGAGTTCATGGCAAAAGACGGATATAAATTTATAGCCAATCTAACAATCGGTGTTGATTTTTTTTTCCCCTCAACTTAGCGGGTGAGTATAAAAAAATGGTAGATGAAGAAATTTTCATTCTAACCAAGCACGCTAAGTTTCAGGCAGATTATATTGAAAAATTACCAGTTTATCGAAGACGACATTTTCTATTTTTATTACAAAAGGAAAATGAAGAAATTGAAAGGTTGACAGAACAGGCACAAAGAAGAAACAGTTTAAGACCGAGATAATAAAAATTTCGGTCTTTTGTATTTATATAGAAATAATCATTAATCAACATGGCAAGAGAAGAAGAAAAAGCAAAAATTCTTGGCGAAAGTCTACAGAGAGCATATGACCAATTCAAAAAAATGGAAGGTTCTTTTGATGCAATTTCTGATGGTCAGCAAAAACTTGCAGCAAGACAGGAAGAATATGCTGATAGGCAAAAATTGATTAATGAAATGATGGATAACTTCAGCTTGTTAAGTGATAAAGGAGTTGAAGCATTAAATGATTTGGTTGCACAACAAGAAAGAGAATATCAGGAAATTAGAAGAATAAATAAAGAACTTGTTGAACATAATAAAAGAATTGCAGAGGGTGGAAGACTTTATGATAATATAGCTAATAAAGCAAGAAAACTCTGGGGATTTCTTAATGAAAATGATAAAGTAATCCGTCAAACAATTCTTAATTTAGGATTATCTGGAACTAAAGCAGATATGATGAGAAATTCATTTGAACAATCTGCTTTATATGCTGCAAAATTAGGTGGCGGTCTTCAGGATGTTCAAGCAGTTATGACTGGATTTGCTGATGAAACTGGTAGAGCAGTTGCATTATCAGATGAAATGGTAAAAAGTGTTCTCGCAATTGGTAAAGGTACTGGATTAGGCGTTGAACAGGCAACAAGACTTGCAGCACAGTTTGAATTTATGGGTGTTGATGCCCAAAATACAATGGAACTTGTTCAGGGTGTTGTTGATACTTCTGAAAGAATGGGTGTGAATACCACAAAAGTATTAAAGACTGTAACCGATAATTTTAAGAAATTAAGCACATTTACATTTCAGGGTGGTGTTAAAGCATTTGGTCAAATGGCTATGGATGCTGAAAAAACAAGAGTAAGTATGGCTACTGCTCTAAATGTTGCTGAAGCTACCAGAGGTCTTGAACAAGTAATTGAATTAGGTGCTAATTTACAGGTAATGGGTGGGGAGTTTGCGAAGATGGACCCGTTCCAGTGGTTGTACATGGCTCGTAATGAACCTGATAAAATGAATGAAAAAATATCTGAAATGACCAGAGGTATTTTTAATTTCAAAAAGAATTCAGAAGGTGTATTTGAAAAAGTTATAAGTCCTGCAGACCGTGACCGTCTTGCACAAGTTGCTAAATCTTTAGGTATTTCACAGGAAGAAATGACTGAAATTGCTCAAAGAAGGCTTGACTTGGATACAATGGATAAACAATTGGCTGCTGCTGGTTTAACTGAAAATCAGAAAAAACTTATCGAAGGAGCAGCTAAATTTGATTCATCTACAGGTAAATTCCAAGTTATGCTTGGTGGCACAATGCGAGATATTTCCACATTAACCAGAGACCAAGCCGAATCGTTTGTTAAAGAACAATCTTCACTTGAAGCACGTGCAAAACAAGCACAGACATTTGATGAAGCATTTAAGGCAACAATAAATGAATTAAAATCTGTTTTATTACCAATGCTTAGAGGTGTTAAGACTGTTTTAGATGCAGTCAGACCAATTGCAGAAAAAATCACTGGTGCAATAGATGCCATTACAAAAAGTCCATTTTTAAGCGGATTACTTAAATTTCTTGGTGGTGCAACAGCAATAACATTTATACTTGTTAAATCAATTGGTGCAATTGGTGGAATTGTTGGTGCAATTAGAGGATTACCATCAATATTTGGCACTTTTTTAAGTAAATTTACAGGTATTTTTGGGAAAGCTGGAGCAGCAGGTGGTGGAGCAGGTGGTGTAGGCGGTGCTGCTGGTGGTGGTTTAAAAGCAGGTGCTGGTGCAGGACTTTCTGGATTAGGAAAAGGTATTGGAATTGGTGCTGCTGGTGCTGGTATGGGTGCAGGAATTATGCTTGCTGCAGAAGGCGTTGCTAAACTTGCCACAGCAATGAAAGATTTAACTCCTGAACAAGCAAAAGCATTACAAAATATAGCAATGACAATGGCAATAGCATTTCCTGCTGCAGCTATTGGTATTGCACTTGCAGGTAGTGCTGCATCAGCAGGTGCACTTGGATTTCTTGCATTAGGTGCAGCATTTGTTGGTATTGGATTTGGAATTAGGTTAGCAACGGTGGGAATTGGAAAAATGGCAGAAGGTATTGCCAAAATGAATGCTTCTGGTACTGGTGCTGGAAAACAATTACTTGGTGTTGCAGGTGGAGTTGGCGCAATAACAGTAGCAATGGGTATGGGTGGAATTCCAATGCTATTTGCATTTAATAATGCACTTGCAAGAATGTCAAGAAATAGTGAAGGTGTTGAAAGAGTTGGTGGTGCTTTAACTGCAATGAAACTCGCATTATCAGGAAGTGCCGATGATTTTGTCATGGTAGCTAATGCATTGGCATCAATCGGAAAAATAAATATTAAGGGTGGTGGTGCACTTGCTGACTTAGCTTCAATATTAAAAAATCCATTGAAAGTTGAATTTGCAGATAAACGTATTGCAATGGTAAGTGATATTACATTAAATATAGACGGTGAAAGATTTACTGAAAAAACCATTAGATATGACGCTCTTGTTGAACATTCTGAAAGAGCAAGAGGTGGTTTAAGAGGAAGATAATTCTGTTTACAAAATAGTGTTAATTTATTAACAAAAAATTGACAATCGCAAAAAGTCTTGTAATTGTCAATTTTTTTTTGTAACTTCGCCAGCGTTTTCGCTAACGCTTTAGCGGAGTGGCATCAGCCACAGGGTCGAAATCGCAAAACCGCTTTACTTACCTCTACGAGTCAAGCACGAATTTACAAAGTGTTTTGTGATTAACTTCTGCGAATTTAATCAAAATCAATATAACGCAGGGGGTACTATTTTTAAATCTGTACCAGATTTCAACCACATATCAAAGATACATATTAATTCGTTGATTTCAAAGAAATTTGATATAAAAATCAATATTTTTTTACTTATTTTTTAAAGTTTTGATTTAACCTCAATTTAATTCTTATCCCTTCAATATTTGACCTGTAGATAGGTTCATTTATAAATCCCCCGCATCGTATTGGGCAAGTTTTTGGCAAGATAAAAGTAGATAATAGAAAATTATTGTGCAAGTATTTTTTGTTTTAATGAAAAAAATGTTTAAATTTGTCTTAATTAAAAATATTAAAGATATGGAAGGTGAAAATGACATTAATAGGGATAAAGTAAAAAACGAAGATGCTTTTAATCAAAGAATTTTATTCGTGAATCTGGAAAGAAATGGCAAGATAACTCCGACAGATATCGATGGACTTATTGACTATAATGCAAAGGCATTTGTATTTTTAGAGGGCAAAAAGGAAGGACATTACATGCCTTTTGGTCAGGATTTGGCATATAAAAATTTAATACATGTGCTTCATAAAGGTGGAGCGGTAGCAATTTGTATTCTTTTCAAACATAATACTCCAAAGAATGAACATATTATTGCATATGATAAAATTGTTGAAGGAATATATATGTACGATGAAGAATATGAAGATTGGAGATGGAAAACTCCAAAACGACAGATAACAGTACTTGAAGCGGTTGAAACTTTTGAAAAAAAATGTTTAAAAGATAAAATAGAAATTTTCAGGAATTCTCATTAATTTACAAATTTATTCTGCAAGTATTTATCTTAAAATAAAAGATAAATGGCAGAAGTACCTTACACTACATTAAATCCTGAAGATAACGATACTGCAAACGTACCTAATTCAAGACTTTTAAGTAGTTCGGCTAAATTGAGAAATCAATTAGAGGCAAGAAACTTATATGCACCGAATACGGAATATCCATTGCAAAATAAAATGTATGCAAGCAATGTGGTAAACGCAATAGGTACAATTATAGAGGGTATAACTCCATTTAAATCATATAACTTAAAGAATACTGTTTATGGTAGGCTTATTACTAATCCAACACCATTAACTGATATTGGATTAATGATGTTGGGTAAGCAGTTCATGCATAACTTTGCATCTAATCTTGCACAGCAAACATTTCCAACAATCAAAGTATCAAATTTATTTGATGGAAATAAGGATACTAAGCTATTTACTGCCAATAAGGATTTACGCATTACAATAAAAGAAGATGCAACAAATTTTGAAAATTTTGTTGACAGATTATTTTTTCGCACTACGCCAACGCCACATCCAGCGAAGGATTATCCATTTCAGAAAAATCCAACATATAGCGATTATTTGAAGAATACTGGTAAGGCGCAATTGGAATTCATGTATAATGCTGCAAACCAAAACCTTTATCGACCAAATAATTTACCAGATGCTGATACAACATTTTACACATATGCTGCTGAAGAAAAAATTCAGATATTACCAGTGAGTTCAGTATTGGGCGGTGGTGATAAAAATTTGGGTGAAGGTGATGATGATAAAAAATATTTTGATTTTAATAATGCAGTCTTTTCCCCATATTTTAATTTATTGGGATTAAATTCACAATCATTAGTGGCTGCTAATCAGAACATGATTAATTCAACATTAAATATTACAAGTTTTAGTGCTGAATATGGACATAATTCTGATGTTGTTGATAGATATTTCGGAACAGGAATTGTTAATATTAACGAGTATGCTTGGGATAAAGATTCGCAAAATCTTTGGGTTGAAAATAATACGGAATTCAGTAATGATGCTGGCGGTTTTTCAAATCCAAGGCTTATTTGGGGTAGAGATGGTGTAAACAATATAACCAATAATAAAGTTGGACAGTATCGTGGTGATTTTGTTGATGTTAATAGCCAAATTACTCCTGCTGTTGATGGTGCTGGTAATGATAATTTTTTAAATTCTAATCCATTTAACATAAAAGCTGGACTTCTTGAATATACAAGGAATTTATTAATTGCCAGCGAAGGACAGTTTGTTGATACAACAAGAAAAGCATTTACGAAAAATGCAAAACTTGTTGGATTTAATGGTGCGGGATTATGGAAGGGTAATAATAGTACATATGCACAAAAAAGTGGTCAGGCATTAAAAACAGGTGTACGCCAGCACAATGCATTAGACCAATATGATAGGTTTGCCAAAGCAATAAGATTTAATGGAAATGAAGTATATGGCGGTAATGAAAATTCGGTTATATATAAAACCGTTATGCCAAGAATACATCCAACATTAGATAAATTAAAAGGTGAGGTTGATAATAAAAACCTTATGTTTTCAATTGAAAATCTTGCTGTTAGGGTTATTAATAATGGAACATATGGAATAATGGATGACGAATATGGTTCACCAATTCCAATATGTGAAGTTGGATTGTTTGGTGGTCGAATGATGTGGTTTCCACCATATGATATTGAAATAAATGAGGTTGCAAGAGCTAAATTTGAACCAACTGTTATGGTTGGAAGAAATGAGCCGATGTATAATTATCAGAATTCAGAAAGAAGTGCAACAATTAATTTTACATTACTTGTTGATTATCCACCTCAGTTAAAGAATTATAGAAGCGGAAAAAACGGTGATAGACAAAGAGAAATTGCCGAATTCTTTGCATTTGGTGGAGATGGTGTTTCATTTCCCCCATTTGGCAGCAGTTTTCCACCGCCACCACCGCCACCAGTACCGACAAAGCCAAAAGAGCCAGAAATTTTAACTTCAAAGGAAATATTATTGGTATTTCCAAATGATGTTCCAAGAGTGCCAAGTGGAATTAATCCAAATATTACTGATGATGTTAATACTATTGTTCAGAAAATGTGGACTGATTGGCAGTATAATATTGTTTTAGGATTTAATTCAAATGTTATTGGCGATAATAGCGATTATGGTTATAACAGTCAGGTTTTCTTTATTCCAGAAAATTCACTTGAAGAATATGATGATGGCGGAACAAAAAAATATAGATTTGCATCAGGCTTTACTGCAAGTGATATTAATCAATATACAGCAACTGGATTGACTGGTCAGTTTGGTGATTCTTTTCTTAATTCAGAACTTCATAGAATATTTAATGATGAAGAAAATAGAAAATTATATAGTGTTTATATTTATGGTGGTGCATCTCAGTTATACACAGAAAAAATCACAACTGATGTTGAAAAGGGAATGACATATAACGAAGCATTGGGTAAGCGTAGGGCAGATACAGCAATTAATCTTGTTAAATCAAGATTAAGAGCAATGTTCGGACAGGGTGCAGATGCTATTGAAGTTACTTATGACCCAACAATCCCCGATGGTAGTGTTGGTGATACAAAATCAGGTTCTCAGGGTGCTACTGCTGCTGGAATTCCAAGAAGTCAGACAGTTCAGGAAAGAAGTGCAAGAATTTTAATTAAAAAGAATGCAAATCAGCCAGAACCAAAAGCACCTCAATTATCTAAAGACGATATTACTGCTCTTGAACAATATCAAAGAGATGTTGATTCATATAACACTCAGATAAGAGAAAGTAAAATTTCTGCTGCTGAAGGCTGTGTGTTAAATCAAAGAGGTATTGAAGAAGATGGTATATTGCATGGATTTAAATCTGCAAGTAAAAATTATTTCTATCCTGTATTTCATTCACAGACACCTGAAGATTTTCATAAACGTTTGACATTCTTGCATCAATGTACAAGGCAGGGTGCTGCAATCAGATATGAATCTGAAGTTAATAAAGACGGAATATTAAGAGCAAGAAATTCAGTATTTGGTCGTCAGCCAATTTGCATATTGAGAGTTGGTGACTTTTTCTATACGAAAATTGTTATTGAAACCGTAACTATTGACTATGCTGATACTACTTGGGATATGAACCCAGAAGGATTTGGTATGCAGCCAATGATGGCAAAAATAACATTACAAGTAAAGATAATCGGTGGTCAGTCGTTGAAAGGTCCTATCGATGCACTTCAGAATGCCGTATCATTCAATTATTATGCGAATTCAACATTTACTGACCAAGGACTTTATAATTTACCTTCAAAAATTGCTGATTCACAGGCATCTTATAGAGAAGGTATTTTAACAAATGAACAGAATGCTCTAATAAAAGCATATAATGCCACAATTGAAGCAAATAAATCTGAGATAAAAAAGTTGGATTTGTATCCAAGAGAAATACTTAAAGAAAAATAAAAATGCCACACGTAGATTATAACAGATATGCAATTTTAAAAAATGGTGACGGAACAACCGATTCAATGCCATTTGTAAGTTTGCCAGTAAATCCAAGTGATAAGTTTGAAAACTGGAATTTTGGATTTAGCAGATTGGATAAGCTATCTCAAAAATATTATGGCAATCCATTTTATGATTTTCTTATTTTATATGCAAATCCTCAATATGTTTCAGAGTTTGATATTCCAGATGGAGTAACAATTCGTATTCCATTTCCGCTTGGAAAAGCCAGAGCAGATTATGAAGCAATATTATCTGCATACAACAAGCAAAACACTTGACTTTTAATTTAGATTTTATTATGTTTGCAGTTGCATAAATTGTAAATATAATAATGACACACGAATATCCGAAAATGAAAACGTCTGTTGAGATGAACAGACAAATGGGAAATTATATTGTCGTACAAAGAACCAAGGATGGTTATTTTGACGCAAGTTATTTATTGAAGCAATGGAATGTATTAAATAAAGAAAAAAAAATAATAAATTTTCTTAATCTTGATTCAACAAAAAGATTTATTGCTGAGATAAATGAGCAAGAAAGCCATAGTCAGAAAAATGACTATGGTTATTTTCAAGCAGTTATCACAATAAA
>ENA-UPTA01001976-UPTA01001976.1-activated-sludge-metagenome-genome-assembly--contig:-NODE-1976-length-21895-cov-6.337683_pt1 | contig 21895 bp, 21 predicted proteins | sample MGYA00238184_ERZ773361 | MGnify/ENA primary metagenome ERZ773361 (study PRJEB29100, sample SAMN05720205) | activated sludge metagenome | isolation source: anaerobic digester from wastewater... | reverse complement strand
TATAGGAATAATTGCCGGCAGACGCTCTTCATTATATTCATATATTAATTCTTTTATTTCGTCATATAAGCCTTCCGTAACATAAATTATTGCATAATTATCATCTGCAATATTATGCAGTATACGTCTTGCTTCTTGTGCTTTATTGCAGTCGAATACATTCAAGCCAACAGCTTTGAACCCTTGAACACTTTGCTTATCTCCTATAATTCCTATCTTATACATAAGTCTCTCTCAACCTCTCTCTTATAAGTTCCGGCGATATGCCTGCTGTTTTTCCTGCTAAAATTATTCGTGCAATTTTAATTTCATTATCCTTAGCAATGAGATATCCTGCAAGAGTTTCTATTCCGTAAGGCGGAACATACTTGGCAGATTTAACATGCTCCATAAGCTTGTTATCTAACAGTTTCTCAAGCTTTGTATATTTTCCTGTTTCAACTAATGCTTCAGTTCCCTCGAGAAATACATCCTTAAAATCATAAGCTAAAAGAAGTTCTCCAAATTTATCAAAAGGCTCATCATAGTTTTTAATAAATATATGTTCATGTATGGTACCGCCATGCAAAAATACTTTGCTGAAAAAATCCCATGATTTATTCATTTTCTTAAGCCTTACATATGTCTTAATATTAATTGAATCAATCTGCATCTTTACATAATCAATAATAAATTTATTTTCTGTTTTTTCTGCGGCTTTAAGCATTTCATCAAAACAATACCTGTCTAGAATAATATCTATGAGCTGAGGGTCTTTTGTCTTTGGAAAATCTTCAATTATTTCATTTAATGCTTTTCCCATATTTTCGGTTAAATCAGAAAAATTTCTTTCTTTTAAAGCATATTTTAAAACGTTTAAGTCAATGGTTCCAGTATCAACAAGAAGATCTGTTTCATCCTTGTTCAAATACTCGTTTTTCATTAATACTTTCAAATTATGATAGTCGTATGGGTACAAAAATATATTGAAATGTTCAGCATCAGGAGCAATGGACTTAATAAAGTCATATGTTTTCTTATGCTCATCCGCAAGGAGGCTTTCGTAATTATCAAAATCCGTTATTTCATTTAAGTAACCATAATAACAATCATCCAATACTCTAATGGCATCTTCCATTGTTTTTGCATCTATCATTTTTTCTGCTCTTTCACGGGTAAGCATATGCTTTTCTATACTTTTCACTCTTGAAGCAGAATATAAATAATCAGATTCCTTAATCTTCGCCAAAGTCATTCCTCCTTTCCGACAGGAGTCTTATTTAAAAAGCGCATTTGCTATTTCACCTGTAAGTTCGTCCTTCATGGAATCTAAAAGGGTTTCAAAAGTACTGTTAATTTCAACGCTGCCCCTTTTAAGCACGAATCCGCCGCTTGCCTTAACCGTATTTTTGCTTAATACAACTTTTTCTGCTCCCAGCTTTTCGTTGACAGTCTTTACTAATCTTTCACCGATATTTTCCCTGTCTTTGGCATTTAAAACTATACTTCCTTCACAATTAGGAATTTTTAAAATCTCCTGTGCTATAAAATTCAAATATTCATCTTCCGGCATTGCTTTAAGCTTCTCAATTGCTTTATCAAAACTTTTTTTAATAGCTTCCTGTTTTGCTGATAATAGCATTTTTCTGCCTTGAAGTTCAGCAGCAGATACCCTTCTGTTTTTTAAATCAACTGCGTCTTTTTCTGCTCTTTCCGCTTCAGTCTTTATTATTGTTTCAGCTTCACTTTTAGCTTTGGTTATTATTTCCTGCTTTGTATTTTCAGCATTCATCAAAGTAGAATCAGCGTTATTTTGTGCATCGCTTAAAATCTTTGATGTTATATTATCAATGCTCATATCATCACATCCTTATAATAAATTTTTACACACTCCTTTATATTTGAATTCCATTTACCATAAGGAATGATGCAAGAAGTGCTAAAACTGCATATGTTTCAACCATAGCTGCGTATACCATTGCTTTTGCGATTTCTTCAGGTCTTTTTCCAATCAAGTGAACACCTGTAGCTGCAACCTTACCTTGCCAAATAGCTGATACTGTTCCGGTTATACCGGCAGGAAGTGCTGCTGCCAAAAACATTAAACCCTGAGGTGTTGTCAAAGCAGCTATGTTGCCTCCAAGTACACCGATTTTATTCATTATAATAAATGCAATAAGAAGTCCATATATACCTTGTGTTCCGGGCAGAGCCTGAAGCATTAATGTGGGACCGAATTTCTTAGGATCCTCCGCAATAACACCACCAGCAGCCATTCCTGCTATAGCAACTCCCCATGCACTACCTATTCCTGCCATAGATGCTACAGCGGCACCTAAAATAGCTAAAAAACCACCCATTGTTAATTCCATTTAAATTTCCTCCTTAATTTTAATATATTTAGTTTTTTTAGTGAAAGGATTAAATGCATCTCCTCCACCTTCATAAAATTTACCGAAAAATTCTACATATTGAAGCCTTGCCGAGTGAACGAATGAACCAAGACCGTTTATGGCAAGATTAAGTGTATGGCCGAATACAAAAACCAATACAAACATTATTTTCCCGGGTATGCCGCCGACCATGGAGCCTATTAAACTTAGAACAGATGAAATAACACCTGTTGCAAGTCCGAGTGCAAGAAGCCTCGAATATGAAAGAACATCACCTAAGTAACCTGTTATTCCATATAGCGACAATACACCGCTTATTAACTTGCTGATTATATTATCTTTTGCTCTTCCTTGAGTCAGGACAAGACCTATTACAGCAAATAAAGTCATCCATTTACCTATAACAGGTAATGGCGAACCTGGAATTATCATATCTCCTGCTAACCACAAAATAGGTCCTATTATAAATAAATACCAAAAACCTATATCGGTTATTGCATCCTTAATTTTACCATCTCTTATTAACATATAAGCCTGCATTCCCATTCCTACAAATAAGTGAACGAGACCCATGATGAATGATACCAATAAGACAGTCATAGGCTCTTTTAAGGGGTCTACCCACACATATGTCAAAGGCAAGTTAATATTGAAAAGATGTCTTGCTCCTACAACTAACCCATCTCCAAACCAGCTTCCATACATTACACCCCAAAACATAGTGGATATTCCGCCCCAAAAAAATACCTTAAGCATTTTTCCAAAAGTACCTTCTATATCAAATTTTTTGAGTATAATGAAACATCCCAATGAAAAAAGAAAACCATAGCCTACGTCCCCAAGCATCATGCCAAAGAATAAAACGTAAAACGGTGCCATAACTGTAGTCGGGTCTATATTCGATGGTGAAGGCAGACTATACAGCTCTGTTATTGAATCAAATGGTCCTGAAAAAGCATTATTCTTCAATAATATCGGGAATTCTTCCCCTTCCTCCGGCTTTTTAAAATCATACCAGCACTCATATTCGTCTAAAACTTTTTGAACTTTGTCCTTGCTTACTTCAGGTATCCAACCTTCAATATAAAAGGTTGTATCTGTCTTTAGCATATTACTTAATATTTTATTTTTATCTCTTTCGATTATCAGATGGTCATGGAAAAGTTGGATTTCTTCTTTGCAGGAAACTAATTCCGTTATTCTTTTATCGATTGTTTCTCTCTTAGCAGATATTTCTTTTAAGCTGTTCTCATATTGGATAATATTTTCCGCTGCAGTACCGCTTAAATCCTTGAATATCACAGCACTAAAACCATATTGTTTTAGAAATTCCAGAATATCCTCCTTTTCCTCGGTAAGGCAAATAAATGAGCAATAATACTGGTCCTTGTCGCTGCCTATTACATTTATAATACATCTGTCAGTTGTTTGAAGAAGCTGGGATTTTAACTCATCTATTTCAACGATATTAGGTATTGTACCCATTATAATGCTTGAATATTTAGTCTCCGTCATATCTAGAGGAATATCATAACTGCTCCATGGTTTTAAACTCAAAATGGATGCTTCTATTTTATTTCCCTCAGAGCATAGCTCACTTAATGACTTATTTAATTCAAGAACCTTGGCTACATTTTCAGATACGCTGTTGTTTTCCTCTAATTTTTTTCTAAATTCATCCGATGATATCGTTTTTCTTGTGGTAAATAAAGGTCTTTTACTTGTGTCATACAATTCAAGGGTGTTCAGTACTTCGTTAATCTGAGAAATTTTAACATCGAGATTGTTAACTACATTTTCATTCCCATCTTTTTTTACATAAGAAGTCCATTCGGGGTCTGTAAGTTTTGTATCTTGTGAGCTTATTTCCACAACGCCTAAATCCATAATTCTCTTCATAAGCTCTGTTTTTATGCTGTCTAAACCTATTATGTTGACTTTATTCATATTAACTATTGTCACTGGTCTTCACGATCCTTTCCAGTATAATTGAAGCTGCGGCGTCCATATTATCATTTGCCTTTGTTAAAATTTTGTCACATTCCTTTGCAGCATCATTAATAATGCCGTCATAAAGAAGCTGTCCCTCGGATTCTGCTTTGCTTAAAACTTCAGATCTGTGAGACTCTGCTGTTTTTCTTGCTTCATCCAAGATATCTTGAGCTTGTGCATTAGCATTGGTAATAACTAATCTTGCTTGTGCTGCGGCATCTTTTTTAATTGCTTCAGCCTTTTCCTCCGCCTCCTTTATTACCTTAATTACTTCAATTGACACTATACCACCACCTTTATGATATTTCTAGAAATTTTCTATCATTCCACATTAACTTATATTAAAGTAAAAACAAGCATTTGTCAAGTTTTTGTCTAAATCCAAAAATACTAAAAGAAGAGTATTTTTGGATTTTAGTGTTTAAAGTAACTTTGATTAAATCATAAATTATGATTCTTCTTTACTTAATAAGTATTTGTTTACAATAGTAAAATTTATCGGTAAATGTCAAAAAAAATAACTTATATCACAAGAGTGATAAAAGTTATTCTTATATTCATTTGCAAACAGAGGCATACCCTTTACTAAAGAAAGGTCCAGGGCTATTCAACCGCAAATATGAGCGTTGCTTCTGCCGCAACTTGGTCATCAACATAAGCAACTGCAGATCCGATTCCAAAAGTTGATTTCATCTTTGTTATTTCTGTAACAAGCTTTAATGTATCTCCCGGAAGAACCTTCCTTTTAAACTTTGCGCTTTGAATTCCCCCGAAATAAACCGTCTTATTTTTGAATTTTTCTAAGGACAATATTGCAAAAGCTCCTGTCTGAGCTAAAGCTTCAATAATTAAAACGCCGGGCATTACCGGGTTTCCGGGAAAATGACCTTGAAAAAACTGCTCATTCATTGTTAAATTTTTAATTCCCACAGCCTTTTGACCTTCTTGAAGCTCGATTATTTTATCGACTAAAAGCATGGGATATCTGTGAGGAATTACATTTTGTATATCATTTATATTATAAACCATAATTTCATCCTTTAAATTTTTTTACTACTAAGGTTGCATTATGACCGCCAAAACCAAATGCATTTGACAAGGCATACTCAAAGTCCTTTGAAATTCCCACATTAGGCACAAAATTTAAACCTAATTCCGGATCTGTCTCTTTATGATTTATGGTTGCAGGAATAAAGGAATCTTCTATAGCTTTAACGCAGATGATTGCTTCAACTGCCCCCGCTGCTCCAAGCAAATGTCCTGTCATTGATTTTGTAGAGCTTACATATATATTTTCTGATTCTTCCTTAAAAACATTCTTAATAGCCTGGGTTTCAAATTTATCATTGTATAAGGTACTTGTTCCGTGGGCATTTATATATGTTATATCCTTTGGCTCGATACCTGCATCCAAAATAGCATTTAACATTGACTTAGATGCGCCTTCTGAGCTTGGATCAGGGCTTGTCATGTGATATGCATCACAGGTTGCACCATACCCCACTATTTCACCATATATTTTTGCTCCCCTTTTGACAGCATGCTCATAATCTTCAAGCACCATAACACCGGCACCTTCTCCCATTACAAATCCATGTCTATCCTTATCGAATGGAATAGAAGCTCTGTTTATGTCTCTTGTTGTTGATAATGTAGTAAGAGCCGTAAATCCTGCAATAGAGCATGGAGTTATTGCTGCTTCAGCGCCTCCTGCAATCATAACATCGCAGGTTCCATCCTGTATTCTTCTGTATGATTCTCCTATTGCGTTAGCTCCGGTGGCACAAGCCGTAACCGTACTTACATTGACAGCCTTCGCCTGATACTTAACGGCAACTAATCCGGATGCCATATTTGAAAGCATCATTGGAATGAAAAAAGTTGAAATCTTTCCCGGTCCCTTTTCCAACAGCTTTGCATGTTCTTCTTCTATTGTATGTATTCCACCGACTGCACTTCCGACAATACAGCCAAACCTGTCGGAATCAACCTCCTTAGTATTAAGACCCGAATCCTTGACTGCAATATCTGCAGCTGCTATGGCAAACTGGCTGTATCTGTCCATCCTTTTGGCTTCCTTTTTTTCCATATACAAAGTAGGGTCAAAATCCTTCACTTCAGCTGCTATTTTTACGCTGAAATCCGATGTATCAAAAGATTCTATAAAATCAATTCCGCATACTCCCTTTTTTACATTTTCCCAAAAAATATCTCCCGAGCCAATAGGGCTTACTACCCCCATTCCTGTTATAACAACTCTTCTTTTCATTATTCTCTCCTTAATTATTACCGTTATGTCATCCTGAGCGTAGCGAAGGATCTAATGAGATTCTTCACTGCGTTCAGAATGACACTTCGTGTATTCATAGCAATGACATGAAAATTGGGGACATTCCTTCTGTCTACACAGACTTGCCCTATGAGAAAGTGTGTCCCCATACCTTTTCTACATATAAAATCCGCCGTTAACAGATATAACCTGCCCTGTAATATAGGACGCTTTGTCTGATATTAAAAATTCAACACAATCCGCTATATCTTCCGGTTGCCCTAATCTTTGAAGAGGAATATTTTTCAACATCACTGCCTTAATATCCTCAGGTATTTTATCTGTCATTTCAGTTTTAATAAATCCCGGTGCCACAGCATTTACCAAAATATTTTTCTTGCCTAATTCTCTTGCCATGGACTTTGTCATACCTATTACTCCTGCTTTTGAAGCTGCATAGTTTACCTGTCCTGCATTGCCCGAAAGACCAACTACCGATGATATGTTTATAATTCTGCCGTACTTTTGCTTTATCATTCTTCTTGCAATATGTTTGCAACAGTTAAAGGTACCCTTTAAATTTATATCGATAACTTCATCAAATTCTTCTTCTGTCATTAAGGGAAGTATATTATCCTTTGTAATTCCGGCATTATTAATAAGCACATCAACCGTGCCAAAATTATTGTAAGCTTCATCTATAAGTTTTTTTGCATCTTCATAAAGAGATATATCGCACTTAACTATTATATTATTAGTATCTTTATTAGTAAAATTATCTATAAGTTCTTCTATTAAAGCAGTGTTGCTTCTGTAGTTCAACACTAAATTGTAATTCAGCTCATTCAATCTTTTGGCAATTACGGCTCCTATCCCTTTGGAAGCTCCTGTTATTATGGCAGTCTTCATGGTTTTCCTTCCTTTGTATTTTAAGCTCCTGCAAATTGCAGATATGTATTTAATCCTTGAACATTTTCAATGTTTATTGATTTAACATTTTTGTCAATTCTTTTAATAAATCCGGAAAGTGTCTTACCGGGTCCTATTTCTACAAATGTATTTACTCCGTCTGCAATCATTTTTCTGACGCACGCCTCCCACCTGACAGGATTATACACTTGTTTTTCAAGCTTTTCTGCAATTTTACTTTTTTCGTAATATACGCTATCCACATTTGATATAACATTAGTGACAGGTTTTTTGAATATTATTTTAGCCAAATCTTCTTTTAATTTATCACCTGCGGGTTTAAGCATTGATGTGTGAAATGGAGCGCTCACTTGAAGCTTTACAGCTTTTTTGATATTAAACCGAGGTGCTTTATCAATAGCATTATCAATGGCAACACTTTTTCCACCTGCTACTATTTGTCCCGGATAGTTAAAATTAGCAGGCTCCAATAAACCATATTTTAAAGTTATATCCTTGCAAAAAGCAATTGCTTCCTCATCCGTACAGCCTAAAAGAGCTAACATGCCTCCTTCTCCTAAGGGAACAGTATTTTGCATATAATTTCCTCTTTTATATACTAACTGTACGGCTGTTTCAAAGTCCATTGCACCTGCAGCAGTTAAGGCAGAATATTCGCCAAGGCTTAATCCTCCCATTACAACAGAATCATCAGCCCTCTTCTTTAATACTTCATAAATCGCAAGACATACTGTCAAAAGTGCCGGCTGAGTTATTTTTGTAATGCTGAGTTCTTCATTAGGTCCTTCAAAGCAAAGCTTAGTTATATCGAATCCTAATGCTTCATTTGCTCTATGAAATATTTCTCTGCTTTCTTTAAAATTATCATAAAAATCTTTTCCCATGCCGGCATATTGAGCACCCTGGCCCGGGAAAACAAAAGCTGTTTTATTCATTGCCGCCTCCCGCGATAAATACTAAATTCTTCATGATTTTTTCTGCTTCTTCAAACATTTCATCGATAATTTCCTTGCAACTTTGCTCTTTATTTACCATGCCTGCAATTTGACCTGACATTACGGAACCGTAATCTACATCGCCTTCAACAGCAGCCATATAAAGTTTGCCCCTTCCCAATGACTCCATTTCTTCAACAGTTGCATTGGTTTTTTCCAATTCTTTAAATTTAGTCACTAATCTGTTTTTTAATACTCTCACAGGATGACCTGTCTTTCTTCCTGTTACGGCAGTATCCGTATCGCCCGCTTTCTTTATTTTATCTTTGTAATTTTGGTGAACGCTGCATTCCTTTGCTAAAACAAATCTTGTTCCAACCTGTACACCTTGTGCACCAAGGCAGAATGCTGCCGCAATTCCTCTTCCGTCACCTATTCCTCCCGCAGATATTACGGGAATATTAACAGCATCCACAACCTGAGGAGTAATACACATGGTGGTTAATTCTCCCACATGTCCTCCTGCTTCAGTTCCTTCACAAATTACGGCATCAACCCCTGCTTTTTCAAAATGCTTAGCAAAAGCTACAGACGGAACAACAGGTATTACCTTAATCCCTGCTTCCTTCCATATTTTCATATACTTTCCGGGATTGCCCGCCCCTGTTATAATTGCAGGAACTTTTTCTTCTATCAATAATTCGCTGACCTCTTTGGCATAAGGGCTTAAAAGCATTACGTTTACTCCAAACGGTTTATCCGTCAACTCTCTGATTCTATGTATTTCAGCTTTTATTTTTTCAGCCGGATTATTACCGGACGCTATTATGCCAAGCCCTCCTGCTTCGGATACGGCTGCTGCTAATCCTGCATCCGATATTTGCGCCATTCCTCCTTGGAAAATGGGATATTTTATATTTAGCATTTCACATATCTTAGTATAAATCATGACTCTCCTTAGCACAAAACGCCTTGCGGCGTCTCTTTTATTTATTATTATTTATCTGTAAGGTAATTTACTATATCACCCACTGTTATTAGCTTACCATAATCGTCTTCTTCAATTACTACATCCAGCTCATCCTCAAGTCTGTTTATCAGTTCAAATAGGTCCAATGAGTCTGCTCCTAAGTCCTCCTTGATTTTACTGTCTAAGGTAATACTATCTTCCTCCACATCTAATTCTTCAACCAAAATCTCCTTAATCTTTTCTAAGATCATAATATTTCCTCCTAATATACTAATATTATCTATTACTTTGATTATTAGATTTATTCATATTCAAGTATTTTGATATTCAAAGTATAATACAACAAAACACCCTTGTCAATATATTTTTTGCCTACATCATGGCCCTGTTTTTTTGAGTGTCAAAAAAACGGGGATGTTGTCACTATTTATAATTGCTCTTTATCGCTTGAATTATATATTCTGCAGCCTTTCCATCTCCGTATGGATTTACGGCATTAGCCATCTTTTTATATTCTTCTTCGTTATTGAGCAATAAATGCAGTTCATTGTAAATATTTTCTCTGTCTGTACCTGCTAATTTTGCAGTTCCTGCTTCAATACCTTCCGGTCTTTCCGTTTCTCTTCTCACAACCAAGACAGGTTTTCCCAATGATGGAGCTTCTTCCTGAACCCCTCCCGAATCTGTGACAACAAGGTAACATTTATTCATTAAATTTGTGAAAGGAAGATAATCTAAGGGCTCAATCAAATGAACATTTTCCAAATTGCCAAATATTCTATGGGCAATTTCTCTTACCTTAGGATTTAAGTGCATTGGATATATAACCTCTACATCCTGATTTTCTTCTGCAATATCCTTCAGAGCAGAAAATATATTTTCCATCGGTTTGCCGATATTTTCTCTTCTGTGAGCAGTCAAGAGTATTACCCTTTTATTTTCAAAATCTATATTATTGATTATTTCTTCCTCAAATTTATAATTATCATCTATAACCCATCTTAAAGCATCTATTGAAGTATTTCCGGTTATAAATATTTTATTTTCGTCGTAGCCTTCTCTTATGAGATTTTTCTTAGATGTTTCTGTCGGAGCAAAATGAAAATCGGTCAATACACCTGTCATCATTCTATTTGCTTCCTCAGGATAAGGCGAATACAGGTTGCCGCTTCTAAGTCCTGCTTCCACATGACCTATTTTAACCTGATGATAAAAAGCAGCAAGAGCTCCTGCAAATACCGTTGTTGTATCTCCCTGTACCAGTATTATTTCAGGTTTAAAATCTTCTATTACTTCTTCTAACCCTGTTAATGCTCTGCATGTAATTTGTGTAAGTGTTTGACCGTTTTCAAAAATATTTAAATCATAATCGGGCTCAATATCAAAAATCCTCAGTACTTGGTCAAGCATATCCCTGTGCTGGGCAGTTACGCAAATTTTAGATATGAAATTATCCTCATCCTTTTTAAGAGCCTTCACAATTGGAGCCATTTTTACAGCCTCCGGACGGGTTCCGAACACTACCAAAACCTTAATTTTATCCATTTTTCCTCCTATTAACCGCAACAATATATCAGTCCGATGAATCTCATGAGATCCTTCGCTACGCTCAGGATGACACTTATTGCTCTTTCCTTACAAACAGTCCTGCTTTTTTTGCAAATATAAATGCAATTATAACAACTGCAGTAGCAACCGTCAAACCGGTGAAGGGGTCTGCATCTGCTATTATTACCGAAACTATTCCCAAAAGCATACTTATAAAATACATTATTAAGACTGTCTGCCGCTGATTAAGGCCTACTCCCATAAGCTTATGATGAAGATGTTCCCTGTCTGCTTCCATTATAGGTTTTTTATTTATATATCTTCTTATAATTGCAAACGCAGTATCAAATATAGGCAGACCTAATGCAAATACCGGGACAGCCAATGCAACAACTGCAACGCTCTTTACCATACCCGAAACAGATGTAACAGCAAGCATATATCCCAGCAACAAGGAGCCTGTATCTCCCATGAAAATTTTTGCCGGATTAAAATTAAAAGGCAGAAACCCCAGAGAAGCACCTGCAATAATTGCACATTGCATGACGATGAAGTCATGTCCCAATCTTGCTGCGGTAAATAAAAGAGTGGTGGCTGCAATGCTGGCAACCCCTGAAGCAAGCCCGTCAAGTCCGTCAATTAAATTTATTGTATTTGTAATACCCACTAACCAGAATAATGTAATAACAAAAGATAACCAATCGAACAAGTAGCTCATACCTGTTTCCGAAAGCGGATTTGTTATAAAATGTATCTGTACGCCGCCTCTTATTGCTATTAATGCTGCTATTATCTGTATCAAGAGTTTAATTTTTGCAGGCATGCCGTACATATCATCAACAACACCTGCAAGCACAATTACTGTCGCCCCTGCCATAATATAATAGTTGGTGACAGTGTGAGGCATATAAACAAACATACATGCAATTATTGATACATATATTGCAAGTCCTCCAAAGTAAGGCATCGGCTTGTTGTGGACTTTTCTTGCTTCCTTGGGTATATCCAATGCTCCCACCTTTATTGCTAGTCTTCTTGCCCATGGAGTCATTACGAATGATATAACAACAGCTGATATGAAAGCTATTAAATTTGCAGTCATTATTTTTCCTCTTCTTTAGAAATTTCTATATCCATAATTTTGTTTACCCTGTTTTCATGTCTTCCGCCTTCAAATTCAGTAGAAAGCCAAACATCAACCATATCCGTTGCAAGACCTATACCGGTAACTCTGCCGCCTAATGCAAGCATGTTTGCATTGTTGTGCATTCTTGACATTCTGGCCATATATTCATTTGTGCACAATGCACATCTTATTCCTTTAATTTTGTTTGCTGCAATAGAAATACCTATTCCGGTTCCGCAAACAATAATACCTCTATCGGCTTCTTTATCAGCTACCATCAAGGCAGCCCTCTTACCGTAATCAGGGTAATCAACGGATTTTGTATCATAAACACCTATATCATTTATATCATAGCCCTTTTTTATTAAATGTTTCTTAATTGCTTCCTTTAATTCAAATCCTCCATGGTCGCTTGCCAATACTATTTTCATATTCCCTCCAGCTTATCTAAATTTTTGAGTATCTTTATTAGTTCTTTTTCGATTTCATCTCTGCTATTTTTGTAAAAATTATAATTTTTGCCATAAGGGTCGACAATATCAGTATCTGTCAATTTTTCACCGCTTAATTTTGCAGCAAATTCTTTCAAGGTAAAAAGACGAGGAGACTTTTCATCTGTCTCGTTTTTTAAATAATCAGAAATAATCATTTTATGAGATAAGGTCATTGTTAATATCAGGTCAACATTATTAATCTCATCAAGCAGCTGTCTTGCTCTGTGCCCTGTTATATCAATTCCCTTTTCTTTTAAAGCCTTTATTGCCTTTTCACTGGCATGCTCTCCGGGAAAAACACTTATCCCGGCAGAAGATACGCTAATATTATTAATATTATTCTTCATAAGCATATCCTTAAAAATACCTTCTGCCATAGGGCTTCTGCATGTATTGCCCGTACAAACAAACAAAATATTCATTCTATACCTCGACTGTTTCGCTGGCTGACTTACCGAGCCTGTTCATTATAGCCTTCCCGAGACCTTTTTCGTCAACTGCTTCCGCAAGTATTACATTTACTCCCATATGGTCAAAATCCCTTAAACCCTTAAATAAGTTTGACGAAATTGTAAGCAGTTTTGTTCTGTCTCCAATGCAAATATTTATTTTCCCCTTATAAAACTCTTCTGTTTGAGCAGTTGACATAATCCCCGTCTTTAATCCCAAAGACGTGAATTTATCATAATCTTCATTGATTTTTTCTACAATTCTTTCTATTTTACCCTTATACAAAATAACTTTTGCCTTGGGAGAATAATGCCTGTATTTCTGACCCGGTGATTTTGGAATAACTATTTCTTCGCTTTTTATAATTGCAGGGTCATAACTGCATTCACCAAGAACATTAATTATATCCTCTGCTGTCACACCGCCCGGTCTTAATATCATTGGAACAGAGCTTGTCATATCCACAACAGTTGATTCAAGACCGATATAGGTGCTTCCTCCGTCAATTATCATGTCCACCTTTCCCATCAAATCTTCTATTACGTGAGAAGCTTCCGTAGGACTTGGACTGCCCGATGTATTTGCGCTGGGCGCTGCAATAGGTTTTTTGCTTTCTCTTATTAAAGCAAGTGCAATTTTATTTTCAGGCAGCCGTATGGCAGCTGTATTTAATCCTGCAGTAATTTTATCTGATAATATTTTCTTTTTATATAAAATCATCGTTAGTGGTCCCGGCCAAAATTTTTCTGCCAAAAGCTCTGCCTTCTCCGGCACCTCCAAAGCTAAATCATACAATTCATGAAATTCTGCAATATGTACAATTAAAGGATTGTCCTGAGGACGTCCCTTTGCCTTGAATATTTTATCGACTGCTTCGTCATTCAATGCATCAGCACCGATTCCGTAGACTGTTTCCGTAGGAAAAACAACAAGACCTCCCCTTTTAATAATATCTGCAGCTTCTTTAATAATATTACAATCTATATTTTCAGGGTCAACCTTTACTACCTTTGTATTTATTTTATTTTCCATCATATACCTTCTCTTGCTTGGCGATTTGCCGTCATCCCATGAAGGAATGTTCTCGTAATATTATATACTACAATAACTTTATGTACAAGAATTTTACTGATTAATAATTTTTTAATTTCTTAAATCATTTTAAGTGCATATATATAAGGTAGGGGGACACACCTCATGTCCCCATGCTTGAGGGACATACGGGGAGGTTAATTGTGAATATATTGGATTATTTGATAATGGGTTTTATTTTCGGCGGAATCGGAACTTCAATCGGAGGATTGATTTCCGTACTTATATTTAAACCAAGCGAAAAAATAATATCTGGAATTCTAAGCTTTGCAGCAGGAATTATGTTAGCGGTAACATCCTTTGACCTTATGCCTCAAGCATATGAAATAGGAGGATTCTTTATAGTTACCTTAGGTCTTGTAATAGGTCTTATAATAGTTTTCTATGCAAATGATCTTATTCCCTTGAATAAATTAAAACAATATAAAGGAAAAAAGCTAAGTTATATAAAAATGAGCTTAATTATAATAATCAGTATAAGCTTGCATAATTTCCCCGAAGGTGTTGCCGTAGGCTCAAGCTATGTGTATTCAGATAATTTGGGAGTTAAGATAGGATTACTCATCGCAGCTCACGATATACCGGAAGGTATAAGTGTTGGTGTTCCTTTGATTATGGCAGGGTTGTCTCCTGTAATGGTAGTTTTTTTGACTCTTCTTACAGGTATTCCAACTGCTCTGGGTGCTGTATTCGGTGCCTTGGTGGGAGGTGTATCTGATTATTTCATAGCTTTTTGTCTTTCCGCTGCATCAAGCAGCATGCTGTATGTGTCGGCAAATGAATTAATTCCTGAAGCAAATTTACTTTATAACGGAAAAAGCAGCTCTGTATTGCTGCTTCTAGGTTTCATGTGCGGATGTTATATATCCTTTGCGGTATGATTATTTAAAAATAGGGTTAGGACATCTCCATTTCATCCAAGGTAAGGCTGTAACCTTCCAGGAACTCATCCATAAATATTTTTACTTCAGGCATATTCATATTTCTTATTGTCGAAAGCAATGATTGCTTTGCTTTTAAAAATTCCTTATTGCCGGACTTTTCTTCTTCTAAACACTTAATATATGCACTTATTTTATCGGCAGCCTTTACGGTCCTCCATATATCTTTTTCTTCTTCCTTAGGAATTAAGATATCCTTAAACTCATCTTTAAAATCTTCCGGAAGCATATTTAAAAGCCTTTCATTTACTGACAACTCCACATCTTTATAGGCAGACTTAATAACAGAATTGTAATATTTAACAGGTGTGGGCATATCTCCCGTAAATATTTCCGATACATCGTGATAAATTGCATAGAGGGCAGTCTTTTCCGGATTTACGTCCATGTTCAACCGGTTTTTTTGAATTACAGCCAATGCATGAGCAATTACAGCAACGTCAAGACTGTGCTCAGATACATTTTCCTTGTTTATATTTCTCATTAAGCCCCAGCGGTCAATATACTTCATTCTTGATATAAATGCAAAAAAATTAGACTTTTTCATAAACTCTCCCATAGGTATATTGGTGCCAGGCACCCAAAAAGGTGCCTGGCACCTTTATTTATTTAATTATTAACTCATTAACCTTCTTATTTGTATTGATGCCGTGAATTTGCATTTTGTTTTCGGAAAATGTGTACAAATAATCACCGATATAAATTATCCTTTTGATATTATCTCCGTAAGAATCAAATTCAGATTCTTTGTGAGTTATTGTATTTTTTAAACTTATGCTGTCATTGGAAACATTATATACATATGCTCCGCTAAAGTCGCTTTTATAATTTTCTGCTGTTCTGTTTACGGGAAATGCCATTAATCCCTTATTTAATGAAAACATCAATGCCTTGTGATTGTACAAGAGCTCTGAATATGTTCCCGACTTCCCTATTATTTCCGTAAATGTTTCTTTTGGTTTATTCACATTTGAAACATCAAACATTGAAATTTTTAAGCCGCCGTTTACGGTTCCGCCCCATTGATTTACTTCAGTATCATACCCAAATCCTAAAATGTGATTTTCATCAACCATATGAAGATATGTGCTGTATCCCGGTATTTTAAGCATTCCCTTTAACTCGGGAGCTCTTGGGTTTGATGTGTCAATTACAAACAAGGGGTCAACCTGCCTGAATGTAACCATGTACATTCTGTCTCCGGCGAAGCGTGTGCTGTAAATTCTTTCACCTTCAGCCAAACCTTCCAATTTTCCCAAAACTTTTAGGTCTTCATCCAAAATATATACATTGTTTTTGGATGTATTCCTCCACATATCACCGGTAGTTGTTGCAATTCTAAAGGTGTTGTTATGCTCATCCATTGAAAATTGATTAATTATAGTTCCCGGAACTTCACCTTGGACAGCAGTTCCTATTTTGCCGTCTTTCAATTCAAATTTATAGATTACCGTACTAGTAGTATACTCAGGGCTAAATTCCTCAAGCGGACGAACTATATAATTATATGAATAATCGGCTACTGCCGCATACAAGTTTTCCTTTGAAACATAAATTGTATCCGTGCCGCCTAAGTACACATCAACATCCGGTTTTGATTTTGTATCGTTTAAATCAATTCCTATTATATACATATATCTTGTGTCAATATAATTTGGAAAATACTTGATTTCATCATATCCAAATTTATAATCCTCGTAATTCAACACATCCGTATAATATGGAAGAGGTATATCAATATCCTTATTATCGTAGTACCTGTATCCTAAGTTAAGATACTTGTTATTTATCAAATAAAAACTGTCATCAATAACCCTGCCTGATAAATAGTTGCCGTCAAAAAGATATTCCCTTTCAAGTACCGGTTTTTCAATATTTTCTATATTATAAATCAATACGTCGGTTCTGTCCTGATAGTATCTCGGCGGCATTATGGAAGGCTCAAGCATATCAATGCTGTCAATTGCCGATTTATCCATAATATAGAAAAGGTTGTTCTGACCGATTACAATCAGCTTATTTCCTGCCGTAAAAATTTCACTGATACTTGTATTTTCGGGGACAGGAACTGTATAAACTATTTTTGGGGCGTCAGGATTTGAATCAATTATTTTTAAGCCTCTGTTTGTATTAATATAAATGTATTTTCCGTCATTTTTAATAATATCCCCTTCCTGAACACCTTCAACTTGAACATTTGTATCTGAGCTGTCCATGCCGGGAGCAGCAGATTCTGCTTCGGCTTTTGGTGCTTCTTGAGCTTCAGTAATGGAATCTTCAGCAAAATCGACAACAATATCTCTGCCCATCCAGATATAATTGTGGAGTTTTGAATTATACTCCAATAAAGCAATTAAATTTTCCTTTGTTCCAACAGTTGAAATGCCTTTTTCAACAGGAAAAGTATCATTTTTGGTTATGTATACCGAGCTTGTTGTTCCATCCCACCTAACAGTATGCCCTAAGTTTTCGGCTATAAATCTAAGGGGGGCAAATGTCCTGCTGTTTATCATTCTTGTAGGCACATCAATATCCTTGATAATACCGTTAACCATTACTTTATCCTTGCCTAATATCATTTCTATTTCATTGTTGTCATCCTTAATAACCACTTCCAAAAGGTTTTTGTTCCAGTCTACCCTGGCTCCCAGCTTTTCAAAAACACCCCTCAATGGTATCAATGTCCTGCCATTTTCTATAATAGGCTCAACATCGAAATCCACTCTTTCATTATCAACATAAACTTTTATTTCATCTTGAGCAAATGATGTTAAAGTAAAACATAAAATTAAAATTAACGTTAATAAAATAATTTTATACGTATTCTTCATCATATTCACCTCTCTTTTCATAAGACGTATTTTAGCAATATCTTGTTCCTTAATTATACCAAATAATTCTAATTATAAACATATAAAAAGATGGTTTCATCTGCCATCTTTATTGGTGTCCCCCCTTCCTCTAATCTAACTTCTGAATGTACTGCAGCAAGTTTCCTCCGGAACACTTGCATTTTTACCGTTCACAATAATACTATTTGCTTCACAGCGCTCAGATTCATTATAAATACATTTTGTTGCCGCGCATAAAATATCTGTGTCACTTTTTGGTTCTTCTACAGAACTTCTTAATCCCGGCTTCTGCTCAATAAAAGTATGACAGCTTGTTGAGCGGCTTTCATCGGCATTTCTTCCGTTAACGGTTAAGGTTGGAGCTGTGCAGCCTAATTTTTTATTAAAGTAACAATTTGTTACCGTACACTTAATTTCTGCCATTGTCTTTCTCCTTTCATCAATGAGTTTTCTTTATTTTATCCCAAAGATGTTTAATTATGCCTATTGTCTGTAATATGCCAAAAGCAAATCCACCATTCTTCCGTAACTTCTTACACCATCCTGCTGATTATGCGCTTTTAAATAAATATCATTTACTTTCTTGGCTGCATCTGCAACCTTTGTGTCAAACTGTTTCCAATACCTTATTGAAAATTCTATATCTTTTCTAACATCATCCGAATACAAATTATACAATCTTACAAATTCATCGTAATCCGCCGAGTAAAGAGCATTCATTGAATGAGTCAAAGCTGACATGGTACCGCTGTAATAGAAATCATCATATCCGGATTTAATGCATGCTAAATATGATATGAAGTTTGCTTCATCTTCCCTCATAAATCCCCTTAAATGCACCAATTCATGAAGCATTACGAAAGGAATCTGATAGGGAGGTATGTGGACATTTACATTAGCTTCAAATGTATAAGGAAAAAAGACTCCTGTTAAATTAAAGTAGGACATGATCTTTGACTGTCTCACAGGCTTCGGCACAGAAAAATTTCCTTTTAATATTTCATATTCTTCCGACAGACCTTCCATGAAATCTCCGGCTCTCTCTGCTGTTGTATAATAACTCTTATCTGATAACTTTGCGGTTCCTTCATGAGTTTTGAGCCTTGCCCTGTATTCATTTGCATCTTCAATCAGCAATTCACAAAGCTCAATCAATTCCTGCTTTGAAGACATTTGGATTTCTAAGCCGCTATAATGAGTAAATTCATACCTGTAATAGTTTATTCCGCAGAATAAAACAAACAAAAAGTACACCACAGAAATAATTGAAGCAACCCCGAAAATATACTTTTTTATATACTCAAATGTTCTATATTTTATACTTCCTACTGTGACAAGGGCTGTAAGTATTATTATTGTCACTATTAATACAAAAATTATTAATTCGGCTGCTGAGCTGCGGGTAATAAATGACAATCTGCCTACAGTTTTCACAAAAAACGGGTAAATATTAACTGCATAGAATTCCGCATAATTCGCATTGTTTTTTACAAATAAGTTAATCAAAACAGAAACAGGAATCAGCCAAAGAAAAAACCATCTTTTTTTCATTTTCTACCTCATCCAAAAAATATATTAAAATTTTATCATGGGTGCAAGCCGCAAAATCGGCTTACTTCACACCGATACAATGAATACATCAGTGCAAAGACACAGGTCTTTGCTTCATTGAATGTATTCATTTTATCATATAATAGTACTAATTACACTGATTATTTATATCAATAAATGTTAAGACCAATGAATCTCAATGATATCCTTCGCTTACCCTCAGGATGACAAATAGTACATACCTTATGCATGAAAAAACCCGAGATTTCTCGGGTTTGTATCAGAGTAAGTCCCCTGCCTTTTAAACTACTTCATATCCTGCATCTGTTACAGCTTTTTCTAAAACATCGTTTGGAACTTCCTTTTTAAGCGTTACTTCTGCAGTCTTTTCTTCTAAAGAAACTACTGCATCTTCTACGCCGTCCACTGCTTTAAGAGCTTTTTCTACAGCTGCCTTGCAATGTCCGCAGGTCATTCCTTCAACCTTTAATATTTTTTTCATATCATTATCTCCTTTTTCTTTTATATTTTCTTTATTTTCAATAATACAACTGCTATCATTATTTTCTATATCTTCATTGCCATCGATAATGCAAATATTGCCTTTGCTTTCATCATTACCTTTTTTTTCTATCTTATCTGAATGATTTTCGGCTGCCTTGCCATAATATGTTATGGCATCATTGGTATATCTTTTCGGTTTGAAGAATTTTAATCTCAATGCATTAGAAACCACTGAAACCGAGCTTAAACTCATGGCAGCTCCCGCAAACATAGGATTCAGCTTCCATCCTAATATACCGTAAAATACACCTGCTGCCAGAGGTATACCTATTGTATTGTAAATAAATGCCCAGAATAAATTTTGTTTAATATTTTTTATTGTAGCCTTGCTCAACTGGACTGCAGTAACAGCATCCAGCAAATCACTTCTTATAAGCACTATATCTGCCGATTCTATTGCAACATCCGTTCCTGCACCTATGGCGATTCCCACATCGGCTCTGGCAAGTGCCGGAGCATCATTTATACCGTCGCCTATCATTGCAACCTTTCTGCCCTGCTCCTGAATTTTCCTGATTTCTTTTTCTTTATCCTGCGGCAGTACTTCAGCAACAGCTCGTGTAATTCCCAGCTGCTTTCTTATTGCTTCGGCAGTTTTTTTGTTGTCTCCGGTAAGCATTACAACCTCTATTCCCATTGCTTCAAATTCTTTAATTGCAGCCTGGCTGGTAGGTTTAACAATATCAGCCACTGATATTATACCCAGAACATTATTTTCATCTGCAAAGTATAAAGGAGTTTTTCCTTCATCTGCAAATTTTGTGCTTATTTCTTCAAAGTTCTTAATATTTATATTTTGTTCATTTACTAAACGTAAGTTGCCAAGATAGTATTTTTTATTGTTAATTACAGCTCTTAACCCTTGACCCGGAATTGCTTCGAAATTTTCTACATCGTACAGCTCTAAATTTAACTTACCGGCTTCTTCAACTATTGCATCAGCTAAAGGATGCTCGGAGCCCTTTTCTGCAGAAGCCGCTATTCTTAACATTTCTTTTTCATCGATTCCATCGGCAACAAGGTCGGTAACCCTGGGCTTACCTTCTGTTATGGTTCCTGTCTTATCCATTACCACCGTCTGCACATGATGAGCTATTTCCAACGCTTCAGCTGATTTAATTAGAATTCCGTTTTCAGCACCCTTTCCGGTACCGACCATTATAGCAGTTGGCGTTGCAAGGCCTAGTGCACAAGGACAAGAAATAACCAAGACAGCTATTCCTATTGAAAGAGCAAATTCAAAATCTGCTCCCAATATCAGCCATACTATTGTTGCCAAGACGGCTATCACAATTACTATCGGAACAAATATGCCGCTTATTTTATCAGCCATCTTTGATATGGGAGCCTTTGAAGAGCTTGCTTCCTCAACCAGCTTAATTATTTGAGCTAATGTAGTATCATCTCCTACCTTCTGTGCTTCAAATTTAAAGAAACCTGATTTATTAATACTTGCACCTACTACCTTATCTCCGACCTTCTTTTCAACAGGTATACTTTCACCTGTAAGCATTGATTCATCTACTGATGAAGAACCGAATACAATCACACCGTCAACAGGTATCGATTGTCCTGGCTTAACAATTATAATATCTCCCTTTACCACATCTTCAACGGGTATTTCCATTTCAATTCCTAATCTTTCAACCAATGCGGTTTTTGGGGATAAATCAATGAGTTTTTTTATGGCATCGGAAGTCCTCCCCTTCGCCCTTGCTTCCAAGAACTTACCCAATGTTATTAAGGCTAAAACTACGGCTGCAGATTCAAAATATAAATCCATTGAAAACTGCCTAACCATGTCCATAT
>ENA-UPTA01001971-UPTA01001971.1-activated-sludge-metagenome-genome-assembly--contig:-NODE-1971-length-21910-cov-6.732098_pt1 | contig 21910 bp, 18 predicted proteins | sample MGYA00238184_ERZ773361 | MGnify/ENA primary metagenome ERZ773361 (study PRJEB29100, sample SAMN05720205) | activated sludge metagenome | isolation source: anaerobic digester from wastewater... | reverse complement strand
GCACTTGGCGATGTCCGGTGGGACGGGGAGAGGGGATGTGTGCGGGTGGAGTTGTGAGGATATTCTTTTGTTTCATGTGGAGTATTATGTCACATTGAATGCAGCGGTTCTGTGAAGTGTATGTATGCACTTCCTGCATTGTTTTTCATCCTGGGAGAATGTTCCTCTCCTTACTTTTTAAATCGAAAAAGTATCCAAAACGATCCGCTGGCCGCGGGGGCTGAGGCACTGTAAATAATACATGCGCTCCCTCATGGCGCGTACGGGCCTCCTTCCCGACGTGCCACGTCTCGGACGTCCGTGTCCTCGAAGTGATGATGCAGATAATACATGTACTGCATGATCTCTTAAACCAAATTTTATATGATAATGAAAACCATATTTTTTCGGCAAGCTCCCTTTACCAAAGGGAGCGGCGCGGAGCGCGTGGGATTTTTCCCTGCAGCCCATGAAAGAAGCAGGAGGCGCTGCCGTGGCGAGTCGCCGGGAGGGCGTTGTGAGGCATGAGGGAGTTCCTGTTATGAATAGGGGTGCCTTCGCTATTCTACTATGTGAAAAATATTCTGAATGCAACTGACGTAGCAAGGCTCGATGCCGTTTGAGTCGCGGGCGGGGGGGCCGGGAGGAGGGTGGCACCCTTCACCCGGGAAATGCAGTTCCTTTCAGGGACAGATGAAGATTGCGGGAATGGGATGCATGCCATAATCAGAATATCTTCATGTTGGAAACGATGTTTTCAGGTGCAAGGGCAGGATATAGCGAAACAGGAAACGCATCAGCAGAAAATAAATTTTATTGACCTTTCAGAATAATGAATGTAGTTTTGTATGTTATCTTATGAATCTGTATAATGCGAAAAAATATGATTTATATTTTTGTTATGAAGATTCAAAGAAAGTAGTGCGATATTTATTAATGAGGAGTATAATATTTTTATTGTATATCACCGTGATGTTTAGGTAAAAAAAAATAAAAAAAAGCCGTAAGACCTGCAATGGGATTTGCAATGTATGATGAGTTTTCTGCGGTAATATGGATTTGTACTATAAGCGTGAAGAGGTAGTGAGGTGCTTAACATCAAGCAGAGAAAAGAGCGGGGTTTTGATGACATACAGTCTCTTGATGATATCCTTGAGATACTGAAAACCCAGTTTAAAACGAGAAAACTTCATCTAAAATTCTCGGTGGATAAAACCGAGGTACAGGTAAACGAAATACTTGAGGATAAGAGCATAATTATTGTCACTGATTCAGAGTATTCTCCAGGGGATGATACAATAATTATTTACGGACTGCTCGATAAATATCTTGAACTTGATCTCGGTGTCATTGAGGTGCTGGGGCCCGGATATTTTAAATGTAAAATCAGGAGCGTGCGGAAAGCTGCCCAGGGGCGGCGGGACCTGCGTTTCAAGATCAATCAGGAAGATGTCGTCGCGACAAACTTCAAGTTTTCCAAGCATACCATTGAGCTTTCAGGGTATAATATTCCCACTGGTATTAAAGTTATACTGGACCAGTTTCAATCAAGCCGTTCAGACATGAGTGATATCGTCCGGGTCGATGTCTTCCAGTCGGGTGATCCGATTCTGGAAAGAGTGAAGAAGACGGGGCAGGCGGTATTTCTCGAGGATACTTCCAGTCCGGAATCATATAAGGCGTTAAATGATGATTTCGTGGATCTCACGGAAGTGTTAGGCGATGGCCTGAAGAACTATATGAAACGAAATATAGAGAAGGGGTACAAGTCAGTTGTTATCTGCCCTCTTTTGTATATTACTGAAGAGGAGAAGTCCATTCCTTTCGCCTATATTCAGCTGATTTCAACGAAAGAGACCATGGGTATAGAGAAGATGCTTGATGTGAAGGATAAGGCGTTCAAGCTTGTTGACCGTATCCGTGACGCCAATACGGTGCTCCTCTCAGTGCATCAGCAGATTGACGATATAAGCCGCGGCGGCGTGAAGCTGAAGATAACGGATGAAAACCTGAAAAAATATCTCATCAAAGCGCGGGGGTTTATTTTTGATATCGTCTTCAGGCTGCAGGCTCCCATAACCATTTACGGGGAGATAAAGTTTACCAATTACGATGACAGGGGAAACCTCTATATCGGTGTCGACTTTGCCGGGAATTCATCGAGGAAAGATGAAATGAAACGGTATTACTCGATGATAAAACCACGGGAGACAGAATATAAGAACAATCTCATGAAGGAACTTCGGCGGAAAAAGCAGCTTCAATAGAAGCTGCTTTTTTTTGATGCATCCGAGGGTTGCAGTCAGGCAGAGAGCATATTTTTCGCCGTTGATGCCGCCTCCCTGAGGGCATCATCCAGTTTTTCCGGGGATTTTCCTCCCGCCTGGGCCATATCCTTTCTGCCACCGCCCCCGCCCCCTAAAATTTTTGACGCAGCTTTAATAATACCTCCGCAGTCGATGCCTTTTTTAACGGCATTGTTGGTAGCGGCAAAAAGGAGAAGGGCTTTATCATCCACATCGGAACCGAAAAGCACTACCGATTCCTGCTCCTTCGAGCGGATGAGGTCGGAAAGGTCCCGCAGTTCGTCAATGGCGACTCCTTTGAAAGGCTGCGAAATGATCTTCACCCCGTTCACAAGGAGGGCATTGCCGATCATTGTGTCCACATCGGATGTGAGGCTTTCTTTCCTGAATTTTTCCAGTTCTTTTTCCAGGGTTCCTGCGCGTTTCAGCGTGTCTTCAATCTTTTTCGCCATGCCCCCTTCGTTGACGTTCAGAAGGGAGGCAAGCTCAGAAATGAGGGCGTGCTGGGTGTTGTAGCGTTCATATACGCCCTTCAGGGTAATGGCCTCGATCCGTCGCAGTCCGGCGCCGGGGGAAGCTTCCCGTGTGATTTTGAAGACGCCGATCTTGCCGGTGTTGTCAAGGTGTGTGCCGCCGCAGAGTTCCTTGCTGAACCCCGGGACCTGCACAACGCGGACAGTTCCCTCATATTTTTCCCCGAACTCCGCCATGGCGCCGGACTTCAGGGCTGTGTCAAGGTCCATGATAGTCGTGGTAACGGGAATTGATTCCCATGCCTTCAGGTTTACAAGGCGCTCAATTTCATCAATTTCATCAATGGTGAGGGGATTGAAATGGGTAAAATCGAAACGAAAACGCTCCGGTTCGACAATTGAACCCGACTGGCGGACATGGTCTCCTAATACTTTCCGGAGGGCCGCCTGGAGGAGATGCGTCGCAGTGTGGTTCGCTTTGATCAGGTTACGTCGTACCGTGTCGATTTCGGTTGTGATCGTATCTCCCCCGGAGAACTTTCCGCGTACGACCCGGCCGGTATGAATAATGGTTTTATCGAACCTGACAGTGTCTTCAACCTGGAACACCGCACCGTTATGGGACATGATGGTGCCCCGGTCCCCAACCTGACCTCCGGATTCTCCGTAAAAGGTTGTGTCTTTCGTGACCAGAAACGCTTCCTGTCCTTCTTCGATAGAAGACACAAGGTCTTTTCCGTCACTGATGAACATGAGACTGGACTCGGATTTTTCCATCTCGTAGCCGAGGAAATTGGTGCCGCCGGCCTTTTTCGCAAGGGACTCCAGCACCCGCTCCCGCCCGAAGTCGCCGCCTTTCCAGCTCTGCTTGCCCCGCTCGCGCTGCTTATTCATTTCATTTTCAAATCCCGCGGTATCGACCGTCAGGGTCTGTTCCGCCGCGATCTCAATGGTCATTTCGAGGGGAAAGCCGAAGGTGTCGTACAGAACAAAGGCATCGCTGCCGTTCATCACGGCAACTCCTGATTTTTTCAGGCCCTTCATGATTTCCTCAAGGCGGTCAATGCCGTTTTCAAGGGTCTCAAGAAACCGCTTTTCTTCACCCTCCAGAAGGTTCTGTATGTTTTTACGGGCATCCCGGATTTCCGGATAATAGGGTCCCATGGTGTCAATTATCGGGTCAACGATGCGGTAGATAAAAGGTTCTGTAACCCCGATCAGCCGTGCGTAGCGCAGGGCGCGCCGGATTATTCTCCGCAGCACATAGCCGCGCCCTTCATTCGAGGGGTAGACACCGTCGGCGATTGCAAAGGTGAGCGCCCGGGCGTGTTCTATCATTGTGTTGACGCTGCGCACCGCGTCGCCTTCATATTTAGTGCTGGTTTCCCTGCAGACAAATTCCGCGAATTTTTTCAGTTCATCGGTTTCATAGATGGAGTCAACATTCTGGACCAGCGTTGCAAGGCGCTCAAGTCCCATCCCGGTGTCGATACCGGTCTTCGGGAGGGGGGAAAGGTTGCCCTTGATGTCCTGAAAATACTGGTTGAACACAAGGTTCCAGTACTCAAGAAAGCGTTCACATTCGCATCCGGGCCTGCAGTCCGCGGAGCCGCAACCGAACTCCGGGCCCCTGTCAATGTAGAGCTCGGAGCATGGTCCGCAGGCGCCGGAATCACCCGCGGGACCCCAGAAGTTGTCGGCTTTTCCAAGACGGACAATTCTTTCTGGGGGAATTCCTATGTGGGTCTTCCATAGATCGTATGCCTCATCGTCGTCCTGGTATATTGAAATCCAGATATTTTCTTCAGGAAATTTTATTTTTTGCGTTGAGTAGTCCCAGGCGAATTCGATTGCTTCCTTCTTGAAGTAATCCCCGAAGGAAAAATTCCCCAGCATTTCAAAAAACGTGCAGTGGCGTTTCGTCTTTCCTACGTTTTCAAGGTCGCTTGTGCGCAGACATTTCTGGATGCTGGCTGCACGGGTATATTCAAGGTCTACGGTGCCGGCAAACATAGGTTTGAACTGCACCATCCCCGCAGTGGTGAACAGCAGCGTGGGGTCGTCTTTCGGGATTAATGGGCTTGAGGGGACAATTTTGTGGTTATGTGTTTTGAAAAATTCAATAAATGAGTCCCGTAAATCCTTTACCTGTAACATCGTATGCTCCTCTATGATATGATGGTTGTATGGTCATGCACCTCGTCAGTGCCGCATGTGTCAGTTTTCTGGCAATATCATTATGGTTCGGGAAATTCTTCAAGAAGTTTCTTTTCTTCTTTCATCCTATCAATAACTTTTCGGATAATTGAGGAATCAAAACCTCTCTGGCGCAGAAAAAGCGCTATTTTTGCCGGTTTGTTCTTCTTATGTTCAATGCGGGCAAGTTTTTTCAGGGATTCATTGTAGATTGTATCAAACTCAACCGAAGTGTCATCGGATTTTCTTATCGCCCTGTCAATTGATTTTGAAGGGACCCCTCTGCGAAACAGTTCACTTTTCAGAAGAGAATCTCCAATCACTTTTTTACGGCGTCTGGTGCTGATATAGTCAACGGCATACTTGTAGTCGTCTATGTATCCTGAGGATACGAGGGAATTAATTATTTCGCTTATTATATGTTCAGAAAAATCTTTCTTTTTAAGGAGCCGCTGCAGTTCGATGATTGTCCGGTTTCGCAGTGAGAGATAATCGAGGGCCTTCCTGCGGCAGGTAAACCTCTCTGATTCATCTTTCAGATATTCATACATTCCCGTGTCAAGGAGAAGGCCCTTTTTCAGGGTAAGGTGCCCGGTGATATTTCCCGGCACCTGAAATACTTCGCCGGTGGTAAGGGTGAGCTGTATGTGGGTTTCCCGGTATTTTATTTCAGTAATTTCAATCATAGATGTAACATGAAAAAGGGGATGCCCTGGTTTCCCGGACACCCCCTCCTGTATTTCCAAAGCAGGTACGAATTTTTTAACGTTTTGAGAACTGGAACCGTTTCCGTGCTTTTTTCCGTCCGTATTTTTTCCTTTCAACTTCACGCGAATCACGGGTCAGGAAGCCTTCGGAACGAAGCGCTTTCTTGTCTCTCTCATCTATCTGGGTAAGGCACCGTGAAATGCCGAGACGAACCGCACCGGCCTGTCCGGACCAGCCGCCGCCGTTTACAGTGGCGAATATATCATAAGAATCCGTCTTTTCAAGAAGATCGAGGGGTTGTTTTACAATAAGAACAAGTGTCTGGCGCCTGAAATAATCCGTAACAGGCTGCTTGTTGATTGTAATCTGACCGGAACCCGGCTTCATCCATACACGTGCTACAGAGGTCTTCCGTCTGCCAGTGGCATAATTTGAATTGCTGCTCATTATCAACTCCTCGTTATATCTCTAATTTTTCAGGTTGCTGGGATTCGTGGGGGTGCGAGGCTCCCGGATATATCTTCAGGTTATTAATTATTTTCTTTCCAAGTCTGTTTTTCGGCATCATGCCCCATACCGCGTGCCGTATTACAAATTCAGGTTTTGTGATCATCACTTTCTTGATATTGGTAAACTTTTTTCCGCCGGGATACTGGGTATGGCTGAAGTATTCCTTATCCTCCGACTTGGTCCCGGTCAATACTATCTTCTCTGCGTTTATAATAACAATATTGTCACCGTCATCAAGATGGGGTGTATAGGTCGGCTTGTGCTTTCCGCGGAGAATTCTGGAAACTTCCACCGCAAGGCGTCCCAGCACTTTCCCCTCGGCATCAATCAGAAACCACTTCTTTTCGATTTGTGATGCCGATGGTGAATAGGTTTTTTGAATGTCGCTCATTATCGTCCTCTGATTATATCTACAATCTTGTATGTTTTTCATTCAGGATACAGCAAAAGCCAACCCTGCCGGGTTGACCGGTTCGTTGTGATTAATAGCATAATCACGTATTTCTGACAAGACCAGAAACAGAGTGCAACAATATATTGAGCTTTGTTTTTGTCAATAAAAAATGATTGTATTTATTGAGAAATACCCTGATCATCCGGAATTACCGTTTTTTGCATGTTTCGGGAAACCTGATTATTTGCTTTCTTGACATTCTCCGGTTTCAATACTATACTTTCATGTATAATCGGTAACAAGAGCGGGTAACTTGAATCTCACCTGTAAGCGAGTCTTTTTTATACTGTGCTTTCAAAATGAAAGCGATATGGATAGTATGGGGTGCTTATTCGGTGATAAAATATCTATTATTTGAGGTATGGCGGATGAAACGATTACTTCCCTTTTTCACAGCAGTGATTGTTCTCGGGGCGGGGTGTGCCACACTTCCCGGTCCGGTAAATGATGAATTTCTTACTGAGAAAACCAGTGAAGAAGCAAAGAAAATAGAAAAACATGAACTGGCTGTTGTTGAAAAAAAGAAAGCACGCGATGAGGCGGAAAGGGACCTTTCCGTGTCAGATCAGCGGTTGAAGGTGGTCCAGGCTGAACTCGCAGCATTTAAGGCGGACCGCGAAGTGTTAGGCGAAAAAAAACGACTCCTTTCCCTTCTCGGCAATGCGGGGGAGGTTGAAAAAACTGAACGCGCAATCATTGAACGTGAAATGTCCATACGGAAGAAGGACCAGGAAATTAAGTGTTTTAACCTGCTCAGGGACCACCGGAAATCTCTCTTCGAATTAAAAGAAGCGGAACTGTCAGCGGCGGTTGCCGCCCTTGATATGGAAAAAGCGCGGATTGCGCTGAAATTTCAGGAAAAACGTCCGGCCCAGTTCAAAAAAGAAACATCTTTCTGGAAAAAAATTATTTCAGGCAGCGAACTGGTGGACATCGCCGCATACGAAAAGCATAATAGTGAACAGAGAAAAATACTGAACGAAAAGAAATCACTCGCTGAACAGGCCTCGTCAGCCCTGAGGGATTGTGAGCAGTATACCGGCGGGACGGTGCAGTAGAATGAATTGCTTATCAGGAAAGGGGTTTTCATGAAATTCGTTAAAATCGGTACAGCATTATCTGTCATTACAGGGGTTTTTTTTGTGGCCCTCCCGGTACCGGGCGATGTGTTTTATACTCCCTCGGAATACAATAGCCTTTATAACCAGAAGGTTGCCGTTGACATAGAGCTGAAGCTGCTGAAAAAACAGTGCCGCAATGAGATTGACAGCCTTGAGTCAGAGAACAGAAAACTGGCAGGGAAAATACAGCTTCTGAAAGAGCAGATACAGCTGATGGACCGTCAGCATAGTGAGGAAAAGCGGCAGTATGAAGACCGCATACGTGACCTGAAGGAGCAGGCGGATATTCTGAGAATGAAAAGCAGTGACAGGGAAAAAGCGCTTCTTGAGGAAAATGATAAAATGCAGCGGAGGTACCGGCAGGAGATTGAGAAGCTCAATGCCCGTCTCGTTGATGAGCGTCAGTCGAACCTGAAAAAAATTGCCGAACTGACCGATTCGTGCAATGATAGAATTTCATCTCTGGATTCACGTATACGCGCGCTTGATGATGAAATCGCGGGACTGAAAAAATTAACGGAAACGCAGAAGGAGGAATTAGCCCGAATGGGACGGCAGGCGGACGACCTGGAAAAACAGCTTGGGGAGGAAATCAGGAAGGGCGAAATTACAATAAAAAAGTTTCACAACCGCATCGTGATCAACATACAGGACAAAATTCTTTTCCCCTCGGGTTCTGCCGCCCTGCGTCCGGAGGTCCACAGGGCGCTGGATAAGATCTCCGGAGTCCTGAAAGATTATCCGGAAAACCGTATTCAGGTTGAGGGCCATACGGACAATGTACCAATCCATACCAGGGAGTTCCGGGACAACTGGCAGCTTTCTTCCGAGCGCGCTCTCGCGGTGCTGCAGCGGCTTCTGACGAACAGCAGACTTAAGCCGGAACGATTTTCCGCAGTGGGATACGGGGAATACAGCCCGGTGGTCCCGAACAATTCACCCCGTAACAGGGCCCTTAACCGGCGGGTCGATATAACCGTCGTGCCGATGATTAACCGGTAAAAGTTGTAACAAATACAAAAAGTATTATACAGAAAGATGTAATATAGCATAGTATGCGCACGGGATTTCCCGGCGAACCTTCAGCTGTTTCCAAAATCTAATGACCACTATTTTTTCACTTGCTATGGAGCAGTGCTGTTGTATTTTTGCCGGATATTTTCCAGTTGTATAGTGAATTTCAGATACCGGAGGAGTAGTATGAGCAGGATTTATAATTTCGCAGCGGGGCCGTCGACATTACCGTTACCGGCGCTTGAGGAGGCATCCGCAAAGCTGGTTGATTTCGGAGGGACGGGAATGTCGCTTATCGAAATGAGCCACCGGGGAAAAATATATGACGCGATTCACAATGAAACTGTCGCACTGCTCCGGGAATTATTTCTCATTCCGGAAGATTTCCATGTACTGTTTCTCCAGGGAGGAGCGACCATGCAGTTTGGAATGGTTCCCATGGCTTTTTTGAAGGAAGGTGCTGCGGCCGATTTTGTTCTCACCGGTTCCTGGGCATTACGGGCCGTGGAAGACGCCCGGCTTATAGGGGAGACCAATATCATCTGGGACGGAAAGGATGATAATTATACCCGGATACCTTCAATGGACGAGCTCACCTTTAACAGGGATGCCGCGTATGTTCATCTCTGCTCCAATGAAACCATCGGCGGCATCCAGTGGCAGGATTTTCCCGACACGGGAGATGTTCCCCTGATTGTGGATATGTCCTCGGACATTATTTCACGGCCCCTGCCGTGGGACAGGCTGGATATGGTATTCGCGGGGACCCAGAAGAATCTCGCACCCGCCGGGATGGCCCTTGTCCTGATACGGAAGGATTTTGCGCGAAAGGCCCGGACCGATCTTCCCGCATATTTCAGGTACGATCTTCATATCGACAAGAATTCTCTCTATAATACTCCGCCGACCTTTGTGGTGTGGATGACAAACCTTACCCTTAAATGGATTAAGTCCATCGGCGGTATGGCCGAGATAGAACGGCGCCGCAAAAGAAAAGCGGGGCTCCTTTATGACATGATAGACGGAAGCGGCGGGTATTACCGCAACCCTGTGGAAAAGGCGAGCAGATCGCAGATGAATGTGGTATGGCGCCTGCCTGATGAGGAGCTTGAAAAGAAATTTCTGGCGGAATGCGACAGAGAAGGCCTGAACGGACTCAAGGGCCACCGCGATGTGGGAGGAATCCGCGCCTCCCTGTATAACGCGATGCCCGTGGAGGGGGCCGAAGCTCTGGCCGATTTTATGAAACGGTTCATGGAGGGGAATGGATAATAACAACTGTACGCGTCCATGGGGGTTTTTTGAAAACCTTGACGAGCGGGACGACCATAAACTGAAACGAATTACCGTTTATCCGGGGAAGCGCCTGAGTCTCCAGCGCCACCAGCGCAGGTCGGAGCACTGGTACGTGGTGCAGGGAACCGGGATTATCCGTCTCGGAAATGAAGATGTCGCAGTGTGCCCTGGCGTGTCTGTGGACATCCAGTGTGGTGTGCTGCACCGGATGGAAAATACCGGTTCTCAGGATCTGATTTATATAGAGGTCCAGACAGGGGACTATTTCGGCGAGGACGATATTGAGCGAATTGAAGATGATTACGGGAGGGTATAATTCCTTATGATAAGTGTACGCGAACTGACCAGGCATTATGGTGACCTCGTAGCGGTGAATAACCTGACCTTTACCATCCGGAAAGGGGAAATTACCGGACTTCTGGGTCCCAACGGGGCGGGGAAAACAACAACGCTGCGGATGCTGACATGCTATCTTACGCCCACGTCAGGAATTGTCAGCATCGGCGACTTCCGGGTGGATGAAGATCCCATCGCGGTGCGTGAAATTATCGGTTATCTTCCCGAATCGGTGCCGATCTATGGCGACATGGTGGTGTATGATTACCTGAAGTATGTGGCGGATATCCGCGGCGTGACAGACCCGGGCCGCATCCGGGAGATTGCGGAACTGTGCGGTATCAGTGAAATCATGCATAAAAACGTGGAAGAACTTTCAAAGGGGTATCGTCAGCGGGTGGGTCTCGCCCATGCCATGATTCACGATCCTGAAATCCTGATACTTGACGAGCCAACGAGCGGTCTTGACCCGAACCAGATCGTGGAGATACGGAACCTCATCCGGGAAATCGGGAAAACGAAAACAATCATCCTTTCGACGCACATCCTTTCCGAAGTTGAGGCGACCTGTGACCGGGTGATAATTATTAATGAGGGGCGGATCGTAAAGGACAGCACCGTGGATGCCATCACATCCTCCCACGGCAGTGAAATTGTGATACATGCCACGATTGGCGGCGCTGATTTTCCGTCCATTGAGGCGGCGATCCGTAAGCTGAATGGTGTGACTCATGTTTCGCAAACAGGCGGAGAGGGGGACCTTGTTACTGTTGAGGTCCAAACAAATGCTGCCAGCGACCTGCGGCCGATGATTTTTCACACAGCAGCGGAAAACGGGTGGGTGCTCTACGAAATGGCGCGTGACGCAATGACCCTTGAACGCATATTCAGAGACCTTACAATCGGAGGCGGCGCATGAAATCCAGAGGGTATTTCCGGAAGATGCTGGTGATTATGAACAAGGAGCTCACGGTATATTTCACCACCCCCATCGCCTATATTGTGTTCGCGGCGTTTCTTCTTACCACGGGGTTCTACTTTTTTGTCCTCTCCCCGTTTTTCTTTTTCGGGCAGGCGGAGCTGCGGGAATTCTTTGACGCGCTGCCGGTGATTTTTTCCATAACAGTTCCCGCTGTTACCATGAGGCTGATATCGGAAGAACGCCATACAGGTTCCCTCGAAATTCTCATGACGCTCCCGGTGACCTCCCTGGACGTGGCGATGGGGAAGTTTCTGGCGGCCACGGTGTTTGTCTCATTGATGCTGGTGCCGACACTGATGTATGTCGTTACCGTGTCTATTGTGGGTTCCCTTGATCCGGGTCCCGTGGCGGGAGGATATGTAGGAGCTGTGCTCCTTGGCGCCACCTTTTCCTCCATCGGGGTATTTGCCTCCTCCATCAGCAAGAACCAGATTATCGCGTTTATGATCGGAGTCGGGATCTGCATCACTCTTACTATGATAGATTATTTTCTCTTTTTCCTGCCTGCCGGAATCGTGAAAGCTTTCCAGTATTTCGGGCTTGGATATCATTTTAAAAATATATCCAAAGGCATAATCGACACCCGGGACATCATCTATTTTCTTTCAATTATAGCGGTGGCTGTCCTCGGAACGGTGAAAATTATTGAGGAGAGGAGATAGGGATTTATGAATATGTCTACGGTTAAAGAGCGTGTAAAAAAACTGGTCCTTGATGTCAGGGAAAACGGTCTTGCGTCGCACCGGAACCTGATGCTCTCGCTGTACCTCGTCATTATTGTCCTCGTAAATCTTGTGAGCCTTAACCTTTATATGCGGTTTGACCTCACGGGGAATAGCGCTTACTCTCTTTCGGAAACCAGCAGGGATATCGTGTCCTCCCTTGAATCGCCCCTGACGATACGTGTATTTTTCACAGAGGACCTCCCGGCTCCCTATAATAATGTGAAGCGGTATCTGACAGACCTTCTGGAGGAATATCAGCAGGCCGGCAATAGAAATTTCCGGTATGTGTTTATTGATCCGTCCCATGAAAAAAACAAGAAGCAGATTTCCGATTACGGGATGCGCAGCGTCCAGGTGAGCGTGTACAAGAGCGACCAGATAAGTGAGCGGAAAGCCTATATGGGCATTGCCATTGAACACGAGGACCTGCTGGAAAAAATTGATTCCCTCACAACCGTGGAGGGAATGGAATACCGGATAACCTCCCTCATCAAAAAAATGACCGGCAAGGTGGACGCCCTTCACCGCGTGAAGGATCCGATTAATATATTTTTCTTCGCGTCGAAAAATGTGCCGGATGTAGGGACTGTTGCGGCAAAGGTGAAAGCGCAGGTTGATAAATGCAATGTAAAGAACTACAGTAAGCTGAAGTTCCAGGGTCCCCTCGATCCCTTTGAAAATCCTGCCGCGATGGACCGCGCTCAGATGTACGGTATCCAGAAGCTCACCCTCCGGGAAATGCGGGGAAGGAGCGAAGATATTATGCTTGGCCTTGTGGTTGAGTATAAAGGACGCTTCGAAACGGTCCACATGATAGGGCGGTCATATTTTTCGCTGTATTCCGTGATCGAGTCGCTGGACGGCATCGTGAACAGCATCGTGGGGAGTATTATCGGCATCAATCCCGTGATTGGTTACAGCATGGGGCATGATGAAATGTCCTTTACCGACATGCGTGACGGTGCGGTAAATTTCAGGCCCCTGGTGCCGGACATGTACGATTTTCAGAATATTGACCTTTCAAAGGACGATATCCCTGAAGGCATTCAGACACTTGTTATCAACGGGCCGAAAAAAGAATTTTCAGATTTGGAACTATTCAAGATCGACCAGTTCCTGATGAAGGGGCGCTCGGTGGTGCTCTTTTTAGATTCATTCCGGGAAGCGCCGCAGCAGTTTCCTGCAATGATGCAGCGGCAGTCGCCTTCGGTCATCCCCAACAGCACCGGCATTGAAAAGCTCATCGCGCATTACGGCGTATCGGTCACGCCGAAGATCCTTCTTGATATGCAGTGCCTTCACTACCGCGGGGAATCGCTGTACATGGTGCCGAAGATAAGCGAGGACAGCCTGCACCGGGAGAATGAAATAACCCGGAACCTGAAGCAGGTATATTTCGCCAAGGCGTCACCGGTGGTTGCTGATGATAAGAAACTCCGGGAAACAGGCGCAAGGAAGACTGTCCTCGTATCGTCATCCCCGGACAGCTGGCTTGTGCAGAATATTATGCCATGGGCGATGTATCCTCCGAAGGAAAACCAGCGGTCGCGGCATGATCTGGCGGTGCTGGTGTCGGGTCGTTTTACGAGCTACTTCAGCAGCAGAGACCTTCCTGTTTTTCCTGCGGTTTCACCGGGTGAACAGCAGGCAGCGGGGGGTGGAACTAAAATTGAGACCCGGTCATTTATGAAAAAAACAGTGAAGCCGGGAAAACTTCTTGTCATCGGGACCTCGGAAATAACCCGTTTTGATTACCAGCATGACCGGCGTGTCTTCTCACGGCCTAACGCGATTTTTGTTCAGAACGTTATCGATTATATTAATGGAAACTTCGGCATGCCGGAAATGCGAAGCAAGGGGCTTGAACTGAATCCCATAAGGGATGATAATGTGCTCGCATTGATTATTAAGAAAATATTTAACATACCTCTTGCGGATGCGGTGGACTGGGCAAAGCTGCTTCTTAAACTTCTGAATATCCTAATCCTTCCGGCTCTTGTTCTCGCCATAACGGTTGGCGTCATGTATACGCAGAAAAGGAAACAACGGAAACGGATTAAATCAGAATTCGCGAAAGGCAGAGAGGTGGAATGATGAAAACTACCGGCAGAAATAATCTTTTCATTACCCTCGGGGTTATCGCGGCGCTTCTGGCTTTGTATTTTGTATCGGCATACCAGAGTGGGAATCCCGAGATACCTGAACTCGAACGCTGGAACGGTAATGCTGACGAAATAATCATTGCAAAAACCGGAGCAACCATCCGGCTCTATCGTAAAGAGGGGATGTGGCGGATCAACAGTGAAGGATTTCCCGCTGACAGTGAGGGTGTGCAGAGAATGGAAAACAAGCTCCATGACCTTGAGATAACCGACCTCACCTCACGCCGTCCCCACTATGAACGGTTCGGCCTTACGCCGGAAAATGCAATTACCGTGGTGGTGAAAAAAGATGGTGCCGAAGTGAGAAAAATCATCATTGGAAACAAGAGCACGAAAACCAGCCATACCTTTATCCGTGTCGGGGACCGTCCGGAGGTTTTTAAAGCCGCAGGTGTATTGCGGACGCAATTCGGAAAGACCGTGGAGGGGTATCGCGATAAAAACATTTTAAATATAACCCCCAGGAACATTGTGTCTGTGGAAATCAATTTTAACAACAGCAAATATACATTTATACGGGATAACGCGGTGCCGGGGAAGAGCGGGAATAAAACTGCTGAAATTGGCGAAACTCCTGCCGGGGGTAAAATAATCTGCCTTGAGTACCGGGACATTGAGCTTCATGAAGTGAAGATGGCGAATCTCATGAAGTCATTTAATCCCCTGCAGACGCAATCCTTTCCCGATGTTGCTGCCGGCAGTATGGGAAAAAGTCTCTGTACTGTTACGGTGAAAACGAAAAAGAAATCAGTGGCGCTCAATTTCTTCAAAGGCGCCACCGCTTACAGCTATTACTGTACTTCGTCTGAATCTCCCTATGTGTTCAGCGTGGCATCGTATACCGCGGAACGTTACATGAAGGAGATTCAGGACTTTAAAAGATGATGCAGAAATCTATCTGAATAAATTCTTCAGATTGTCGAGCGCCCTGGTCCCCTTCTGCCGGACAACGCTGTATATTCTGTCATAGGGAATCGGAAATGACTGCCGAACCTGTACCGCAACAGGGGACTTGATCGTGTGGTTCCCTATTACGATATTGACATACACCTTCGCATCAACGATGATGTTGTCCGGTTTTCTTCCCAGGCTGGATATGGCGCTTGCAAGGGGAACGCCGACATCAAACTTTTCCACCACAGACTGTCCCTTGTTGATGCGGAGAAATCTCCGGTGAGAGAGGTCCGCGGTCTTGTGGCTGTCAAGGAAAATGCTCCCTTCAATATGGTCCAGCGCGGCGTCAACTTTCGCGGTGTTCGTTATTTTCAAAAACACATTGAAGTTGACTTTCTTCACTTTTATGCCGTCGATCTCGACATTGGCGACCTCAACCTTTTGAAACTCATATTTACAGTTTGCCAGACTTTTCCGGAGAGCCAGGTTCTCCTGGAGGGTCGCACAGGTTGTGAAGATAAATACGAGACATGGTATAAGTAGATATATACGTTTCATGAAAACCCCTTTTAGTGATATGGTCTGGGGAAATTGTATACAGAAATATCTGTGCGGTCAAGTCCATTTTTAGGATATCACTGATTTCAGGGTGTGTCTTTTTTAGAGCGGGGTCTCCATATTTTCATTGATTCCGCCTCCCGTACAAGGCTGTCCCTGAATTCCGGGTGTGCAATTTCGATAAGTGCTTCTGCGCGTTCCCAGGTGCTTTTCCCTTTCATGTTTGCGATGCCGTATTCAGTCACGATTTTATGGACAGCGGTTCTCGGGTCAGTGACAATTGCCCCCGGCGTGAGGACAGGTTTGATTCTTGACACAATACCCTCTTTCCCCTGAAATGTTGAGGTCATGCAGATAAAACTCTGCCCCCGTTTTGACTTGTATGCTCCTTCGACGAAGTCGAGCTGCCCCCCGGTCCCGCTTACCTGCCGTGTTCCGACACTTTCCGCACAAACCTGCCCGAAGAGATCAACCTCAATACAGGCGTTGATAGAAACAAAATCATGCAGCTGGGACACAATTATGGGATTGTTCGTGTAGTTGACCGAGTATGCGATCACTCCCGGATTGTCATCGATGAAGTCGTAGAGTTCCCTGCTGCCGAATGCAAAGGAGAAGACCTGTTTGTAGCGGTCTATCCTTTTCCTGGCGCCACTGATCTTTCCTGCCATGCTCATTTTCAGGTAGGCATCGACATACATTTCTGTATGGACACCTAGGTCCCTGAGGTCTGAGTCTGCCACCATGGCGCCAATCGCGTTAGGGATACCGCCGATTCCTAACTGGATGCAGCACCCGTCATAGAGGTTGTCAATGATATGTGATGCGATCTTTTTTTCAACTTCCGTGGGCTCTGCTGCCGGGAGGGTTGGCAGCGGGGGGTTGTCTCCCTCAACGATGAAATCAACCTGTGAAATGTGTATTGACTCCTGGTTCCCTCCCAGCACTCTCGGCATGTTATTGTTGATTTCAAGAATTACATAGTCCGCAGTTTCGATTGCTGCCCAGCTTGAGGGTGCGCCGGCGCCGAAACTGAAATATCCGTGCCTGTCCATAGGACTTACCATGATCATAAAAACATTCGTTGGTTTGCAGTCCTCCTTTGTCATCTTGGGGAGCTCGTGAAATTTCATAGGTATGTATGATAATAATCCATCATGGTAATATTTCCGGTCCAATCCGCCGAAGTGCCAGCTGTTCCAGTAAAAGTGTTCTCCTGAAGGGTCAGCCTCATTTGTGTAATGGGGCCATGCGCCGATATCGCACCGAATATTAATATTGCGGAGTTCGCTTTTCCTGTCCGCCAGAGCCCGGTCAAGTTCGTTTGCCCCGCACACGCCGAATCCGTATTCGACCCAGTCTCCTGACTTTACGACGCGCACCGCCTCCTGTGCGGTAACAAGTTTATCCCTGTATTCATCCTGCATTGTGCGTTTCATATATTATGCTCCTGAATATATATAAATAATAAAATATACGTATATACTCGAATAGTCAGACCTGTGCCTGTCAATTATAAAACTGAAAAGAGCTGTTCCGGAGAATGGAAATATGCCCGTTGCCTGACTGTCTGGAGATTTTTAGCATAGTGAAGATTAAAAAATGTGCGGTTTGATGAGAAGCAGATAACAAACGGGCTCTTCTTTTGCAATACTATTGCCGGGTTTCTTCCTTCCTGATTATGCCACAACTCATCAGGACAAGCCCTCCCAGGGTACATCCGAGTCCCCAGGTAAACTGTGACAGCGGTACCGGGTTAAAGAAGAGCATGAGGAGAAATGCCGCAGTTCCTGAAAGCGCCGCGAAGAACGTATGTGCGGGTCCGGCAAAAAAAATAACAAAGAGAGACACGAGTATAAGATAGATGATGGCGGCAGCTGAAAACCATGGGATGGTAGCGCCGTTAAAGAAATAGCCGAAGAGGATTTCCGCACCTGAAACCGAGGTTTTTGTAGCAATGTATGAATGCACATACCATGGAAAAACGAGGGACAGCAGTGTTACAAGCCCTCCGCCCACCGAGAGAAAATTGCTCTCGCGCAGTTCCACAATCCTGAAAAACCATGTGTACCATTGACGATCCATGGGTACTGATTACATGGAAGGGAAAATTTGGTCAAGCGGAATTATTTATGGGCTCTTCTAAAAGTCATGAGTTGTAAGTGTTGATAGCTCAAAAAAAAATCGATTTCTGAGATTACAGGCCCACAGGGGGGAAAAAATCACTTATTTAGAAGGGCCCTTATAATAGAGCACCCAGAGCTCTGTTCCCGTACCATCGCCCGCATCACCCCGGAAATAAAGACGCCCTTCGTGTATGTGGAATAGTTCGGGGTTGAAACTGCCGTTTCCCGGATTTATATCGGCGACAAGAGCTGTATCGCCGGGGTTTCCCTGAGTTAACCAGAGTTCTCTTCCGTGTGTGCCGTCATCCGCTCCGAAGAACACCATATCGTTGAAAATGATATATCCGCCTGGATCGGAATTGTCGCTGCCGGGATTAATATCTGCAACAATAACAGTTCCCGATGTGGTGCCGTCGGTTTTCCACAGTTCAAATCCTGTTGATCCGTCAGTGGCCGTGAACACAACCGAATCCCGGTAGTGCGTGAGCTGTGAGAGGGAAGAGTCACCGGAAGGATTGATGTCTTTCAGAAGCACTGTGCCGGCCTCTGTGCCGTCAGTGACCCAGAGCTCCCTGCCGGGTGGGGATATTGAGGATGCGGCAAAAATGACATGCCCCGATAGGACAGTAAAAAAATCAGGTGATGAATCGCCGGATGGATGTATGTTTTTCAGCATGATGGTTCCCGGAGTGGTGCCATCGGACTGCCATAATTCAGTACCGTTCAACGAATCGGCTGCAGAAAAGTAAAGCATGTTGTTCCATGCCACGAACCGTTCCGGATTTGATGCCCCGTTGCCGGGATTAATGTCCGCGAACAGCACTGTGCCGGGAGTAGTGCCGTCAGATAACCAGAGTTCCCTGCCGTTGCTCCCGTCATCTGCGCTGAACACAAACTGCCCGTTGAAATGTGTAAGGTGCATTGGCGAGGAGCTGTTTATCCCGCCCGTGAGGTTCAGCACAAGGGATGTTCCCCCTGTAGTTCCATTGGAGACCCAGAGTTCCCGGCCCTGTCCCAGGTCGTTGGTGGCGGCGAAGTACATCAGGTTGTTATAAGTAATAAAATAATCAGGAGTGGAACTGCTGCTGCCGGAGTTTATGTTTTTCAGAAGAATGGTGCCCGCCCATGTGCCGTCAGAAGACCAGAGTTCCCTGCCGTTCACCCCGTCATCTGCAGAAAAATACATCTTCCCGTTGTATTCGTGGAATGAAGACGGAGATGAATTTCCTGCAGGGTTGATATCCTTTATCATGAAGGTTCCTGCCCATGTTCCGTCGGAGGACCACAGTTCATTGTGATGTATTCCGTTATCCGCCGTGAAGTACAGCCTTCCATTATACGAAAAAAATTTTTCGGGGTCCGACCCCGCAGGACCGGGACGAATATCCTTCACTCTTTTTATGACAAGGTCCTTAATGGGGATTGATTGCGGTACCGTTATTTCTCCTTCTTCTCCCTCCGTGAATACAAGAAAGTGTGTCGCTCCGGCCGGCACCGGTGTGTCAGCAGGGAATGTGTGGGTATGGGTTTTTCCTTCAGCGTTGAACACGGCAATTGGTGCTGTCCCGGAAAGCCGCTCATTGTCATTGATGCCCCAGTAAAGGCAATAGGAAGTGAGGCCTGCTTCATCCGGGGCCGCTGCAATCACAAGGGAACCTGATATCCGGTCCTCATTGCGGTCTATGTCACGGAACACAAGTGAGGCTGAAAGCACTGATTCGAAGTTTTTTGAGTCCGTGAGGAGGGAGAAGTAGTCTTCCTGGCTGCATGAAAATAAAAAAATTGCTGTAATGCAAATAATATAAAAAAATATATTTTTTTTCATTGGAACACCTCCACCTCCGTGACGAATAAAGGTGTTGTCATACAACACAAAGACAATAATCAAGTTAATAGAGGAAAAGGTACAAGTCAAAATAAAGTGAGAAATATTTGACCACTATTGTGTGTGAATTTTATAATGGTCAAATTGTTATGTGAAAGGTGTACGCTGAAAGGTGAAAGGGTTTTATTTATAGTAAAGCACCCACAACTCATTGTTTCCCAAAGGATATGTGGCACTGAAGTACAGCCTGCCGTTATAAACCGTGAGCTCTGAAGGCGAAAATGAACCGATCCCCGGAACAATGTCACATACCATTTTTGTGCCGGCAGAAGTGCCGTCCGTTACCCAGAGTTCCTCGCCATGGGTGCCGTCATATGCCCTGAAGAAAAGGCGGTTGAGGTAGACACGGAGGGAGGCAGGGTATGATCCGGCGCTTCCCGGATTGATGTCCGCGAAGAGCGTCGTACTTGCTGTGGTACCGTAACTTGCCCAGAGCTCGCTCCCCTCTGTCCCGTTATCAGCCCGAAAATACATCCTTCCATTATAGGTGGTAATGTCCCCTGGTGATGATGAGATTGAAGCTGTTGTATTGATGTTCTCAATCATCTGGAATGTGGTGCCGTCAAATGACCAGAACTCAGTGCCGTTTGCAGCGCTGTCAGCTGCTGAGAAATACAATGATCCGTTGTATACAGCCAGTTCTTCCGGGGACGAATCTCCTCCGGAATTAATTTCCGGAAGAACCATTGTGGTATTTGCTGCAGTGCCGTCCGTTTCCCACAGCTCCACCCCGTTTATGCCGTCACTGGCAGCAAAATACAGCTTGCTGTTATACTCCTTGAAGTGTATGGGATTTATTCCCTTTGTAGGATTTGCTGTGGTGAGTTCTGTTTTCGTGAACCCGTCAAAACTCCACAGCTGGGTCCCGTCAGTGCCGTCGATCGCAGAAAAAAAAAGCTTTCCGTTAAACACCGTAAAATGATCCGGTTCGGCGCTTCCCGTGGCGTTTATTTCTAATGAGGTTAATGTTGTTCCGTCCGAGTACCATACTTCCCGGTTTATAGCATTGGTTCCTGTTGCGCTGAAATACAGCATTCCATCGTAAACAGTAAAATTTGAAGGTGCTGAAGGAGAAGGATCCGGGTCTGTGTTGACATTATGCGCCATGACGGTTCCGCCCGCAGTGCCGTCTGTTTTCCAGACTTCAAGGCCGGTTCCGCCATCAGCGGCAAAATACAGTTCGTTGTTATAGATAGTAAAGCCAGAGGGATTGGAACTGCCGGTTGTGTTGATTTCTGCAACTCTTCGGATTACCAGGTCCGCAAAGTCAATTGCCTTCGGGGTAGTCACCTCGCCTTCCTCGCCTTCAGTGTATACGAGCAGATGTGTTGCCCCGGAAGGAACCGCGGTGTCCGCCGCGAGCGTCAGGGTGTGGTCATTACCGTCTGCTGGAAAAGATGTAATAACGCTCTGGCCCGCAAGGCGTGTGGTTTCATTGGCCCCCCAGTATACTCTGTAGGTTGTTATCTTCCGTTCTTCCGCGGCCCTTTTTATGATAAGATCGCCCTGCAGCTGGTCCTCGTCGGGGTCGAGGTCGGTAAATTCCAGGGCTTGCGGAATTGAATCCTGCGCGGTGACTGTTGAGGTGAGGGCGTCGTACAAATCTCCCCCGCCTCCGCTGCAGCGAAGCAAAAAGGGAAGAATACTTATCGACGCGATAAGAAATATTGTATATGCTGCTTTCATTGAAGAAAACCGAAGTTATAGATTCTTACACATTAATACTGTACACAGAGAAAAAAGTGAAATAATAATTGAAAAACACAATACGATTGCGGACAAAGATATTACCGATTGTAGCGTACGGGGTAAAACTGTCAAACGTTTCACATGATGAGGTTATAGCCTGAATCCAGCGTGAAGTGAATATTTTATTCCTTTGACCGGTTCTGTGGAGAACTTCATTTCGTAATAGTCCGCCCCTGCCTCAAAATAAAAATTTCGGTAGAAATTATATTCAACGGAAATACCGGCACGGTAGTAAAGGTCTACGGACGTTTTACTGTTTTCTGTCGCCGTAAGCTTTGCGTTGTAGGTAAGTGAGGAATACGCAGCCCCGAAACCGGCCCTGACAAAAAAATTCAGCGGATAATCAAAACGTGTCCCGTAACACAGCCCCGCTGATGCGATGGCGGTCTTCAGGGAATGGTCCGATGATGCCGGGGCATCTTTGCCGCCAAAGATG
>ENA-UPTA01001970-UPTA01001970.1-activated-sludge-metagenome-genome-assembly--contig:-NODE-1970-length-21918-cov-6.961716_pt1 | contig 21918 bp, 7 predicted proteins | sample MGYA00238184_ERZ773361 | MGnify/ENA primary metagenome ERZ773361 (study PRJEB29100, sample SAMN05720205) | activated sludge metagenome | isolation source: anaerobic digester from wastewater... | reverse complement strand
AATAAAAGTAAAGATCATGAGGACGTCCGTTGGCCACCGTAAAATTGAAGGAGTTACCATTCTTGCGACCGGAACGGCCAATACGCTGCATATAATTGGGCTGAGCGGGCGGAACGGAGCACAGAATCACAGAAGAAAGATCACCAATGTCAATTCCCAGTTCCAAAGTGGGCGTGCAGGAAAGAAGATTCGGCGAACCAGGTGATGGATTGTCCAGCATAAAACGTTTTTCCAGAGATTCCCGAGTGTCTCTTTGCAGCAAGCCCGTATGCTCCGCCGTAAATAAGCGTTGCACATCTCCATTGGCGTAGAGATGGCGGTAATAATCTTCGACGGGCGCTTCCCGGTCGTACTGGCCCCGGCAGGAGAAACGAAGGCAGGCGGTATCCTGCCAAAGATTTGCTTCATCTTCGGCTATCGAAACGTTATGACTGCATTCCCGGCAGCGCAATTGCACCACTTGTTTAGTGACAAGAAAATGTTCCGCATTCAGACCCCATACGGGAAAGCCCCTGACTTGCCGTTCACCGAACATCCCGCTGTTCATGAACGCCTTGATCACAAGATTAAAAATAGATTCACGGTATTCAATAAGTTGCGGATGGATATGGCCAAAGCATTTGCGCAGCCAGTCCTCATACCAGGTCAGCGTTGTCCGGCCGGAACTCAAGAGGACATCAAATCGAGTACCTCGTTTTGTCGTCATAAATGCCGGCGTTCGGGTAAATTTGCCGAAACGGGGCATCCAGGGCAACGTTTTATTGATGACGTAGGTATTCCCCCAGCCTTCTATGTAAGTTTGTAATGCGGGATGGAAAAATGCGCCTTTTGTCCGCATCTGACTCAGGATACCGGCTAAAAACCTTAAAACCGTATCTCGATCAAGATCTCGTAAAATCCCGATTTCGTTTTGCAGGGTTTCGCCCAGTTCAGCCGCCGCTCTCTGGAGCAGCGCCCGTTGAACAAAGGCCACCGATGAACCTGTCTTCTCCAGGGTGCGTCCTATCCGGCTGTTAAATCCGTATTCACAAAGGATTTCCCATGCAATACGTTTTTTCAGATCGTCAAGCAGGGTTGATTCTGCGGGAAGTTCACCTGTTTCAACCAGGATTTCGTAATCGTTGAACCAGGCCATATCCGGCGGGAGAAATGTGGTTATAAAGCTTTCATCACCAAGGCGTTCCCGCCAGAAGCGGATAAAAGCCGCCGGGATTTCCGTCAGCGGCAGTTCGTTTGCCTGTTCCAGGAGAAATTTCTGGATCGCCCCGCGCAGATTGAAGCGATACGTTCGGGCGGCAAAGAATCCGGCCCGATGGGCGGCATCCTGAACGGAATCGGAAAAGGTCAGGAGCTTTTTGTCTTTATTAAACGTCGAGGCATAAATCTGACTGATGACAACACTCGTGAGACTGGCGGCACGCGAACCGATGATTGTCAGACTGTTGTACCCCTGGCAGTAAGGACAGTCATGGCTCCCAATCACTTTTTTTTCTTTTTGCCGTCTCAATTTCGGTATAAAGACAGAAATCAAATGCTCTTTACTACCGCAGGCAGGACAAGAGTCTTTGACGTGTTTACCCATCGCAATATGCAGGCAACTGCCGCAAAAGATCCAGCCGAATTCATCCTGGCCGTCCGCCGCCACTTTTGTGTCGTCGGGAAAAAGCACGACAACCGTCGGGCTGTAACGGAAGAATGATGTGTAGAAATGTTGCAGGTCCGGATTAATTTCATGATCCTGTTCTCGTTTGGTTCCACCCCAGCCCATCGCACCGCATTCCCGGCAATGAATGATCGGCAGATGGCGGCGCTGATCATCTTCTTTCAAATCGTCAGAAAAATGCAGAGCAGGAGGATCAACAATATTCCCGACAATCCGGCGCAGTTCGCGCAGCCAGAGTTGCAGGCGGACGTTAAGAAATGGAGCGTGGCCATTGCCCCTGATGATGCGGGCGGCCGATATCAGAGCGATCATGCTGTCCATGACCCGTCGCTTGTATTCCAAGGGCGCATTGGCAAATTCCGGCGTAAACCGGTCGAACAATTCGATCAGTTCATCGAGAGGAACAATTCGGTTGTTAAGAGAAAGCAGAAGTTTCCAAAAGAACCCGTGCTTTTTGAGATTTTCAGCAAGGACAATCGGCCATTGCACGCTTGCCGCATCGATGGCCTCGCCGAACCAAAGCGCATACTGGGCCTGGAGATAAGCCTGGTTGTGATCATAACCATCCGGATTCAGTGCGTCCATCTGTTCCGGCGTCACCATATTGCTGCGCTCAATCGAACTTGCCGCTAAAAATTCGTCCGCGGAAACAAGCGATTCCGTAATAACCGAATTTTCGGTAAAAACCTCACCGAATACCTTTCCGGCGTAATCACAGATCCTTTGTGTTTCCTTCTCGCCTAGGGTGGCGGAAGTTCCCACACAGCAGAGATGCCCCTTGTCTGATTTCAGTCTGTTTTTTAGCCGGCGGATCAGACAGGCCAGATCCGTGCCTTGGGCTCCGTCAAAGGTATGGATTTCGTCAACCACGAGATATTTCAATGTCTCCGGACCGTTTTCCTTCCATAGCGGAAAATCTTTCGGACGGATCAACAGGTAATCCAGCATTTTATAGTTGGTAAGCAGAATGTCGGGGGGCTTCAGGCGCAGAGTGTTTCGATCCGTGATGAGATGGTCACGCCCCATAACCTGCAAAGCATTATCTCCTTGTTGGCCACCGACATAGAGACCTGCCTTGATCTGGTTTTTTAGATTGGGATTATAATGAATCAGCCGGGCCATGCGTTTGGCCTGGTCCATGGCCAGAGCGTTCATGGGATAGATGATGATGGCCTTGATGCCCGGTTCACCACGATGCCGAAAGCAATAGTCCAGAATGGGATAGAGAAAGCATTCTGTCTTCCCCGAACCTGTCCCTGTGGCGACGATCGTGGAGGTTGGTTGCTCCCCGGAAAGACGTCGAAACGCCATTTCCTGATGCATATAGGGAGAAAAGGAAAGGGTTATGCCGGGGAAAAAATCCGATCCAAGGGATGATGTTCGATAAGGCAGTCTGATCGAGATATAAGGCCCCTTGAAAATGCTGTTGTCTTCCCTGAGAAATCGTTCCATCACACCATGAAAAAACGGTGAAGAAACAGGAAAAGTCGTCCGGAGAAAATCCTCAACGCCTCTTTGTACCTGATTGGAAAGGACGGATGGTATCATTTACACATACCTTTCAATGATTGTCGCGTGGAAGTCAATTCGATCCCACCTTTGTCATTCCCCAGAAGGCGGGAATCCAGAACTCATTAATATTACTGGATTCCGGGTCGCGCTACGTTTGCCCGGAATGACACAATAAATAATTTTACCACAGTCTCGCGGGCGGGAATGTCGGATAAGATGACTTTTCATCAGTCCATCATTCTTTCAGCTTCTTTAAAAGAGCCCCAATCCGCTCATAGGCATCCCGAATGATACGGGACCTTTCCTCCGCATCTACAACTTCCTCAAAATCAGCGACAAATTTTGGTCCTATATGATCTATCGAAGAGAAATGTTTTTCTATTTTATCCAGGCCTTCCCGGATCAAACCATGTGTAAGATGTGGCCTGAATACTTCGGCCAGGGCCGTGATACCACCGGGATAATGCAGCACACAGAAATAGATATCCCAGGCGTCCTTTTCCTTCAAACGTTCATCGAGAGCCATTCCTTTCATGACCAGAAAGGGAACGACTGAGGCAACACGGACCTTCACCGTGTCGAGTCCACCACCCGGCAGGTTGCCACTGAGGGTAACCTCCTGAGATAAATCGAAAGCCAGATCGCATCCCCGGACCTTACGCGCCAGCAAGTCTTGAACTTTCTGGTGTCGATGACTCTTGCCCGTCCCTGCATATTCACCGGAAAGAAAATCCACCTGAACCCTAATCGTCTGATCACCACTGACGACATCCCGGTAATAGATGAAGGGTTGTGTGCCTTGACGATATCCGCGCCCGAGAAGAAGCTCCCCTATCATCCTGTAACCGGCATCGCCAATGCGTTGATGATCAAGTGCCAGGTCGATATCCATACTACCAACATGTGGCGGTTTACTGCCAACAAACAGCATCTCCGGCACCCATCCGCCAATCAGAACCGCATGGTCCCGATATTCGCCAAGAAGATGGACCAGTTCAATGAGGACGGATTTTGCCGCCCCGACAGCCTCCGCTGAGTAATCGCGTTTTGTCACCATAAGGGTTTGATCACCTCTTCCAGAATTGCATTGGCTGCTTCTTCGCCTCTTCCTTTGAAACCGATGAGATCAAGGTACAACTGAACGGGCGACACAATCCGGCTTCCTTCCTGTGTCGAGACGCCATAGTAAACGCCTTCATCATAAGGAGCAAAGAGTGTTACATTGGCCCCGCTGCCGACTTCCTTGAATTCAAAAAGATCCGTCAACTGATCGGCCGCGGCATCGACAAAAGCGGTCACCCGCTGATAACGGACAGCTGGTGTAAAGCGGGCAGCGCCCGAAAAGCCGGTTAGCGCATAGCGAATATTTTTGCGTTCACAAACATCGGCAATTTCCGCTTCAATTTCCGGAATGCTTTTTAGAGAATAAAAATCCTTCGTTTGATTTTTCCGAAAATCATAATTTTGTGCCCATTCGGTAAGAATTGAAAGCGGTTCTCGTAGGATAAAACCATTTTCTCTTTTCGCGATCAATTCACGTGCATCTAAAAGCTTTTTGACATTGGCAGCCTGTCCGAGACTGACATCAGCTACGTTGGCAAGTTTCTGTATCTTCCAATTTTTCTTGGGATTGTTCAGCAAAACTCTCAGAACACGCGCTGCTTTAGGGGAATAGAGGGATCGCAAATCCCGCTTTTCCAACAGAGGATTGGGGTTTCCGAGCCGCTCAATGAAAAAATTGCCAAATACTAAACGGCAATTCCCGGCAAAATCACAATAGCCTATGCCCTCCTGTCGGCAAATATCCGCCGTTTGTTGTGAAATGTAAGGCGCCATGAAAACCCCGTATGCACCATCATTTGAGGACAGCCAGCGAAGAAGTCCGTTAATGGCAGCCCGTGCCATTTTTGGCTGGCCGTTCATCTTGACTTCCACGGCCAACACCCGTTTTATGCCGGAAACAGTTAGATCAGCGACGAAATCAATCTGAATGTCACCGGCAGATGCTTTTAATTCTTTCTGGATATTATCAATCTGAATAAATGGCACATTTTCTAGACAGAGCCTCAAGGCACTTTCTGCCTCGTTTTCGAGATTTTGCAATCTGTTTTTCATTTAATTCACCATTTTCAACGTTTGTTGAAAATATTAATTACAGTGAATATTGCATTTTGTCAAATAAGCTTTCACTCATTAAGCCATTTTCAACGTTTGATGAAAAAACCTCTTTGAGTATAAACATGCACTTATATATCCTTTTTGTGCCGAAAATATGCGGAGAGATTGAGGCCAATTTTCGCTATATTATTGTTTCCACTATATTTATCACTAATCGTATCCAGTAAATCTTCCTGATTCGGTTGCCCCAGTGTTAAACGGTATAAAAGCCGCTGGCGCTTCAATATTTCAAAGCGATGCTTTTGCTCGCTTGCTGGCAGGTCGATGATCAATCTTTTTATATCAGCGCCTTCGCATACCCACCATGGTGAAAGCCCCCCGTCGTCTGGATCGGCGCATTCCTTCTCAGCAATCTTCGCAAGCTTTGCCCAAGGGCTGGTTAAGGCAACGATTCGCATTTCTTTATTCCAGAGAAGCTGGCTTAGCTTTCTTCGTATAGCAAATCCTCCATAACGCCTGATGCGACCCTCCCTCTGTTCCAAGTCAACAGGGCTATTACACAAATCCCAATGTAGAAGACTTTCGCACCAGACATGAAAATCGAGGCCTTCCTGTCCGACCGATGTTGTTGCTAAAATGTGGGGCCAAAAGGGTGAGTTGAAGGCCTTGCGTAGTTCGTCAGTGCGAATTGGCTTGTCTCCATCCCCATACAGGTGCAATGATGATTTGTCTGCACGAGGATCTGTAAAAGGCATCGCTACATGACACCGTAAAGAAAATCGTCTCTTCTTGCTCTTGTAACCTAAAGAGTGCATAAAAAAATTACTTGTGCGAATTCTTAAAGCCTCAAGAAGTTCATCGGCAAGGTCTGCATCTTTTGCACCCGTTAGTTTTGAAATTATCCAGAGGTGCTCATCCAGTACCGATTCAAGATTCCCTTCCAGCGCCGCCTTTCGAATGGCTTCGGGGTACCTTCTTTCGCTCCCTGCAAGTGCCTTCACAAAAAGACGAGATGATAAATAGCTGCGCAATCCCTTCCAGGAAATTTCTATACACTTAACAAGGCCATCACCCTTCAAAGCAGCGCTCCAATGTCGCGCCAAAGTCCGACCTACAACGACGCCGGGTGCTGACAGGGCATATCTTACAAGGTCTTTGAATTCCGCCGTTGTAATATCAGATATTTCGGCAGCGGCTGCACCTTTCCAAACTTTCAGCATCTTCTTAAAACCTGTTTCACTTCCGTCTCTGGATTCACTCATTTCAGAAACATGCAATGCAGACCAACTTTTCAAAATTGTATCTACAGCATCCAATGAGCCAAGCTGTTTCCGCTCAAGGGCTGCAAGCAAACACCAGGTCGGTCGCTTCTTGTTTCTTTCCCGAATGCTGATTCCCATCGTTCTCAAGGCGCTGCGTAGTTGTCTTTCAACTGTTTTTTTGGCAAGTGCCAATGATCCAATTCCATTACCAATAGGATCCGTATTCTTTATTAAGAAAACAGAGGGATAAAAGTGTCCAAGGAGTGCTTCGTTTCCTGCTTTTGGTTGCAAACTTCTCCGCTTTGTCAATTCGTCATATACGATTGTATCGGAAGCAAGCAGATTAGTCTCCAGATCGTAACTCATGAGCGAAGCTATGGCTTGAGGCACTGCCTGAAAGCGACTGAAAATAAGGACCTTACCGCCATCCCCATTGCCATGTTTCCATGGTCCTTTCAGGGGCCACCACGGCGCGGAAGGTGCTATCCAAGGAAGTGCAAGTCGTTCTATAGGCATAATGCCCTTTAAAGCGCGGAGCCTAGGGTGTGCAGGGTCAAGTAGCTTCTTGAAATTTTCGCGCTGGCCCTTGCTTAGTGATGGAACAGACCTATCTTTTACTTCCTTTGCCGCTTTCCATGTCTGATAACCGGGACCCATAGTTTGCATTGGCAGGGGGATCGAACTCCAATAAGGCGTTGCTGAAGGCCTGTGTTTATCGTGGATACTTTTAGTCATGTGTTTGAATATTTTTAAATCTGGTTTATTTAAATTGGTGGAAACAGAAATTGGTTTTAAATCCAAGCATTCCTTCGGGAACGATGCTCTCTCCGTCCGGCAGATCACGGCGCGCATAGAATTTTCCATGGTCGTGAGCGCTTCATCATACCGCGCCGTTCCAAGATTTCCCTTACGAAGTTCCTCTTCCATTACCAGAAGATTTTGAGCACACATCTTAGAAATGCGCTTGGCCTTGGAATTCCTCCTGTACAGGAATTCCAGAAGTTCAAAGAATTCCTTTCTATGCGAACGATCCTGTTCATCTTCCCATTTCTTGGTGTATGGGCGGTAGGGTGTAGCGGAGAGCAGAAGAAGTTTTAAAGAATTGCCAGCATCGTCTCCACGCAGCGACTCAATAACCCGCGCTGCCGATTCATCGATATCCTCTGCGAGGAGATCGCGAAAACGTTGAAATTCATCAAAAATAACAAGGTCGGGTTGAAGTTGCTCGATCGCACCGGCTGCAAGCGCATTCCGGAATAGTGCAATGATCTTTAATCTCCCTTTGTCATTATTTTCGTTTTCTATAAGGTTCAGGCCAGGCACTACATGCATCCCCTCTGCCAGTCGCAGTTCCTTGCGCAGGGAGTTTCTAAACATTTCTCTGAGGCCACTATTTTTACGATCCGACACAAAGGCCCGCTTACTCTTAATAAGTTCGCGCCACACTTTCGAACCGACATTGCCCCTGAAATACCCGTGAGAACGCCCCGCGAAAAAATCGGGCCAGATTTTTTTTACGAGTGCATGGATCAAAGCACGCTCTTCTTTTCTTCCGGCACTGTGGCGCCCCTCACGCATTGGGATGGATGTATCCGGTGTCAATGTATAAAGGTGAACTTGTGAATGATCTTGAAAACTATGTTCAGGCAATAATGTCAATCGGTCAACCGGACTTACCGCAATTTTTCTTTCGTGTTCGGGGAGCCATTCCAGTAGCTTTCTCTTGTTTTGGGACGCTATGGAAAGGTTGCTGCATACATACAGAACAACAAGGGGCTTACTGCTTGATTTTGCCATTCTGCGGATAATCTCACCCGCAACAAGGGTTTTTCCAAGACCTACCTCGTCGGCAATCAGAAACCTGTGTGTGCTGGTCTTACGGGAAAATGCCTTCAGCACCACTTTAACAGTTGCTTTCTGAAAAGGTTTTAACTCACTCACCATCTACTCCTATTTAAGAAGCTCTGTGCGCACTATCTTCCATACTTCATCGAACTCCTTAAGTTGGATCAGTTCCTTATTTTCTTCAGTGGAAGATGTGCGGATGAAATCCATGTAAGCCTTCAAACGGGCATCGACAACCTTCAGGATATCAGGATTACGACTCCATGCCTTCAGAACATCTTCCAGTGTAGGAAATATGCGTTCGTTCAACTGTTGCGGTAGTTTTGTGCCCTCTTTTTTCCTGCCAGGATCGAGATCCCATGGTTCGCCATTTGGGGGAAGTTCATCGTCCAACAACGTTCGCAACCATTTAAGAAAGGTGCTTGGTTTGAACAATGTTGCCACCGCACTTCTGTCGCGATCCACACCGGGAGGTGGATTCAGTGGCGCTTTCTGCAGCCAGCGGCGTTCGGCATTTTTATATGAGATGCGGATCTGTACCAGTTCCGTTTCTATTGGCGGGCTCCCCCGGTGAAGCTTCATGACTTTGGTTTGTCTTGGCCATTGCATAAGTGAGCTACCTAAGATACCCACTTCCAATACGATGTTTGGGTTGTCTGGGTGCGGCGCTTCATCCGCATAGAGAGTCCAATCTTTTTGATTTACCTGCCAGCGAGACACGACTTGCTTGTGGGCCGCATCGATCACTTCCTGCTCCTTTGAGATTGGCTCGGGTTTAGAATCGCCGGCAACAAATACCTGGGCTTTCTTGGCAAATTTTATCAACTCTTCCGTCAGGTCTTTATTCACCGCGATACGTGCGACAATCTCATAATTCTTTTCCCAGGCTCTTTTTGTAGCATTCGGACTGCCAAGCCAAAGGGTTGATTGACTTTTGCGACAAGCAAGTATGAGTTTCGCATGCAGACCAATATGATCTTCATCAGCATCATCGGATGTCTCATCGGATGCCTCTTCTGTGTTGGTCATGGCAAGGATTTCATCCTCATCAAAGGCATCCATGAAAAGGACGTCACCAGTGCTGAAATAATTCCTCAGCGGTTCTCTTTGTTGCTCAGCAATTCCGGATAAAGCCCGATAAGTGGAAAGAAGCGTGCGATGCGTCTTTGGAGTACCCCACTGTCCCAACTTTGCAATAGTCTCTCCATCCAGGAAGGGACTGACCACCAGGAGTGACTCAATCCGTCGTGGTTCGGCCGGAAGTTTTCGCTCCCTCATTTGAGGTAAAAGAAACTGAATCTCTTCTACCTTACAACCCTGCGGATGAATCCAGTGGACACGGCTCAGTTCATCTGCTTTCATGTTCTGTTCCACCCGACTAAGCCCCGCCCTAGACCATAGCTCCTTGGCTGTTTCGGTCAAACCGGTCACCGGCTTACCCTTCGCTTCCACGTTTCCCACAAGGAGAAGTCCGGCATCCCATGATCGATCCCGCGTGAAGTTGCGGCTCCCTAGCCAAAAACGCCAGGAAACATTCCCGTCTAACTCAGACGATTGGCGGATAAGGGCTACTTTCGGGTGCCAGGATTCTACCGCTTCGTCACAGTTGACTTCCCTGACAAAGCCATCCAGCACCTTCAATACCGTCAGTGACTTGAAGGGAACGGAAATCCTTCCGGACTGGACAAGAAAACAAACCTTGCCCCGTAGTTCTTCAATGGCCTCCGCAAAATCAACCGCAGTCCCCAAACCGCGTTCGTCATCACGACCTGCTAACGCCAGCAGAATCGCTACTAGCGCGACCGGATCTGCAGAATAACTCCCAAAAACAGCGTGGTCCGTTTTCCATCCGGTGTCCGGCCTCAAGGCATCCAAGATTGACAAAGATGTCCATTTCTGAATATTCATGCTTCGCCCCACAAATCCATCAACAGACGCCTGACATTCCGCCACCGATAATGGAGGGGCTCAGACTTATCACCTTTATTCAGGCTCCATTCTCTGCGACGTTCTTTGGCGAAAGGTGTATTTGGCAGTTTTGCTCTGACTGGCCCCTTGCGGGCGAGCTCTGCATCCTGGTAACATCTGTATAAGAGAGAAGGTTTCTTATTTCCATTGGCAAGCCATACCTTCGTTGATTCTATAATCCCTATTATTTTCTTTCCCTTCAGATCAGGAAAGTCGCTCAAAATTCCAGGGATGTCCAGATTAAGTGCTTCCGCCCCAAATTCGTCTATCAGTTCTTCCAAGGCATCCCGGTGCAAGCTGTCAGTTTCAACGCCATCGCTTTCCAAAGCAGATTCTACCAGAGAAGCATATATTCCGCGACCAATTGCAGAGATGGCCGCAACGCGCATAGATCTTATCAGAGCTTGGCGGTCATTCGCAGATGCCGCGTCCAGCACTTCTTTTTCCCATGGTGCACCCAATTGCGCCATCGGAACGCGTTTCTGTACGAGTCGCGCTAGTAGGGATATCTCACCATTTCCAGAACCATCCGGAAGGGCAATCAGATATTTCATCAGGAAGTCCTTCTCTTCCTTTCGCAACCGGAAGTTCAATTTGGCCTCCGGTTTTCCCCATGCCTCCGGGGGATCAGGGATATTTACGAATATCCTCCATCTTTCCTCCAGCGGTTCTCCATCATCATCGAGAAGGCCGGTAGCAGTGCGTCTGGCTGATAGGAAGCGATGGATTCTGGAACGGGGCGGCAAGTGGCCGTCCGGCAGGTTTCTCAAGAGTCCCCATGTTCCCAGTGCAGTCCAGTAAACCATGGAGGCCGGCTGCGACGTTGGATCTGGGAGGGCGCGGCTACCAATTACACCATCTCTGTTATGCAGAAGTCGTTTTGTCAATGCTACTTCTTTCTGGGTAAGCTCCCGTTCGAAGTTCCCTCCCCGAAAAGATTTCATCAGGTCAAGATAGATCCAGGGAACAAAAAAGATATAGCGCAGTCTGGTTTGCAGAACTGATGTGCCGGGGAAAAATCGATCCGCATAAGCTTGATGAAGTAAGAGGAAGCCTATTTCGTCGCGGACACCTTCCTGTTCAGCTCTAAGCCGGGCTTCTGCTCTGCGAAGAGCATCGCGGGAAAAATGGATCCATCCGATTTGTGATTGTGTTTTGATTTTATTCACTACACTATCCCATCTATTGCCTTAAATTTATTTAAAATCATGATTTCAGACGATACCTTATCCTTGCGCCTGCATCTTCAATGGAGTAAACCCCTTGGCATTTGGGATCGTATGGATTGGGAAGCAGGCAAAATGTAGGATTTTTTGAAAGTGCATTTTGTACATGCATAATCATAAAGATTTGTCTTTTCTTTTTAACCAAAGCCATTGCTTTGCGAATCTCGCTTGATCCAAGTTCAAAAGAATCATTCTCATCCATGGATGACTTGACTTCTATGTGATAAGTATTCTTGCCCCGATTAATAATGAAGTCACAACCGATTTCATCTTCCGGGATATTACTCGGAAATACTTTTTGGCTATATGATGATTTCCATGTTTCTGGATGAACTACCGCATCGCCATATGCTTTATTCAACATCCGATAGGCATATATTTCGCCTGCAAACCCTATAAGGTGCTCCATCTCTTTGCTTGTTCGACCTCTTGGTTTTGGCGTCTTTTTCCTTTCCGGTCCTGGAATTCGCTTTTTTCTCTTTTCCATTGGATCAAGTGGCGATATACTTTGAAGATTAATCGGTGGTAAAGTTCCCTCATCTATCTGCCCGACAATGTGTGCCCACAGTTGAGAAAGATTATCATCCGTATAATCAAATTCCTTGTCAGCGACAGACGCCAATCTGTTTTGTTTTCTTTTATTCTCTTTATATTCTTCAAGCTTTCGATCAGCGCTTGCTACCTCTTCCAGACTTAAGGATAATAACGTCAGCAGCGATTGAATATTCTCTGATTTATCCACAGCTTCCCATAAATTTGCATGCGCTGCTTCACGCGGTAACGATTTAAGCAATATAAATAAGTCTTTATCATTATAGAGACTCAAATAAGCCTTATGCTTGAAAAACACTTCAAAATGAGTCAACAATTCATCAGGAGATTTTTCCCACGACAATGGGCTGATATTCTCTTTGATACATGAAGCCAAAGCTATTTTAAGAAATTCAGTAAGAATACTTTTAAAATTTTCATGGTTTTTTTTGTGTATCATGATGGGATTAATATTAACTTCAACACCTGCCGTCAAAAGATTGCTTTTAAATTCTTCAACCGTGTTAGAACTTTGCAAGGCCGCAATTTCAGCCGGAGAAGCATGCAGACTTTCAAAAAAGGGTACAACGATATTGATAGCCTGCTCAAATTCGATCTCCCAGAATTTTGATGCCAGGCCCTGTGGAAATGGAATGCTTTTTAACTTTTCTGTAATTTCCTCAAAGGATGATTCTTCAGAGTTTCGGCGCACAATATGTGCGATCGTTGCCAACAAAGGAACATATGCACTTTCTAACTGATTGCGATACTCCTCCTCGGCACTTCTGTTAACCAGTTGTCTTTCTCCCACTCTAGCCAGTGCCGCATTCCAATAATCCAATTGAGCTATTTCACCAAGTTTATCATATATGTTCACACCAAGCGCATAATAGTCGCCAGCAGATTGAATAAGGCTGATAATTTCTTGAGGTGTCAAATTAGGAATTTCCAGCTTTTGCAGATAAATTTTGAGATTCTCTTCGTTATTAATGTCAACTATTGCGCCGATATTCGCCGCGGGCTTTAGAAGTGCGACGACAGGCATCGTCATTCGGATAAGTTTGCCGAAATCACCCTGCCACAAATCGCATGCCTGATCATATTGACCTGGTTTAATCTTTAGAGATTCTAGTGCGGCACAAATATCTTCATGCGTCAGCGAGTCGATGTGTTCAATTTTTCCCAGGACATGTTTCAACGGTAGTTCAAGGTCATCTCTCTCGATTATAGATTTAAACGCTTCTGCGCAATTGCTTATTCGATCTTTGTACTTTCCGTCGCAAATGATCAATTTATACTCGGATAGCCACATTGCTGCTACAGAAGGATCGGCAATAGATTCTTCCCCCATCCATAATCCGGCCCTTAAAGAAGAACCCCAGACAATCTTCGCATCACGCAATACTTGCACAGTGCTTGAAATCTTTTTTGCATAAAGCCCCGGAGGTGGTGAACCGACAAAGGCATACAGGGTCAACAAGACAGATGGCAGCCAACTCAACTCACCGTCACTTAGTGGTTCACCCGATTCACGTTCCCAGGATTGACCTTCGACAATAGGCCACATCTTCATTTCAGAGGCCAAACGGACAGCAGCACCATATTTACTTTTAAATGATGACGACAAACGTTTTGCATCTGAAGTATTAATTTCAATAACAGGAAGAGAAAATAGGCTTAGTTCGGTTACAAATGATTCATCGCTATCGGGAAGATATACGGGTGAATCAGTGCTTGGCGTGACAGCCTTAAAGTTCTTCGGGCCGTTACAAATAATAATTTTGCCAGGAAATGACCTATTCATGTCATGCGCATAATTTTTCCATGCGATACGTATATGATTAAGAAACATGTTCGGATCCGGAATTTCCGAATCAAGAGCATTGGCCAAGGTGTTTAGCAGCCTCTGATCAGGAGATCTTTCTCCTGCATCAGGAATAAACTTCGGCATGGCGAGAAGCGCAAGACCCTTATCATAAAGGGCGGGATTCTGGTCCATCTTGTCAGCAAGGACACCTGGCAATGGTTTCAAATGTCCGTATCGCCAGCTTCCCCCCGTCATTAAAATATTTTTTGGAATATACCAGCGACCACTTGGAACATCCCACTCTATCTCTTCACCCGAATCAATGGCGATCCACGGCAGTAACTTAAGACTATATGACAACGGTGACTCTACCGGCACACTATGACTTTGACCTTCACTTTTTTTGATTGTCATTCTCAACCAGGAATCGCCCCATTTATGGATACTTGAAAAAAGTGAATTCATAAAAGCAATTCGAGTCTTTTCATCAAATTCTTTATATTTTTCTAAGCCGGGTATCAAAGATAATGTCTGTATTTCCCAAACAAAAGACCCCGTGTAATAAAGCTTTTCCCGGATAAAGGGTGTATAAGAATCTATATATTTTCCCCATAAATCGCAGCATATACAAGGCGGCGGGATATCAGGCAACTCATATGATAATTTAGAAGCCGTTGTCCCTGATTTCCATTCGCTTGGCTCCAGTAATAAAAGTCTTAGCCCATTGAATACGCCGGCAAGAAACAGCAGATCTTTATATTGTTCCCCGTTGCCTTGCCATAAATTATCTGTCGGTGGCAAAAGCAGCTTTTTCAACGCCTCCTTACATTCTTGTGTATTGGCGCCCTTTAAATATTCGTAAACATGAGCTCCTGCAGTATCCGACCACCCCGGGCCGAAAGAAGACTGGTCCATCGGGTACCATCCGCTATGACAGGGAACGGGAAGTTGACGCAAGAGCTGTATTGTGCCAGTTTTGCCTCTACCTCTATCAGGCATTCCCGCAACCAGTTTTAATCCCCACAGAAGAATGTCGCGGCATAAATGATTTTGAGAGCTATTGCGTGATAGCGGCAAACTTGGAATTCTGGTCAATAATACTGATCTGATAATCTCCGTAACTCTGTATATTTCAACAAGTTTTGATTCAAGGAATACACGAATGGTGGTTTTTATCCTTGCGTTTTGCGGATTAAATATCTCGATGCCGTCATTAAGAAAGGCAATATGATCCCTCAATGTTTGAGGTATGTCACTTGCTTCGCCGGCTGTTTGCAGTTCGTCATCATCCACACCTTGCCTGGGCGGGAAAAAGACGGTGCAATCAGTACCGCTTGCGTGCAGTTCTCCATCATTGCCTAAAAGGATTTTTTTACCCTTCAATGGCTCAGCATTATTCTTGAATAATTTTATAAGATCGTACCAGAACCCATTCCAATCAGCACCGGTGCCTGCTCTATGCATTTCATCAGCCACATTCTCCACAGTTGCTGCCAAATCCTGATCAAGTGGTAACGATTTTATGTTACAGGCTTTAAAGAGGGCATTAAGCTCATCTTTCCTGCCCATCAAATCTTTGTGAACGACACCAAAGGTGGCTTGTTCTCGCAAAACATCTGAAGTCAAAACACGCGGTGCATCTATTTCCGGGATGAGACTCGTATGGCGAATGAATGTCCATTCATCATCCGTTCGCATGATGGGCTGCTCATTAAGCTGAATGCCCTTTTCTTCACAAACAGTCTGAATAATCTTGAACCAATCACTGCCTGCCAGTCCGGTTTCCGAAGATGGAGATAAAATATCAATAATTGCTCGCGCGCAATCGACATCCTGCCCGGCCAGGGTGCCTAAAACAATATCAACTGCCATCCGGCCAATTCTTTTCAGGAGGAGTTCGTTATACTTTTTTCCAAAATCAATTGTTGTCCGACTCATGTCGCCATAAAAAGGGCCGTTAAAATGAGCCGCACAGCCCGTCGGAAGTTTCGTCGGCAGGTAGATATTGATACGACCTTTGTCGAGTTCCCCGTCCATTCTCACAGCAAGCGAAACCTTTGCCTTTGTTACTTTTGGCCACAGGCCGGGAAGTTCATCTTCAGCAATGGCTTTGGTAATTTCTTCTCTTTCTTCCGGTTTTTCATCGCCTCCAATTTTTACCGACCATAATAAATATTTTTTCTTGGCATAAATTTCTGCCCCATCCTCAATGACTTCCAGAGTAAGTGATTGGCCATCGTTAGGGTCATTCAGATTTCGTACCTTTCGCTCAACAAGTCGCTGTATCTTGCCCGAATTCAAAGAAAGGAATTGAACACGATCCAGGAAAAGAATCATATTCTCATCAAGCTCTTCCATTGCCTTTACTGCCCGCGTCCGTGTGGCTTCACTCTTGAAGGGCAGGCGGATTATAGATGCAAATCCTTTGCTTTCTAACATTTTGACGGCAACGATTTTATCTGTGCTGTTGATCGGTATTGGCAGAAGATAGGGCGAGAGATAACGCAATTCATCTTTTAGCCATTGATCATTCTTTGCGCCATAGAGACTTCTGAATTTTTCAAATCTTCCAAGCCCCCAATCCACAAGAGGTATTGCTTTATCAAGTGGACTGAGAATATTTTCATCGCCCTGAAGAAGCTTTCGAATAGGTTCTTCAAATAATTTTGTGACATCGGGAGTAAATTTAAAACAGTATCCATCCAATTCATTACTTTTATTGTTGATACGTGAATAGACCTCCGGTGAAGTGGTTATTTCCAGAACACTGCGAAAACCGATTCCCTTGTTGCCGATCGATTTTTCGGGGTCTTTATCGCTCTGTCCCAATTGCGATAGCGATTCGAAGTTTGACCTTGTGAAAGGATTGCCGTCATTGGCAACATAAAGTGCTCCATGAGGCGCTTCATCTTGTGCGATAAGTATTTCCAGACGTCCCTGATTGCCATGTTCATCGCGTTCATTCATGGCATCATGTGCATTTTGAATAAGCTCGATTAAAAAACGTTCGTGGTATTGATGCTCAACTTGTTCTGTCAGATTATGAAGACTTTTGTAGTTGGACGTTCCATTGGCCAGCTCATCCAGAAAAGTACGAATCATGCCCGTGGTCTTCTGGATTATTTCGGCCTGACAATCCTGAGAAATCATTACCGGATGCCTCGCTTTTCAAAAGCTGCCCAGGCCACTGAATAGTCGGCTTCGCGGTTGCAGCGGCAGAAGGGGGCGGTGTAGGTGATGGTGCGCTCAATGGGGCCGCCGGGTAGGGTGTCGTCCGTGATTGTGCGGGAGACGGTGCCGGATTTCATGTCTTTGATATCGTTCCATTCCGGGCGGGAATAGCCTACACCGGGGAGGCCTTTGCTCACAGTGAAGACAATTCGGCCGTTTTGATCATACCAGGTGTCGTTTTCATTCTGGCGCAGGACGGGAAACTGGATGCGGTAGATGGTGCAGAGTTCTTCCAGGGTGAGGCCCAAGGCCATCGCCGCCAGAATGTCAATTTCCACGAGGGCTTGACGCCGCTCGTAATCCGTGCGGAGGGCACAGTTGCGCTGCCATTTGGAAGTCAGGTTGGTGAATTTGGCGTTGTCCAGGCGAGGATCGTCCTTTGTCCAGCATTCCTTCTTGAAGGCTTCGTCCCAGCATTGTTCCCAGAGTTCAGCATAATGGATCGTGAGGCAGTTGAGGGCCAATGCACGTATCCATAATCCATATCTATGTGCTGGAAGAATAGATTCTCCGATGAGAGGTAATTGGTTGATGAGGCTTGTGTTCGCATGTCCCATCCCCGTACTTTTAACTCGGTAATCAACAGGTACGGAAAGTGACATCGAATGATAATCAAGCAATAAATCGGTACGCTTGAAAATAGTTGCAATACAAGTATTGATATGACCAACACTTGGTGCTGCAATATGTGCGATTAGAGTCCGTTCACCAGATTGACTTAACATTTCCCTATTTATATGGCGATAATAGCCGGTTGCTTTCATTGGCATCCCTTCATTCTTCCAAGAAACATCACTAATGCGGTCGGAGTATTGCGGGGGATCGCACGCCGGAACATAATTTGTCCGTGGAAGGAAATTATCAGTTAACTCAACGAGATCAAGGCATGAATAGTCATGATGCTTGCTACAAATACTGTCGGGGGTCTTATAAAATGGATTGCCCACATAGAAATGGGGACCGGAGAGGATTAAGTTCAGTGTCGTGTTGGCAAACTGGGTGGCGCGTTTGATCGTATGATCTTTTTGTGCATTTGTTTCATGCCACATTTCCGTAGAAAAATATTCTACCGTCAGATCCCCTAAGCGCCTGGGATGGGTGGCAAACTTTCTGAGGACCTCAACCACTTGTCGTGAGTAAGCAACGGGGAGTCGTGCTTGCAAGGTTGGGGTTCCTTTATCGTCGTAAAGTTCGGCAAAAAGATTCAGTACGCTCTCATCAACGGATAGAATTCGGTCACAATGACCCTCAATATTCCAGTTATTTGCATCATCTTTTATGCCGCCTGGATATCCACTCCCCGAGTGTTTGAATGATGCGTCTATGGTCTGCGGCACAAACAAATTCGACATGCTATAGAATGATACTATGCTATTGCTTTTCCCATAGATATTGATTGAATAAGTTACCCAATGAAGAATTTCAGCGAATAATTGCTTTACGTTAAGAAATTGAAAATGATATCGGAGACGCTTATAAATATCCTCCCGGAACCTGCCCCCATTCGGATCGTCATAGACCCCTTCCGGATGAAGAAAACCCGACACACCCTGCTCCTTTACGATCAACCAAGCCTGGGGAAGGAAGCACTTGTAGAGGTTTGACTGGCTTCCCTTCATGATAGGATAATTCTGAAAGGCGTTCAAGAAATTCTGCGTCCCTTCAAAGGCCACATACTCATCTAAATATTCCCCCCAGATACTCCGTTTTTCAATAGCTTCCTCCCGCATGACGGCTAGTTGCGACGCCGATATATTCCGGATAACGAAAAGCGGGTCATAATCACCTAAAAGCCCCCCTTCATTCCATTGAATCTTAATCCATGGTGGATTACCTACATTGAGATCAAAGCCACCGTGATCCGCAAAGAGGTCGGCAAAGGCCAGTTCCCAGTGGTGAAAATGATGATGCGCCGCCAAGTCACGGACAAGCGCAAGACGGGAGATTCCTTCATCCTTATCACAGAGGGCATCGACATTGACGAAGCCAAATTCATTAGCGTAATCCATTTCCATCTGTTTGGGCTGCTTGTCGGGAAGAAACGTCAACTGCTCACCTCTGGTTGGTTTCGCTTCATAAACTGTCCCTTCCAGAATGAGCGACAGATCCATGAGGAATTCATCCCGCGACGGCAGCTTGTCCGCTTCCTGAATGGGCCAGAACCAAAGGGCGCACCAGTAATCCATCACCAGTTTCAGACGCCGGAAGGGGCTGGAATGCTCTGCGTTTTCCGACAGGATTTCCCGGCTGTAGAGGTCGTCCTTTTCTTTTGTTGTAAGGCGGTGCTGATAAATATTCCCGTCGTCATAGCCAAAGAAACGATAGGCTTCGCGCGTCATCTCGCGAACCTGGCGGCTCTGCTGCACATGGCGCATCCAGAGCTTATCGGTTGCGCCGGAGAGGCGGATCAGTGTTTCGATCTCTCCGGCGCTAAAGGGTTTTACAAAATCCCTGCGCCACGCTTTGACCTTGTCCGTCTCATTTTTTGCCATGCCCCGGACAACCCGGTCGGTATAGTTGGCCATGCCCGCGTCAGGAAGCAGGAAGTGAAAAATCGTTTTTTTCGGTCGTGTTTGGCCAAGAGGGATGCGCTCCGGAATAACGTCCAGCCAGGTCTTTTGTCCGCGTCGGTTTTCTTCCAATAGTTCCGATGCAAAAACCTGCCGCCTTGCGCCGATGAGCGAGTTGCCACAAACAAGCTGATTGCCGAACCAGGGGATAATCGGCGCGGCGCCGTCATCCTGCACATACATGGCGTTGAGCCAAAGGGAGACTTCGGCCAGTTCTACTGCGACAGGATTCAAATCAACACCGAAGACATTGTTGTCGGCAATGAAGGCTTTGACTTTCTGCTTTTCCTTCCCATAGGCATCGTGCGCGATGATTTCGCCTGTTTCTTTTTGCTTTCTGTCCAGATAGGCTTCGGCCAGTTGGTTGATGGCTTCATTGAGGAACGCGGCGCTCCCCATCGCCAGCTCGCAGACGGTGAGCATCAGGATCTCGTCCGCCGTCTTGTCTTTCAGGAGTTCTTTCAGGGCATACTTCACCAGGCAGCGGGTCAGCACTTCCGGCGTGTAATAGGAGGCCGTCTTTTCCCGGTTGCGCCCGGCCAGTCGATAAATGAAAGTTCCGCGGGGATAGATTTTGAATGTGCCATCGGCATTATAAACCCGTTCGGATTCTTCATACTGCTGGAAATCCTCTGCATTGACAAAGAAAGCCGCTTCCAGTTCATTGACTTCCGTTCCCGCTTTTTTGACCTCGTAAAGATCCGCCTCGGCAAAAAAACCGCTATAGGAAAGCAGGCCTTCATAGACGGCGCCCAACTGGTTAATGCCAAGCTGGGCATAGCTGATTCTCCCCCGGCGATGATTTCCTGCCGTGGCCCGGGACAGTGACAGAAGTTCGATGACTTTCTGGAGAACTGCATTGCGGAATTTCACGCCATTTAAAAGGGACGTTCGTGCTGGATCAAACAGATGGGTGCTTAAAGGGAAAAGACGAAATACGGGGCGCTGCTCTGCAAACGCTATTTCCACCGTCTTTTGTTCATAGTTAAATCCTTCAAAGATGAGACGAAAAAGCATGCGCAGGGAGTCATTTATAAAAAAACCATTTTGCGAGGGCTCTTCCGTCAAGGGCTGCAACTCCAGATCCCGGAGGTCTTCCAGACTGTAGCCGGTGCGGTATTCCTCGCTGTTCATGGGGGCATAGCCCAATTCCGGCCGGGCCTCGATGTAGAGGAGAAACAAAAGCCGATACAGATAGCGCAGGCATTCACGGGTGAGCTGATCGGCCATGTCCCTGCCGTAAATCTTATCCTTGCGGACGTTGCGGATATAGTGGATGGCTTCGTTGCCCAATATCTCGACGGCTTCCCGTGCTGAATATTTCAGGTCTTCAGATACGGCAAAAGCGTGCTTGTGCGAACTTTCATCCAGGGTATCGAGCAGGCTTGCACCATCTTCCGGGCAAATGCTCTCCCGATGCAGCAAGGCCGACATGGCCCGCAAGGTCGCCGACACACGGCGGCTGAGAATCTCCGTCAGGTCAAAGCGCAGAAAGCGTCTTTCGTTCCATTTACTGCGATCCAGAAGGATCACGGAGGAAAGACTAAGCAGGATGATCCAGCGGGGCGGCTCGGCCAAGGTGAAGATTTGTTTGGTGATGATTTCGGTGAGCGTCAGATCCGGCAGCATTTTTTCCGCATCGGCGTTTCCATACTGCGCCTTAATGAAGTTGCTTTCCAACGGGTCTGTATTTTCAGTAACAGGGCTGACGGTTTCCAGAATCCAAAGATCGGGCATGCCGCCGGCCTTGCGGACCTCTCCGGCAATCGGGATCAACACGCCGGAATCCAGTTCCTTGACGTCCGGTGCGTATTCGTAACCTAAAACGGTAAGCAGTTCGGGAAGGAATTCCCGCTGGGCCGCCAATATTTCCTCCGGGGCACGCAGGCGCTCCATGCGATTGCGCAGGGCAAAATAATTTTTGTGCAGGCGTGCCAGTTGATCATAAGGAGGCTTGACGCCTGTTTGCGCTTCGCGGTCGGCCCACTGACTGAAGAACCCTTTCAGATCGTTCTCCAGAATGGCCGTCAGGTAGTGATGAGTGTAGAATTCGTTTTCGTTGGTGATGCCGGTCAGGTCCAGAGCCATCAATCCTCTCCTTTCAGGACAGCAACCACCCGTATATAGGGAATGTCCTCGGTGAGCAGAGAGTTTTCAATCCAGCTCCAGTATTCATCAAAGATGC
>ENA-UPTA01001964-UPTA01001964.1-activated-sludge-metagenome-genome-assembly--contig:-NODE-1964-length-21954-cov-18.428969_pt1 | contig 21954 bp, 20 predicted proteins | sample MGYA00238184_ERZ773361 | MGnify/ENA primary metagenome ERZ773361 (study PRJEB29100, sample SAMN05720205) | activated sludge metagenome | isolation source: anaerobic digester from wastewater... | reverse complement strand
CACTTTTATCAAGTGAAAGAATAATTATATTTTTCCCAAAGTAGGCAATTTCCCTAAGCTCAGAGATAAAATTGTAGACCTCATTGAATCCGTTGTTTGCAATGAGAAAATCAATACTATCTAAAAGTAGAACCGATTTATTATTAAATGATGAAACAAACTCTTTTAATTTTACGAGATTAGTTGAAACTGTTTTAGGCCCACCTTTTTTAGAAATCCAGTAATAATCGGAATTTTGTCTTTCATAGTTAAAGTGTTCCTTCTCTTCTCGGGAGATTATAATACCCCGGTATCCTATGCCGACTAACTCTTTGAATGCTTCAAAAGGTACAGTATTTGAAGGCTCATTTGAGAGGTAGACGTTCCCCTCGTCAAGGTCGTACTTTAACAACTGCTTCTTAAGGTCATCCTCTTTTTTCCTATGCTCTGTGATATCCCTTAGAATGCATATGATAGCCTTTTCACCTTTGACCTCAATCCTGCTAAAGCTCACCTCAACAGGGAACACCTTGCCGTTGCCGTTGATGAAATAAGTCTCAAATGATATGCTTTCTCCTGTGAACTCTCTGAAGAGTATGTGCTTGAGTCTCTCCGTTTCAAGTGGCGAAGAAAGGTCAAAGATATTCATATTATCGAGAAGTTTCCCTTTTGTATATCCAAGCGCTTTTACTGTGGCCCTATTAATATCTTCTATTAAGAAATCATTGTTTAGAATAAGTATGGACTCGTGGGCGTTCTCAAACAGTGCCTTAAACTTAATCTCAGAGTACTTTATCTTCTCTTCAAGGTGTCTCTTCTCCGTTATATCGTTGCCTATAGCAAGAATAGCTGTTAGATTACCTTTATCATCATAAATTGGCTTATTGGACCAGTATACCCAAACCTTTTCACCGTTCTTTCTAATATTTTCATTGATGTGAATTCCGAATTCTTTCAGATTTGTATGGATGTCGTTTACAAGATTCTTTAGGTTTCTGCCTGTCGATTCAATTTCAGGCGTGATTGTTTCATAGACATTCTTGCCAACTAGCTCTCCTTTCTCATACCCAAAGAACGATATGCCGTATTCGTTCATCGAAAGAATTTTCCCTTTTATATCAAAGACAAAGATGACACTGTTTGCAGACTCAACTATCTCCCTGTATTTAATCTCGTTTTTTCTTAAAGTATCTTCGGCCATTATCCTTGAAATCGCACCGCCGATTTTCTGCGATAATAAAATTAGAATATTTTTTGAGACTTCGGATATACTCTCCTTGGAATGGCTTCCTAGGCTAAGGGTGCCTATAGCTTTGTTCTGATAAAAAAACGGGATTAATGCAATGGCCTTTATCTTTTCTTTATTGATTAGGAGATTATGGATTACTCCGCCCAAATCTTCTGGATACTCTTTGTAATTAGCAAAGATAGGTTCACCTTTCTCAATTATTTTAGCGTGTATTGAATCTTTATCAATGCTATAAACTGCATCTGCATACTCCTTTGATAGGTTTCTGTGGACTTTTAGGATGTATTTATTGACATCTTCCTCGAAGATATACACACCGCCACAGTCGACATCACCTATACCAAATGCAGTATCCAACACCACATCAAGTGCCAATTTCATGTCCTTAGTTTGGGCAAGTTTTGAGTTTAGTTCTAACTGGGAAATAATTAATTTTTCTGCTTTTTTGACATCTGAGATATTTCTCATTGTATGTATGAATCCTTCCAAATTGCCGTTCTTTAGAATGGGCGAAGAGCTAACCCTTACATCGACCCTTTCTCCGCTTTTTTTGATAAATTCGGCCTCGTATAGGAATACACCCATATCGCCATTTAGCCTTCTTACTTGGAGCTCACCCAGCTTATTGTAGTATTCAGGAGGCACCAACTGCAAAGGGTTCATTTTTATTAGCTCTTCTTCAGAATATCCGCTTTCCTTTATGCCTGTTTCATTGATGTAAGTTATTTTTCCTTCATTATCATGAATAAAAATCATATCTGTGGCATTTTCTATGGCGAGATTGTACCACCCTTTTACAAGCTCAGAATTGTTATCTATTTTTCCATTAGCAGATCTCATGGATATCATCGCTTTTGAACCTCAGTATGAATGTGCTCCCTTTTGGATTGTTATCTCTGACCTCTATCTCGCCGCCCTGCATCTCCATGATCTTCTTTGAGATGTAAAGTCCTAATCCTAGACCCTTATTAGGCCCCTGGCTGAATCCTTCGTTGAATATCTTGTCCTTATACTTGTCAGGTATGCCAACTCCATCATCGGAAATCCATATCTCGCAGTTCTTTCCTTCCTTCTTCAGGGTGATATCAATATTATTAGCTTTTCCATGAACCTTAGCATTTCTGACTATATTATCAAAGACGGTCGTTATTGACTCGTCGACAATTATCTTACAACTCCCAATAGTATTTATCTTAAGCTCAGGGTAGTTTTTGGAAAGTTCTTTTATCTTAGTCCTTATATCTGATAGTTTGATTCCGTTTGAATCTATCTTTCTGTTGAAGGCCCTCTCAAGCTCTCCAGTGTTTTCTATAAGCTCAACACATTTTGAAAGTGTCTTCATGACCTTCTGCTTTATATCTTCATCTTGAGTCGCTATTAGGTCACAGAAGTTTAGGGCAATGTTCAAATCATTTAAAATATCGTGCCTTAAGACCTTGTTCATTATCTCCAAGGCCTCGTTTGCCTCTCTTAATCTTTCTTCTGCCCTGATCCTATCAGTTATGTTAATACCAAGCTCAAGGACTAGTTTATTTCCCTCAACATCAGTAAGAGGATAATCATGAACCTCGTAAGTTTTGTTGTCCAGCTGAACGGTCTGAAAGATCGCAGGAATCCCTGAGGAAAAGACATCATTTATGGGGCACTTCTCGCATGGACCATCTCTTCCATGGAATATCTCATAGCATTTCTTATCTTTATACTTCTTAAATCGCTGCCTCAGGTACTTGTTTGCATAAACTATATTCCTATCAGTATCATAAAGGCATACATATGCCGGCAGCTGCTCTAGAACCGAGAAAAGTTTTTTATTATCCTTCTCAAGCTTCAATCTAAGCTCTGTTTCTAGCTTGATGTCCTTTATGATCCCAGTATGCCCTATGACGTTACCTTCGCTGTCTTTAAAGACCGACATGTCAAGCTCACAGTTCACCTTTTTCCCGTCCTTTGTTTTGAAGATCAGGTTGTAATCGTGAATCTCTCCCTCAGAGTAAAGCTTTTTTACAAACTTCTTTCTGTCTGAAGATTTAGAATAGATGTTAATTGCTTCCATACCAATGAGCTCTTGCCTAGAGTACCCGAGTATCCTCGAGATATCGCCGTTTGCATAGACGATTATCCCATCCTTGTTCACAGAAAGATTAGGATAAGCATATATCGAATTATGATTCTCCATATCGGATTGGGAATCGATGTACTCATTCTTTTTTATTTTTTCTGTCTTCGCCATACTACTCCTTCTTGTGGTATTCGTTAAACATCTGGGATAAAACGAAACTCGATATGTATTTCTTATATTTAAAGATATGGAAACAAATAGGGAAAATAGTGAAAAAATATTTTTTTCCATATTAAAACTAGCAATATTTAAAAGCAAATTAAAATTCTTAAGTTGTAGAGAAGATGACTAAAGAGACAATAAAAATCGGTGGGAAGAAGGTCATAATAGTTGGGACAGTCCACATTTCTAAGGAAAGTGTCGAAGAGGTAAGGGAAGCGATAGAAAGTGAGAAGCCTGATGTAGTAGGAGTTGAGCTTTGCCAGAGTAGGTTTGAATCGCTTAAGAACGCAAAGAAGTGGGAAGAAACAAATATAGTTGACATCATAAAGCAGGGCAAGGTCTTTCTTTTCCTTATCAATCTGCTTCTTTCAAACTACCAGAAGAGGCTCGGGGACAAGTTTGGTGTAAAACCAGGGTCAGAGTTCATTGAGGCCATTAGAGTTGCAGAAGAGGGCAATACAAAGATAGCATTAATCGATAGGGACATCCAGGTGACATTGAAAAGAGCATGGAGCAATATGGGTATCAAAGAAAAAATGAAACTCATGTTCAGCCTATTCTTAGGGTTCTTTGAGGAAGCGGAAGACGAAGCAGAGGACATCATTGAAAAGCTTCAGGACAAGGACATAGTAAATGAGCTTTTGAACGAGCTAGCAAAGGAGATACCTTCTGTTAAAGAAACATTGATCGATGAGCGTGATAGATACATAGCATCGAAGATCATTGAAAGCGATGGCAAGAAAATCGTCGCGGTCGTTGGTAGGGGGCATATGGACGGCATCAAACGAGCTCTTGGCACTATAAATAATGAAACAGTGAAAGAAGAAATCAAAGAGCTTGAAGTTGTCGTGCAGAAGAAAAGCGTCCTCACTTATATTGGGTACCTCATACCTATACTTTTCTTTGGTCTTGTGGTATACGGATTTTTTGACAAGGGTTTGGATTTTGCGCTAAATGTGATGTTCATGTGGATTATTGTCACAGGGTCAACTGCTGCAATTGGCGCGGCCATAGCTTTTGCTCACCCAGTATCAATTCTTGTAGCTTTTATCGCAGCCCCAATAACTACCCTTCATCCTGCGCTTGCTTCAGGCTGGTTTGCAGGTTTGGCAGAGGTAAAGTACAGAAAGCCAACTATGAAGGATTTTGAGGAATTGAACAATATCAATAGTCTAGGCGATTTATGGCACAACAGGGTGACGAGAATAATCCTTGTTGTCGCGTTTACAAATATTGGAGGAACAATAGGAACGCTCTACGCGCTTCCCTACCTGATATCACTATTTTAGAGGAGGACTAAAATGAAAAAGATTCTTTTGGCGGTATTAATTGTATTTGGATTATTACTACCCGGTGTTTACGGGGAGGATGAGTATATCAATAAGCTCTGGACCCATAACTTGGGCGGAAATGTTTGGGAGATCCTACATGGAGATTTTACGGGCGACGGTAAAGATGAGATAGTAGTCGCCTCGGGCTGCTGTGGGAATCCAGGGTATGTTACAGTTTTTGATACAGAGGGTGAGATAGTGTGGCAGGCAAAGCTAGCGAAGGAGGTAAACTCCCTTGGGATAGGAGATATCAATGGGGACGGTAAGCTAGAGGCTGTCACTGGCTCAAAAGACTCACACATCTACTTCATCTCAAATAGCGGAGAGGTAATAAAAAATCAGGCTGATAGCGGGGATATACTTGTCATCAAGATAGCTGACCTTGACGGTGACGGGAAAAATGAAGTTGTGACAGGGTCTACTAAGATCAGGATATTCAAGGACATGGAGCTCTACAAGGAGTTTGGTACAGAGAACAGGATTACAGATATTGACCTCTACGACATAAATGGGGACAAGAAGCTAGAGATTGTAACAGGAGGTCTTGGTAACTTCGTATATGCCCTTGATAGTGACCTAAATCTTCTGTGGAAGGACAGGAACAACAGCTCCGTCTGGGGAACAGTGCCATTCACCTATAACGGTTCAACTGCGATACTTGTCCAGACAAGAGGATATTACGCACTCGATAAGGAAGGAAAAAGGATACCTTCTATTGAGAAGCTTAATGACGAATATTTCATATCAGGCTACGATGCAGGGAACATGATAATACTCTCTGATGGGAAGGGGAATACAGTAAGTTATGACTATGCTTTAAAGGAGCTATGGAAATTCAAGGCCGAAAAGGAGATTAAGGATTTCTACTCATACACAGAAGGAAATCAAAAGATAATCATGATGGGCTCCATGGATGAGAGCTTCTATATGGTCAAAGGGGATGGAAGCTTTATCGGCTCTGCAAAGGCAGGATCATATGTATCCGCTGTGGATAGCTTTTCCTATAAGGACAAGAGGTATGTCGTATTTGGCTCCTTCGATGACAATGTCTACACATATTACAGGGAAATAAAAAATGTCCCGTTCTATGGAGCCGGAACAATTATTGCTGCACTGATATACCTTCTTTACAAAAAATTTCAGTAGCTTCTAAATCGCTTGACTACAAAATCCTTTTCAAGGACGTTGATGAATGCGGCTGCTTTGGGGCCGGACTCCTTTCCTATAAGGACTCTGTAAATTGCCTCAAAGAGTTTTTTTGGCTCTATTGGTAGATTTGTAGCAATCTCATATATACGATTGTGAAGCTCAACATCAGTTAGGTCTTCTCCCTGGATGAGATCAGATATCACCTTTAGACCTTCCTTCTGCTCTACTGTCAATTCCACTTCAGGCGGCGTATCCAAAAGCTCAAACTTTATCATATCGGGCGCGTAAAGTTTCACCCAGTTTGCAGCGAGCTTTGCCCTAGTTTTTATTCTTTCTAGATCTGTTTCTGAGAGGTCCTTTGGTATATGGCCTTCTTTCTTCAGGATCTTTACTATCCTATCTATGTCAGAAGTTATCTGGACGATGACTGATAGGAACCTAAATGAAGGCTGCGCTGGAAGTGACTTATACCCCCAGATATTAGAGAATTCATAGAGCTTGTCATACTTCTCCCTTTTTTCTATCTCCTCTTCGCTAAAGTAAGTTGTCTCAACCCTATCAAACTCATCATAGACGTTCAAGAAGTCAAGGTCAAGGGCGATCTTTAATTCCTTTGATGGTTTTGTCTTTACAAACATGTACCTCAATACGTCAGGCTCCATAACAGATAGGATGTCCGATGGCAAAACAACGTTTCCCTTTGAAGAGGACATCTTCCCACTTGCACCTTTTAGTGAAACAAACTCGTATGTTACACCAATGATAGGGGGCTTATTGAATATCTCCTGGATTATCTTCTGCCCTGTGTCGGCGCTGCCACCTTGTGTGCCGTGATCCTTTCCATATGGCTCATAGTCAACACCGAGCTCTGCCCATCTTGAAGGCCAGTCCACCCTCCACTTTAGCTTAACATAGTTGGCCTTTCTGATGTCGGCCGTTTCTTCAAATCCACACTTGCACGAGTAGCTAAGGCCATACTCGCCATCATATGATGTGACCTTTGTTTGGTCCTTGCCGCACTTTGGGCAGTATACTGAAACAGGATACCAGTCTAGAGAAAGTTTCTCCCCTCCCCTCTGACTATTTAATAGTTCTATAAGCCTGTCTTTTTTGTCAAGAGAAATCTTGATGTTGTCCCTATAGATGCCGTTTTTGTACTGCTCAGATGCCCTCAAGAAATCTGGCTTCATACCAGCGTCGGCAAGAGATATCTGAAAAGGCTCCATGAAATGATCGGCAAATGAACTGTGGCACCCATCAGGGTCTGGGACCTTACAGTCTGGTAATCCAATATACTCTGAATAACTAGCAGGGACGTTTGCTGGGACCTTTCTAAACCTGTCATAATCGTCCCACATGTGTATATGGCGGGATTTGAACCCCATATCCTTCAAAGCATAAGCTACAAGGTTTGTAGTGATGGCCTCCCTAAAATGGCCAATGTGACAGAATCCTGAGGGTGTTACCCCGGACTCGCATACGTATTCCTTTTTTTCTCCTCTCTCTGAAATAATCCTCTCGGCAAAAGTTGATGCCCAATGCATATCTAACCTCTCCTTCTCACGTTTGAGTCTTTATCGCATATCTCTTTTAAGACTTGCTCAAATGATTCGTCATGCATCAATGCCCTGTTGAGATAAACGCCTGTCCTCCCGATCTTGTCCCTCCTAGAAAGGACCTGGATCCGCTCCCTCACGATATCAATTGAAACATTCAGTATCTTTGCTACCTCTGATTCCCTGCCTGTTATCTCCTCCTCCATATGCCCGTCCTCTAACGGCTTTATCAGAATCAGGCGCTTATCAACACCAGGTTTTCTCTTATCTGCCAAAAGGTCATCAAGCTCTATTGCACCGCCAAAGTAATAGAACTCTATCTCTTTTCTCTTTGATTCTGTTATTGGGAATGTGATCGTTTCTCCACTAAAAAGCGTTATAGCGCCCTTCACAAGGTGCCATGGTGTCGCCTGCACTATAGCCCTCTCCTTAATGCCTATGTCATCAAGAGCCATTTCAAGGAGGTAAGTTTCAGGCATATGCTCTATAAAAAAGTCTATATCGGAGGCCTTGTGGACATCGCCCCTTGCAACAGATCCATAGAGGATAGGCTGGAAGTCCGCTATCTTTTCCATGACAGAAATGGCCTTGGTCCTTATTGAGCTTAGGAGCTCCCACTGGTTCTTATCATAGACTATCTTTTTCCTGTGAAAGGCAAGAGTTTTCTCCTTCATCGTGCGAAATTACAGTTAGAAATATAAATCATTATCTTTGGAATTGGTCATGAACCCGCTTTATACAGTGCTTATTGGCGTAGTTTTGTTCTGGTTGGTCCTTGGAGAGCTAAACAAGAGATACGACCTCTCAAAGTATGGTATTGACTTCCAAGGGATAATCCTTCTCTGGAGGACAAAGAGATTCAATGACTTTATTGACTCCGTTTCCAGAAAGGGTAAGAAGTTCTGGGGAGCTTACAGCATAGTTGGGATAGGGGCTGCGGTCATAGGTATGATAACTGTCTTTTACTTCCTCTTCCAAAGCGCCCTTAGGGTCTTGATGACACCTGAACCCACACCCGGTGTCGGATTTGTCATACCAGGTGTTACAGTGCCGTTCTGGTACAGCATTATTGGGCTTATTGTTGTCCTGATAGTCCACGAGGCATCGCACGGGATAGTAGCAAGGGCAAACAACATCAGCTTGAAGTCTGTGGGACTTGCGCTTTTTGTGGCAATCCCTGGGGCATTTGTCGAGCCTGATGAAGAGGAGCTAAAGAAGACCTCAAGACTAACAAGGATGAAGGTCTATGCAGCAGGCTCAATGGCAAACTTTGTCACTGCTCTGATAGCATTTATCCTTATAATGGGTGTCATCTCCCCAATGTTAACGCCCAGCGGCATAGAGATAGTCTCGATAGAGGACACATCAAATGCTTTTGGAGTTCTGATGCAAGGGGACATTATCACAGAGATCAATGGGATAAAGATTGAGACGCTGCAAAACTTCTATGATATAATGGCAAACACAAAACCAGGGGACAATATGAACATCATAACGAATAGAGGTGGCTTTGATATACTCTTGAAGGACCACCCAACTGAAGCAGGTAAAGGCTACATAGGTATTGTGACCTCACAGAATTACAACTCACCTATCAACATGAAGATTTTAACACCAATAAACGGGGCACTGTCCTGGATATTCCTTCTGAACTTTAACATAGGATTGATAAACCTCTTTCCATTACCATTCCTCTTTGATGGTGGGAAGATCTTCAAGGAGATTGTCGATACAAAGTTCAGCGAGGCTAAATCCAACGTGATACAGAAGGTATTTGCAGTGATAGGCATACTACTATTTGCAATAAACATACTGCCTTCACTCCTATGATATTATGATAACTGTAGTTTTTTTAAGGGGAAACAGGACCGTTGAAGTCGATGCGGCTAGCGTACAAGAGGTTTCCTCTAAGCTTTCCATCATAAGAGAGCAATACGTTTTTATAAAAAACGGCAAGATTGTATGCGAGGACGAGCCTCTGGTCGATGGGGACAGGCTCGAGCTATTCACAGTAGCATCAGGTGGTTAGATTGAAATGCTCTAGATGTAGGCGGGATGCCATATATTTCCAGAGGCAGTCAGGCCAGCACTACTGCGGGGAGCACTTCAACAGCTATTTTAAGAAGAAGTTCATGCGCGTTGTTAGGGAAGACAACTTAATAAAAAAGAATGAGCGTGTCGCTGTTGCTGTCAGCGGCGGTAAGGACAGCCTCACTTTAGCGTATCTATTAAAGGAGCTGCAAGCACGATATCCCTTCGAGATGGAGGCTATAATAGTTGATGAAGGCATCTCTGGATATAGATCGCATACACTTGAAGCAGCGAAAAAGCAGCTTTGTGAGCTAGGGATAGAATACCATATCGAATCTTTCGAAGACAATTTCGGGAAAACTCTAGACTGTTTTGTTAAAAACAATGAAGAAAATGCATGTGCGACTTGCGGTGTTTTGAGAAGGTATGTCCTAAATAAAAAGGCGAGGGAGCTATCATGCACAAAGCTTGCAACTGGGCACAACCTTGACGACGAGGACCAGTCAATCATCATGAACCTTATGCGAGGGGATGTGATAAGATTCTCACGAGGCCAGAACTACTACAAGAAGATAAGCGACAAGTTTGTTGAAAGGATAAAACCACTAAGATACTTCCTAGAAAAGGAGATAGTGATATTTGCCCTTTTCAATAAGCTCTCCTTTGACTCCTCAGAGTGCCCTTATGCAGAGTACGCAATGAGGGGGGAAGTTGGTAAGTTTCTTGACAGGATGGAGGAGTCTAGGCCTACAACAAAGTATTCACTTCTCTCTGGATATGATAAGATCCTGCCCGCGCTGAACCAATCCTTTATCCCAGAATCTATTGGGGTATGCGAGATATGTGGAGAGCCCACTATGGATGGGACATGCATGAGATGCAAGATCTTAGAGAAATAGAAAAGAAAAATATTTTTATAAAATAAGAAAAGAAAAAGGTAAAAAAATTAAATATTAAAGATTCTTTTTCTTTACCCTAATTGATGAGGGCGGTAATCCGCCTTTGTGTCTGTGAGGTCTTAACTTTGGTGCTACTGTCCTTCCTGCTAGGGCTGGTACTCTTGAAGTCTGTTGCTTTGTTGATCCTCCCTTTCCTCTGAAGAAGAAGTAGTAGATCAGTGCTGCAAGTGCTAGTAACACAAGACCAATTGCTATGTAAATCCATAGCCTGCTCTTTGGAAGTGTTGTGTCAACGACCGATGCTGTTTCTCCGGCAGTGACCTGCTGTTCAATAGCAGTGTATCCGCCTTTTGTGACACGGACTGTGTGCTCGCCTAGCTTTAAGCCTGTTAGGAGTAACTCTCCGTTCTCATCTGTTATTCCTGAAAGCTGCCCATCAAGGTATACCTCTGCTCCTGCTAGTGGTGCACCGTCTGCGTCCTTTGCAACGACCCTTATGGATCCTGTGGCTGGTGCTAGTGTAATCGATAGTGACGATGTCTGGTTTGATGTAATGTTAGATGTCTGCTGAAGGCTTTCCGCGTACCCGCTTGATACCGCGGACACCCTGTATGCACCTGGTGCAAGCTGAGTTGTAGCTGTACCGTTGACTGTTGATACAGACCTTACTAGGGTTCCAGTGCTTGACCTGATATTGACTGTAGCTGTGTTTATCACAGAACCTGCTTCGTTTTTGACTGAAACTGTTAATGTTCCTTTCAAAGCGTTGAGCACTATGTTACCAAGGACAGACTGTAAGTTCACAGTCTGCTGTGACTGGACGCTAAATGATGAGGATGTGTATGCGTCGTATCCTGCCTTGGAGATTGTAATTATGTAAGAGCCTGGTAGTGCTTCAAATGTGAACTGCCCAATCCTATCTGATGTCTGTGTGTCAACAAACTCCTCTCCAGGGTATCTCTTCAAAACAACTGTTGCGCCTGTGACTATCTGCCCAGAGTCGTCCTGGACTATTCCGTTGATTGTTCCCTTTGTCTCTAATATGATTATCTTTTCACCAGTTGCAAGGGATGTTGGCTGTAGGTCTCTTAGCTCCTTGTCGTATGAGTCAATCTTAAGGTAGTATGTACCTGATCCAGGTAGTGCTGTTGACTGGAACTTTCCTTCGCTGTTTGTAAGCCCACTGAATACCTTTACATCAGTTGACTGGTTGTATACATCTATTACTATATTTGGCGCCGCTGTTCCAATCTGGTTGAAGTAGACTGTTCCCCAGACATACCCTTCAGTACCTGTACTGACCATTGTAACTGTGTGGGCTGTGGCCCCATTTACTATAACATTGCTTGTTCCGGAATCTGTGTATCCAGCTGCTGTGACGTTGTTTATTGTGTGGCTTCCACCGGTAAGTGCATTGAATGTTACCTGTCCTGATGCATTTGTTGTCTGTGCTGTTCCATCAACTGTTACTGAAGCACCGGATATGGCTGTTCCAGTTGAATTTTGTACTGTGATTGTTAGATTTCCTGCTGTGTATGTTACTGGTACACATGCTCCGTTTTGACAAGTGAATCCAGTTGGACATGGTACGGTGGTTGAACACTGCGGTGTTGGTCCTGGGCCTTCGTTATCAGGAACGTTAACTGTAAAGCTCCATGGTGCTGTGAACTGTGTTCTGTTTCCTGCTGTGTCAACTGCACATATCCTCCAGAAGTATGTTCCATTATAGAGTGGAGTCTGTATTGTGTATCCCATGTTGACATATAGATTATTGTCAGTATTAATTCCTAAGACTTGGAATACACCTGATACCTCTGTTGTTTTGGCTGCCGGGAAGGTTATATCTTTCGAATATTGTATTACGTAACTTGATATTTCTTTGACTACACAATCACATCTGGAGTGTCGCCATTCTAGTTGTGGATTGTATGAATTAAGAGTGAATCCATTTGAAGGCGATCTTAGTGCAAGTGCTAAATTATCTCTTGTGCCATCACCTGGCATACAGTCATCGGGCCACTCTTCACATGTTGTATCAGATCCTGCAGGTGAATCTCCCCATAATAATGCGGGTGATGTGCTAACACGGAAATTTCGTGTTAATGAATTTGTTCCAAGATTGCCTGCTGAGTCTACAGCGTAAACTCTCCAGTAGTAAACATTACTTGGACTAGTCAATAATGTTTCCGGGAAATCATTTGCTGGAACAAAACTGGTTGTTGTTAAAGGGCCTCTCTGATATGTAACTGTTTCCCATGAAGTAAATAAAGAGCTGCCTGGCCATATAGTAACGGGCTGCCATCCAGGAGTTACAAGATCTGAATCAGGGAAAGTTGGATCTCCAGATATTTGGATGTAATATCTGACTGGATTTGAAAGGTCATTTGTATCTGAAACAGTACCCCAAGTGAATGTAGGTCTCTTGTTTTGACTTACCTGCCCGTCTGTCAATGTAAGTAAATTTGGAGCAGGTGGCCCTGTGGTATCTACAGTAAATCTCCAAACTTCAGAATAAACAGTTGTGTCAAGACTAGATGCAACTTTCCAGTACCATACTCCATCTTCTAAACGGCCAATTGCAGGAGTTGGTGGGGTACTTGTGGATACGTCATATGCAGCAGGTGATGGATCGGCGTCTGCCCATAAGAAATTATTAACTGCTATCCTATCAGGATATAATGTATAATCTAAGAAAGCCGAATTACTTCCTCTTGATAATCTGATATTATAAAATGTTGCAGTAGGTACTTTTTCCCACTCCAATGTAGGATCATTATCTATTAGCAAAGATAAATCCGAAGGAGACATTAAGTTTGGAATAGAAGTCGATACTTTGAAACTTCTTGTTTCCGAGTATGGGCTTTGATTTCCGAGTCTATCAGTTGCCCAAACTCTCCAGTACCATGTACCGTTCGACAATGCTTCTGATTTGTGTTTTCTAAAAATTGTAGTTATATTCCAGTTATTATAATCAGCTGAAGTTCCAGTATCACAAAATACAGGTGTTGGGGTTGCAGTTTCATCAATGTCAACACTCTGAGTAACAACATTTGTAGCAAATGAAGAGGATGTAGAGTACTGTATGTGATAAGTTATACAGTTATTCTGTCCGTCATCTGCAGGTCTTTCTGCGGATATATCTGATATTTTATAAAAAGTAAATTCAGCTATATTGTTATTAGCTGGAATTACATACCCATTATCGGGCTTGTATAAACTTGGGGAATCTGTTGCAGTGTCAACATAGAAGAACGCACCGTCAGAGTCTAACTCTGTTGGTAAATAAGGTGAAACTGCCCTTGATGCGTCCCATTCGGAGTCTAATATGGTTGTCCCTATATTATCGGACATGTCGGTTCCTGATATTGTAACTTGGGCTAATCCATTGTTTGTACTAGCAGTTGGTACATTGTATGTTGCAGTGAAAGTAGATCCAGGAGCAGATTCAGTTATAGTAAGTGCAGTCCAAGTAGCCTGGTTGTGTAATTTAACCTGTACAGTTGGTCTAGTTTTTAGAGTTTCTGATGCGTAAATCCTAATCTGCATTGAACCTCCACCAATAACATCTGGTGTTGTATCATAATCTATTTTGGGAGTTTTGACATAGCGAATCCTGAAAGTTGGTGGATCTGGATCCTCAGATGTTACTGTAAGGCTTCTAGATCCAGAGTAAGCACTCTCATTATTTAATGTGTCTGCAGCTTTTACCCTCCAGTAGTATGTTGCTGGTGTTAGATTAGCTGTGTATGCTCTAGTTGTGGGGCTAGGAACAGTCCAGCCTGTTCCAGGAGTTCCCAAGAAGGTGTTTGCAACATCATCAAAAGGCCCCGCTACAGTTATGACATTAGAAGCAAATGTCGAAGAGGTAGAATACTGTAAAGTGTAAGTAACATTTTTATTTGCACTGTCAGGAATTTCATTCCAGACAAAAGTAACTGAAGGTCCAACTATAGCAGCGCCTGTTAGAGGAGTAGCCAATACAGGGACGGGACATTGAGAATCTACTATGAATGATGCGCCATCATAAGTAGGTCCAGAAGTATTAATTACAGTTCCAATATTTCCTGCTAAATCCTTTGCCGAAACAGTCACAGTTGCAAGACCATCGCTTGCACCACTTGTACTTGTAATGGAATATGAACCTGTGAAAATACTTGCTGGATATGTTCCAATTTGTGAAGCCATTGTAACAGTAGTTTCAGTTTTATTAATTTGTTTTACTTTAACAACTGGCCTGTCTCCAGTACCTGAGGTTGGTGCTACAGGTTCATCTGAAGTAAGTTGAATAGTAACTGTTCCAAGTCCTAGAATATCGTTTTCCCCAACCCCAATATTTTCAACTTTTGGTGACTTTATATATTTTAAATCAAACTTTGGCGGGGTAGTATCTACAATAGTGATTAGTGACAAATCAGATAAATTAACTGGACTTCCGCCGTCGCTTATTGTCCAAGCAAGTGGAGCGTTCTCTGCTGCAGTGCATGAAATAACTTTAACGGTGAAAGTTATAGTACTGCTGCCATATACCCCTGTACTATGGGTGTATACCACATTTGAAGAATCACTGTTTACATAATCAATAGCCCATCCTGAAGGTGGAGAAGGCTGGCTACCCGCGTTATCAAATGTATATCCTGCAGGAGCAGTAACCCACACCTCATCTAGCCGTGCTCCCGTAAGTATACTATTATAAGTAACCTTAACAGTAAAATTCATCGGCATATTATCCTTATTGAAGTATGCCGTTCCTGATGTTGCACTTGTCAATGCAACTGACCAGGTCTGTGCACTAACCTCCTGAAATTCGATTGCTCCAAATAAACTAAATATCAACAATGATCCAAATATAAAACTTAAAATTTTCTTATTCAAACAAATCTACCTCCTTTTTTGAAACGATTAATTTTTTTATCATAATATCCCTATTCTTTACATTATCATCTAGATAATCAAATCTCCTGATTTTCTCATAATTTAGACCAATTTTTGGTTCATAATATTTCAAGCTAATACCTCCCTAACGTGAAACGATATAAAAAGATTATCATGAAACGATTTTTTCTCAATTTCATAAAATGAAACAGTTATCATCAGCTCTCCTCCAAGATCTTAACCATCTTTTGTAAAAAAATCTCCCAATTTTCAGCTTTCATACGGCCTTTCCACTCAATGAGTTTGAAGTACAGATCATCCGGGATTCCCTTTATCGTTATATTTTTCATCAATTAACCCCTATGATTAATCGTTATCAGTTTTCGCCATATTTGTGTATTAGCTGTTACCTAGTTTCATTATTATTTATCGCTAATAGTATTTAAAGCTTTCGCCTTTATTGCTTATCAATGGATATACTTCTTATATAATCTTTGGAGTTTTTACTGTTAATACTGGGAATTAATAGATACTCGTTAAATTCTAATCTTTTAATTAACAATAATCAATGATATCCTAAAATTATCACAAAATGATTTAAATAATAAAATATTCTATAATTTTGCTATGGCTTTGAATCTTGACAGAGAGCTAGAAATAATCAAGAAAATAAAGGGTTTTAATAATGTCAAATTTATCTTTATCTATGGGTCCGCTGCAACTGGAAATATGAGGAAAGATTCAGACATTGATCTCTGTATTTACTATGATGGTCCAGAGGGTGAAGCCTCTAGATTCAGGTTAAAAGTTTCGTCAGAATTATTTACAGATAAGTACGATGTTAAGATCTTTCAACAACTTCCACTATATCTTAGAAAAGAAGTATTGAAAGGGACAGTAGTATACAGCAAAGATTTTAATTTCGTTCATGAAGTGGCTCTTGATACTATCAGAGAGTTTGATAATTACAAAAGATTCTATTATGATTATATAGGGCTAGAAATGATAACATGAGAAAATCAATTATTTTATCCAAGATAAATGAAATTGAAGAGAGTATTGCATTAATAGCAGAAAATATGCCCGAAGAATTTGATGATTTTGAAAATTTGGGATTAATGAAGGACGGCATTTACAAAAGAATCCAGTATGCAATCGAAAACATTCTTGATATTTGTGCAATAATAAATTCAGACCTCAAATTCAGCTCTCCTGGGGAAGAAGACGAGATTATCACTACTCTAGTCAAGAACAAGGTAATACCTAAGGGTATCGCGGGTAAGATCAAAGAGTTTAAAGGCTTCAGGAATATTATTGTTCATAGGTATGGGAAAATCGATGATAAATTAGCATTTGAACTTATAAAAGAAAATTTAGAGGATTTCGATAAAATAATTGAAATTATAAAAAAGGCAATAGACAAATATTAATCAAATAATTTCTTTATGCTCTTCTTGTAAGGCGCTCTCAATACGCCTCTTTCAGTTATGATACCAGAGATATATTTCGCCGGCGTTACATCAAACGCAGGATTAAAAACATCTATGCCTTCAGTTGCAATCCTTTTGCCGCCGATGTGGGTCACTTCGTCCTTGTTTCTTTCTTCTATAGGTATATCCTCACCTGTTTTTGCCTTCTGGTCAAATGTCGAGATTGGCGCTGCGACATAAAAAGGCACATTATTTTCTTTTGCCAAAACTGCCACTTGGTATGTCCCTATCTTATTTGCCGTGTCCCCGTTCATTGCAATCCTGTCTGCTCCAACTATAACCTTCTGTATCAATCCCCTTCTCATTGAGATTCCAGCCATATTATCGCATATGAGGGTAACAGGAATTCCGTCCTCCTTTAGCTCCCATGTTGTGAGTCTTGCACCCTGTAACAGTGGTCTTGTTTCATCAGAGTAAACTCTAATCTTCTTCCCAGCGTCGACTGCAGCCCGGATTACGCCAAGTGCAGTTCCATATTCAGATGTTGCAAGTGCTCCGGCATTGCAATGTGTTAAAACTCCATCTCCAGTGGAAATAAGGGGGTGCCCGTGTTGCCCCATTTTTCTATTAATCTCTGCATCTTCTTCTCTTATCCTTTCAGCCTCAGAAATAAGCTCTTTTTTGATTTCTTCAATTTTTAGATGTTTTATTGTCTCAAAAAATCCCATCATACGCTCTACTGCCCACATAAGATTAACAGCTGTTGGTCTGGCATTCTTTATTTTTTCCCCTTCTAATATGACATTGAAGAATTCGCCCTTGTCCTTGCCTTTGTAACTTAAAGCAGCAAGCGCAATACCATATGCTCCAGCTACTCCAATCGCAGGTGCTCCTCTTATGGCAAGTGTCTTTATGGCAACTTCAAGTTTTTTCACATCACTACATGAAACAACTTTATACTCTAAAGGGAGAAGCGTTTGGTCAATGTATTTGACCTTATTATCCTCAAAAAAGATAGTTTTAATCATGATGACACCTAAAAAGGTTTAAATACTCGATAATCATTGGCTATAAAAAACTAACGAGACAGAATATGGTCGAAATAACGCTACTTTTGCTGTTCAACATTATCTGGTTCATACTGCCGCCTTACATTGCAAACATGGCCCCTGCAGTCTGGGGGGGTGGACCGCCTCTCGATAAAGGAAAACTCTTTTACGATGGAAGAAGATGGCTAGGCAAAGGTAAAACTATTAAGGGAACAATTATTGGTGTCATAGCTGGTATAATAATAAGTCTCTTACAACACATTGCCCTACCATTCCCATCTTTAGGTTTTGCCCTGCTTAGAGGTTTCCTAATGGGATCAGGTGCTATGATAGGGGACATAGTCGGGAGCTTCATAAAAAGAAGAGTCAATATTGATAGCGGTAACTCTGCTCCTTTGCTTGATCAGCTTGACTTCATGATAGGGGCTATAGTTTTTATGTACCCTCTAGGACTGCCATCTATTGACATAATTCTAATCTCCCTTGCAATTACACCTATTGTGCATTTGATATCCAATATGGTCTGGTACCTTGCCGGGAAAAAAGAAGTCTGGTGGTAATTAGGCTTTTCTTGCAAATGACAAATAGCCAGTATGTCCTAGCATCCTTGTCTTTGGCCTTGTACCCTTTTCTTTGACCTCATACTCTCTTATTATAGACTCGATGGTTTTTATCTCAGAATAATCGTACTTTGCTAGCTCTCTTCTAAACTCAATTACCTGCTCGATACAGGGAGAAAATGAGAAGAGGAATCCTCCTGACTTTAAGGCCTCATATGCATGACCAACAACTTTGTATGGCTCTGGGAGATCAAGTGAAACAAGGTCAACGTCCTTCTCATCTATACCTTCATAGATGTCCTTTAGCTTGAACTCAACGTTACCTTTGCCATATGTATCTATATTTTCTTTTGCTACCTTTAGGAAACGCTCATTGATATCATAAGAATAAACTTTTCCAGGATATACCGTATATGATAATAACAATGTAACTGCGCCGGATCCTGCACCTGCCTCGACTACAGTATCCCCACCAGATATGCCAGTGTTAGCAATTATCTGACATGCGTCATCTGGATTTATTGTCTGGGGCATCTTTTTCATCATGTAGATAAAGTCAATCATGTTCGGTTTTAATATTGAGAAATTCTTCCCCATATGCGATTTGATTTTGTCCCCGTAGGATTTACCGATTAATTCGGAAAGTTCCAGTTTTCCAATATTTGTATGAAAAACTCTGTTTGAAACTGTGATTAAATATTTCTTTCCTCTTGGATCCAGAAGAAGCACTCTATCATTTTCTTTTATCGTATGAACTCACCCTTTGAAATTATAAAATATACTGCCATCATAATGACCGCTCCAGCTATTGAGAATAAAATTAACGGTTTTGAGTTACCAAAGATTATAGGAATTGGACCAATGAGTAACACTCCGCCAGTTTCAATCTGTCCCTCTGAGCTGCCTCGAAATGATGAGAAAATTGAACCAATAACGATTAGTGCTATTCCTATAAAAACAACGAAGAATCCCAATAGTACTAATCTTTCAAAAGTCATGATACAAAGTTATTTAAATAGTTCTTAAGAGTTTTCCTTGGGGGAGGTTTCATGATAACCTACGATAAAATTTTAGATAAACTTGATGTTACTAAACATGATCATAAAAAACTCATATTTATCCCATTAGGCCTAGTATTAATTTCAGTCATTATTCTTGGGACAATGGGAGTTAATTTAGGCGTTGACTTAAAGGGAGGAAACCTTGCAACAGTCAACGGTGTTTCTTATTCACCAGAAATGCAGGAGTATCTTATCATAAATCTGGGAGATCCTACAATAAAGGTAAGGTCAATCTATAGCCCATTGAATGAAGGTTTTATTGTGGAAACAGGCCCCGATGTAGATTCATCGAAGTTAATTACTCTTATTAATGATAGATATCCTGGTGCAGCGGTAAGTGTTCAAAATATTGGACCATCCCTTGGTGAATCTTTCTTGGAACAGGGCATCCAAGCAGTTCTCTTGGCATTTCTTCTTATGGCAATAGTCGTGTTTATTGCATTTAGAATGCCAATTCCTTCGGCTGCTGTAGTTTTTTCAGCATTTTCTGATATGCTAGTTGCACTTGCATTTATGTCTCTTGTTGGGATTGAGTTATCAAGATATACAATAGCTGCGATTTTAATGTTGATAGGTTACTCAGTAGATACAGATATTCTACTTACAACTAGAGTTCTAAAAGAAAAAGGCGATACAATAAATCAGAAGGTGAGGAACGCAATGAAAACAGGGCTTATGATGACCTTTACAACACTTGCAGCATTAACCTCATTATACATATTCTCAACTTCAGAAGTTATTGACGATATTGCAATAGTTCTTATATTCGGTCTTATTGCCGACCTTATGATGACCTGGATATTCAACACAGGTGTTTTGAAATGGTATGCGCTAAGAAGGGCAGGAGCGGGTGAGACTGATGAATAAAATTCTAAAGAATGGGAGAGTACTCCTATTACTGACAGCAGTTATATTGTCTGTTGTTACTCTGTACTTTAATGGTATTTCAACTGGTCTTGATCTTGAGGGTGGGACACTTGTCACGCTAGAGCTAGATAAACCTGTTGCATCTGATGTCATGGAAGATACTGTAACTAGACTTGAACTAAGGTTGAATAGACTTGGTATATCTGATGTAAATGTTAGACCTTGGGGGGATTCTAATATAATGGTTGAAGTTTCGGGAACTTCAGCTGAGAAGGAAGCTAGTGTCATTAAGATTCTCCAAGAACAAGGAGTATACGAAGCAAGAATTGATGGTCAAGTTGCAGTAAAAGGATCCGATATTGTCAGAGTAGACCCGCCTGAAGTTCGCCAATCAAGCTATGGTGCAGGTATAGAGTGGAATGTACCCTTTACAATAACTAAAGAGGCAGGCCAAACCTTTGCTGATGTTGCTAAGGGCAAAGGAGGATACCCAGTAGATATGTTTCTTGACAGACCAGCAAATTCTATTATTGTCATGAACAATGCAATGTACAATTCATTGATAGTCCCTACATCTGACCTTAATATATCAGGGCTTGATGTAAATGTTTCAATACCTCAAATAGAAAATGTATTTTCTATCGAGAGAAGAATCGGTGACGACATTAAGATTCTGAAATATACAAACAATGCTGAAATACCTTCACTTTTGAAATCCTATGTTGGGCAGAAAGATAAAGTCATAGTTATGGCAAGTGAAGAAGAAGTGGGGAGAGACCTCTTAAATCAGATAAATGCCATGGGATTCAAAACAGAAAGAGAAGTTAGAGGAGAAAATGAAACTGACTACGTATACTTCTCAAGAATAGTAGGATTAATGAATTCTCCCATACTATCGGAAAACCTTGCCACTGGCGAAGCATCGGCTACTCCATCTTATGTAATCCAAGGAACATCATTAACAGCAGAAGAAGCGAATCAAGAAACTTCTGAATTAAAGATTATTCTTCAATCTGGAGCATTACCAGTCGCAACAAAGATTGCAGGTAAGAGTTTCATTTCACCAACACTTGGTTCAGAATTTATAAGACAAATTCTAATTGCGGGCCTAGCCGCACTTATAGCAGTTGCAGCTTTAGTTTTCATAAGATACAGAAAAATCTTCATATCACTGCCTATAATCTTCATATCGTTTTCTGAAATACTTATAATTCTTGGAGTCGCTTCGATTATCCACTGGACAATAGACCTTGCTGCAATGGCCGGTATAATAGCTTCCATCGGTACAGGGGTAGACCACCAAATAGTAATTACAGACGAATCACTAATGGAAAAGGGTGGAGAAAAGAGAAGAAGAAAAAGCATAAAGAAGAGAGTTGCTCAGGCCTTTTTCATTATATTCACATCGGCGTTTACAACAATAGGTGCAATGGCTCCTTTGGCTTACTTAAGCTTGGGAATGCTAAGAGGGTTTGCAGTGACTACAATAATAGGTCTATTAATCGGTATACTAATAACTAGACCTGCTTACGGAAACATAGCAAAAATAATATTGAAAAATTAATAGTCTAAATGACTATATTTTGTTTTTATTTTTAATAAATCTATTTTTTCTACATAAGTTCCAATTAAAAATCCAA
>ENA-UPTA01001963-UPTA01001963.1-activated-sludge-metagenome-genome-assembly--contig:-NODE-1963-length-21957-cov-10.710711_pt1 | contig 21957 bp, 22 predicted proteins | sample MGYA00238184_ERZ773361 | MGnify/ENA primary metagenome ERZ773361 (study PRJEB29100, sample SAMN05720205) | activated sludge metagenome | isolation source: anaerobic digester from wastewater... | reverse complement strand
GAAAGCGGAGAAGTCTATCGTTATCGTAGATAATTATGTTGACGATACGGTGCTGCTTCATCTGACGAAAATTAAAAAGGATGTACAGGTCAAGATTGTGACTAAATCATTATCAGATCAGTTCAAGCTTGATATAAAGAAGTTCGAGGAACAGTATTTTCATATTGAAGTCAAAGTGTCGAAGGTTATTCACGACAGATTTATCATAATAGACAGTGAATTGTTATATCATCTTGGTGCTTCGCTGAAGGATTTAGGCAGAAAGCTGTTCGGGTTCACGAAAATGGATAAGTCAGGACTGAAGCTGATAGAAAAGATAAAATAACCGTTTGTTTTATATTATCTATTATATTATATTGCAAAATATATTTAAGTTAAGCATGAAATATAAGTAACAGGCGATAAAAGATGAAATTAGTAATAATATTCGGGCCTCAGGCAGTAGGAAAAATGACTGTAGGTCAGGAGCTTGAAAAGATAACAGGATTAAAACTTTTCCATAATCATATGTCCATAGATTTCGTGTCAAACTTTTTCAGCTATAGCACAAAAGAAGGCCAGAGACTGGTAATTCTGTTCAGGGATGAGATATTCAAAGCTGTTGCCAAAAGTGATCTTGACGGTCTGATATTCACATTTGTCTGGGGTTTCGATCACCAAAGCGAATGGGATTATATAGAAAACATATGCAGAATATTCGAAGACGAAGGCGGAACGGTATATTTCGTCGAGCTTGAGACTGATCTTGAGACCAGGATCGAACGCAATAAATCTCCGAACAGGCTTGAACATAAACCCTTGAAAAGAGATGTAGAAAGATTTGAAAAAGAGCTGATAGATTCAATGAATAAGTACAGGATGAATTCCCGCGAGGGTGAGATAAAGAGAGAGAATTTCATCAAGATTGATAATAATGATCTTAGCGCTGAAAAAGCGGCAGCGATAATTAAAGAAAAATTCGGATTATAAAATGGAACGCTTCTTTTCAGCTTTATTATTTTTATTTTATTTTATCGCATACGCACAAACTCCCTTTGATAAATATTTGCCGTCAGACTGGAAGATCAGAAAAGTTAGTATAGAATCTAAAGAAAATACTGAACGAATCAGTAAGAATACAGGCTGTAAGGTATCTTCGATAGAAAATTATTTTAGTTACGAACCTCAGGTAGATTGTAGAATCAAAGTTTATAAAGCTATAGACGCTAAAGAAGCTAGAAAATTGTATAATTGTTTTTATGATACAGGATTAAAAAGAGATGGTGAATTTTTACTCACAAATGATATTGTTTATCAATTTATTGGAGATCAGGGGATTCTATATAAATGCAGATCGCTTTTCCGTGAACAAAAAGAAATAAAAATCTGGAATGTTGAAATGAATCTTGTGCCAATCAGGATTGCAGACGATTCAGATACAATTAAATTATTAAGAGCTTTATATAAATACGAAATAAAAAATCATGATCCTGCTTCAATTACAGAAATAAGAAAATTAAGAAGTTCATTCGTCTTCGGAAGTGAATTGTCTTTGAGTAACAAAATTATTGATGGGATCAAACCCGAATATGTCTTTGATACTACTTATACCGAAAAAATAAAAAATGATGTAATAATATTTACTTATTCTGATATTAAAAGCGAATTAGATATTCCCAAAATAAAAGTAAAGGCAATTATACCTGTAAAAGAATTCAGTGAATATGTAACAGAATCTAAAATTGACAGGTCCGGTCTTACTTTTCCGAACGATTACTGGCCTTCTGATGATCCGAAAGTATTGTCTTTAGCTAAGGATATTACAATTGATTGTTCAAACGAGTTTGATAAACTTACAGCAATTCATAAATGGGTTAGATCTCAAATTCAATTTAACGGTGATGAAACGGGACCAAGGTACGGAACTTTAAATGTTATTGATAAGAGAGCAGGCAACTTTTGGGATAGCGCAGATGTTCTAATAACATTATGCAGATCTATGGACCTTCCCGCCAGGGAGATAGCAGGTTGGGTAGCAGGAACTTCAAATAATAATCACAATAAAGTTACTGTTGAAGGTGACTCAATAGGTCAGTATATAGATTATTCAGCTGCAAATGATCATATATGGACTGAAGTTTATATAAACGGAACAGGATGGATACAGGTAGATCCTGTTTCTCCATTCACCGGTGTTTCTTATAATTATATTCCTTTTTGTATTATTGAGGACGGCAGAATGCCTGCTACCTACTGGAATATTCCTGCCATAAGCGAAAAAAAATAATTAAAAATAAATATTAAATAAATAGATGAGTGTCATTAGATGACCTTCATCTTTTTGTATATTACTTTAAAAGTAATGGCGGAGTGCATATGTTGAAAGGGGAATTAGTTAAGTTTGAAGAGAGTATCCAGGACAGGATTTATTCGATTCGCGGTTATCAGGTGATGCTGGCAGGCGTATTAAAAAGTGAAACGGCAGTAAAAGTTAGCAGAACAAAGAGTTTAAAATGAAGGTAAATAGTGATTTGATCATCTATCAGGATGGAGAGCTTGAGCTAAAGGTTTCGCTCAAAAATGAAACTATCTGGCTAAGGCAGGATGAAATTTCATGTTTATACGAAAAAGACAGAACGGTTATAACTAGGCATATAAAAAATATTTTAAGAGACAAGGAAGTAGATAAAGAAAGCAATGTGCAGAAAATGCACTTTCCTGATTCCGATAAGCCCGTGAATTTATACAGTCTGGATATAATTCTTGCAGTAGGTTACAGAACGAATTCCGCAAAAGCGATAAAATTCAGGCAGTGGAGCACTAATGTATTAAGAAATTATATCCTTAACGGTTATGCGATCAATACAGTTCGAATAACGCATGATAGATTTAAGAATTTAGAGAAAGATGTACAGCTATTGCGTAATAAAGTCGATGATATTTCAAAGATTATTGATTCAGGAAATTTTATTCCTGATCAGGGAATATTCTTTGAAGGTCAGATATTCGATGCGTATAATTTTGTTTCCGATCTGTTCAGGAAAGCGGAGAAGTCTATCGTTATCGTAGATAATTATGTTGACGATACGGTGCTGCTTCATCTGACGAAAATTAAAAAGGATGTACAGGTCAAGATTGTGACTAAATCATTATCAGATCAGTTCAAGCTTGATATCAGCAAATTTGAGGATCAGTATTTTACCATCGAGGTCAAAGTGTCGAAGGATATTCACGACAGATTTATCATTATTGACGGTGAAGTTTTGTATCATCTCGGAGCATCGCTGAAAGATTTGGGCAGGAAGCTGTTCGGTTTTACGAAAATGGATAAATCAGGATTAAAACTGTTGAAGAAAATAAAGTAATGGAGTGGCGCTATGAACAATGAAATAGTTTTGTATCAGGCAAATGAATTATCAAGCAGGATTGATGTAAGAGTTGAGGCAGAAACGGTATGGCTGAACAGAAATCAGCTGGCGGTTCTGTTTAATAGAGATGTAAAAACTATTGATAAGCATATTAATAATGTTTTTTCCGAGGGTGAGCTGGATAAGAAAGTGGTTGTCGCAAAATTTGCGACCACCACTCTGCATGGAACTATGGAAGGAAAATATCAAACAAAGAATGTCGAGTATTATAATCTTGACGTTATAATTTCAATAGGCTATAGAGTAAAATCTAAGCAGGGAACGCAATTCCGAATATGGGCTAATAGGATATTGAAAGATTATTTATTAAAAGGTTATTCATTAAATAACAGATTTAACAAAATTGAAGATGATGTTTATTCTTTTAAACAAAAAGTTGATAGAATAGATTTGCAGATTTCCGCAGAGCAGCTTCCCAAACAGGGAATATTCTTTGAGGGTCAGGTTTTCGATGCCTATAATTTTGTTTCCGATCTGTTCAGAAAAGCGGAGAAGTCTATCGTTATTGTAGATAATTATATTGACGATACTGTGTTGGTTCATCTGACGAAAATAAATAAGGGCGTTCAAGTTAGGATCGTGACTAAATCGATCTCAGACCAATTCAGGCTTGATTTGAAGAAATTTGCGGAGCAATATTTTACGATCGAGGTCAAAGTGTCGAAGGATATTCGCGACAGGATTTATTCGATCCGAGGCTATCAGGTGATGCTGGATAGTGATTTGGCTGAGCTGTATGGAGTTGAGACGAAAGTATTAAATCAGTCTGTAAAAAGGAATATTGAAAGACTCCCGTCGGAGTTTTGCTTTCTGCTGAAATATTCGGAAGTTCCAGAACTGAGGTCACAATTTGTGACCTCAAACAAGGCTGAAATTTCTTTGAGGTCACAGATGATGCCTACAAAGAAAGGTGGTAGGCGTAATATCCCTTATGTTTTTACTCAGGAGGGAGTGGCGATGCTGTCTGCAGTCTTAAAAAGCGAAATCGCTGTGAAGATGAGCATAAAAATCATGAAAGCCTTTATTGAAATGCGAAAGTTCATTCAGGCGAACGGGCAGATATTCCAAAGACTCGATAGAGTGGAAGTAAAGCTGTTTGAGAACTTCTTATTTTACAACTCAATATTTTACTTGATTAAAAGCATCTTACGCACAACACTTTTTCCATCTAAAGCCAGTTTGTAAAAATAAACACCGCTGTTGATTCCGGAGGCATCAAACGAAACACTGTAATTACCGGCAGGCTGATTTCTGCTTACTAAATTTTTTACCAGATCACCTTTAGCATTGTATATGTTCAAAATTACATTATTTGCACTTTCTAAATTATATTTAATCACGGTTACCGGATTGAATGGATTTGGGTAGTTATGCATCAACTCATCTTGTTTTATTAACTCTTCTGTAATACTGCTGTTCTCAATATTTTTTTGAACCAGAGTGAAAGAATAATCAGTGCTGCTGTTAACAATAAGCTGCTGTCCGATACTCGAATTTTATCAACATTATCAGAAATCAATAAACACATTCCATACATTTCAACAGCGTTGAAAAATCCATTCGGTAAAGGCTGTTCGTAGATCGTAGATATCATCCAATTGTCATTTTCCTTAACTGCATAACGAATATTGCCGAGATTCCAGTAATTCATAGCTGAATGCGAAGAAGCAATGTCCGAGAAAACAATGTGCGGCTGATTATTCTTATCAAAAACCAGATGAGATAATGCCCCGGTATAATTTCTGCCGTCTGAACCGTAATACCCGTCATCATTGGCTGCGATTATTTCCTGCGTCCAGCTGTTTTCATCTCTTGATACAAACAATAATTTTGCATAAGTAGCCGAACCGGAGGAGCATCTTCCGACATAAACACAGGAAACATAAGGCTGATCTTCATTGTCTAAAGCTAAGGAAGGGAACCAGCCTCCATCGTCGCGGGTTCCGGCAGAAAAATTAACTGCTGTTTCAATTTCCCAGCAGCCGTTTTTATTTGTTGCATACTCTAGCCTGCTGGACGAGTTGATCTGTTTGTTGAAAACTACATGGATCTTACCGTTTTTATCGACTTTCATATCCTGACGATTGAGAGCTTTGGAATATTCGTCCAGAGTCCAGACAGTGTCGTAGTTATAGATTAACTCTTTTTGCCAGTTACCGTTTTGATCATTATTTAAATGATAGAGATGTGCATTTTTATAAGCATAGTAATAATCTTCAGAATCCGGATTTGAACGGGTTTTCAGTACTAATAAATGAAACAAATTATCCGGTCCGCGTTCAGCAGACATTTCATAGATATATTTACCGCCTTCGTTATTAAAATGGACAATGTTTTCAGAGCTCCAGGCTATATCACTGCTTTTAAAGAAATGAACAATTGTCTGATCAACTTCATCAGAACTGGCTACAAAAATATGCGGTTTGGATTGTGAATCAAACACAAGTACAGAAACTTCCAAACTATTGCCAGTAGATACAATTTCATCTTTTTCAGTTCCATCAGGCTGAATTGACTTGTAGATTAAATCACCTGTGTAACGTTCTCCGGCTGATCGCTTAAAATAGGAAATACCGATCAATCCGTCGTTTGTAATCTGAGCCCAGCTTTTACTGTGACTTTCGTTGAGTCCGTAAAAAATGGTCACAGGTGATGTAAGATCATGTTGAGTGAAATTTATTTCTGCTTTTAGAGCTGTCAGGCATAACATTGTCAGAATTGTTAGAATATACGTTTTTTTCATTTGAAACCTCTTGCTGAAATATCAGATTTAACTCACCAATATAAGTTATAAATATTCTTCGTGCAATATTATTTAAATTGTGTAAAAAAACACGGGGACATTATACTTGTGCAAATGCTAAAGATTTTTCTTTAATTCTACCCATTTTGTTTTATATTGTAAGAGTAGTTAAACTTATGGGGAGATGTATCTGCTTTTAATAGCTGCGTTAATACTGATAGCGATAGTTTTTGCGGCTAAGATCTCAAGCAAAATGAACGTTCCGCTCATAGTTATAGCTTTGTCCATCGGGATCATATTCGGAAGCGATATTACAGGGCTGATATATTTTGATGATGAGATACTCACGCAGAAGATCGCTGATATTGCTCTGGTGTTCATTCTTTTCGCGGGCGGATTCGGAACCAAGAACTATAACCTTAGGCCGGTGATCAAACCTACCCTTCTGCTTGCTACGCTTGGTGTGCTCATCACAGCTTTAATAACAGCGATACCGTTCGCCTATTTTACAGGCTGGGCAATATTGAGCTCCCTGCTTTTATGCGCGATCATATCTTCAACAGATGCCGCTGCGGTTTTTTCGATATTAAGCAATTATTCAATAAATAAGAATATACGTTCGATCACAGAGATCGAATCAGCCGCAAATGACCCCATGGCCATTATTTCCACTTCACTGATACTTCAGATCACGCTGGGAGAGAATTTTGATCACATCTCCGCAATACTTCTGTTCTTCTGGCAGCTTACAGGCGGAATTATTATCGGAATAGCTGCCGGATTAGCAGGCTCATACCTTTTCAAGAAGATAAAAGACCTCGATATAGGCTATCTCTATCTTCTGCTGCTCGGAGTGATACTTTTAAGCTACAGTTTCGCCTCAGTCATAGGCGCGAGCGGAATGCTGTCGGCTTTTTTTGCAGGTTATGTTATGGGTAACAGCAAACTTCCTTATAAAACCGGAATAGCTTCGTTTACTGAAATTCTTTCTTTCATTTCGAGCGCAGGGCTGTTCATACTGCTCGGGCTTCTCGTATTTCCGAAAAATTTCCCCGAAGTCTGGGTGTTAGGACTGCTGCTGTTTATTCTTTTGACATTCATCGGCAGGCCAGCGGCAGTTTTTATTTGCACAATGTTCACAAAGCTGACGTATAAAGAGAAATTGTTTTTGAGCTGGAGCGGATTCCGGGGAGCAGTTCCTATTGTGCTTGCAACCTATCCTTTTGCTGCCGGAATAGATGAAAACCACGTTTTCTTCAACATCGTTTTCTTCGCCGTAGCTCTTTCAATGATCATTCAGGGTACGACTATCGGAAAGATCGCCAGAAAATTCAGGCTTATATCAAAGCATAGGAAAAAATCTGCGCAAACCATGGAACTCGTTACCGTTCATGAAACTGATTATGAGCTGATAGAAATCTACATCGATCCCGATATTTATACAGGTGAATGCATGGTGTATGAAATGTCACTGCCGTTCGGAACAACGATCACTATGCTGAACCGGAACAATTTTATAGTTGCCCCTTCAGGGAAAACTACAGTTATCCCCGGAGATATTCTTTCGGTGCTTGTAAAAAGAGAAAAGGTCAAATACGTAACGGAAATAATTCTTGGTAAGTTCTCAAAAAAGTAGATCTTTTCTTTCAGCTGTTCTTTGCCGCTTCTTCGTATTCGCGTTCAAGTTCCGCGAAAAGTTCTTTAACCGATATGATCTTATCAATTCTATACGCATTGGCTCCGCAGAAAGCATAACCTTCGGATAGATTGCCCTTTTTGGCGTTGGCAAGAGCCTGGCCAATACAGTAATGAGCTGTTTTTGCGTCGCAGCTTTTTAAGCATACCCACGGGCATGTGATCTTTTTGCCTTTGCCTGCTTCAACATCCTTCAGGAACTGATTGTTAATGGCTCTGCCGGGAAGACCCACAGGGCTTTGGATTATAATAATATCGTCTTTTGTGCATTTTATATATTCGTTCTTGAATTCATCTGTTGCGTCGCATTCATGAGTGGCTACAAATCTCGTTCCCATTTGAACTGCTTTTACGCCGAGTTTGAAAATATCGTAAATATCTTTCCCTGTAAAAATCCCTCCGCCTGCGATGAGAGGAATTTCCCTGTTGTATTTCTCGGCGAAAGGTTTGATCTCTGCAAGGATCTGCGGTATAAGGTTCTCAAGTCTGAATTCTTCTTTAAATAGATCCTCTTTTCTGTATCCTAGATGACCTCCGGCTTTAGGTCCTTCAACAACGAAAGCATCCGGGATCATTCCGAAATTCCTGTCCCATTTCCTGAGTATTATTTTTGCGGCAAGACCCGATGATACGATCGGAACGACTTTAACGCCTGATTGCTTAAATCTGTCAATTCCGATCTCGTTCGGGACATCAATAGGCAGTCCCGCGCCGAGAAAAAGTATATCTATTTTTTCATCTACTGCGGAGTTTATGATCTCTTTATAGTCTGTGATAGCAACCATCACGTTAAGACCTATGACGCCTTTCGTCGCTGATTTAGCTTTCCTGATCTCTTTTATCAGCGCTCTCCTGTTGGCTCCCGGATAATCAGACCCGAAATCATCCTCTAAAAGCCCGATACCGACAGACGCAATTACGCCGATGCCGCCTTCGTTAGCTACTGCAGTAGCAAGTCTTGAAAGCGAAACACCGACTCCCATCCCGCCCTGAACGATAGGTTTATTTATCTTAAGATCTCTAATATAAAACGGTTCCAATCCATTCTCCTTCTGTCTTAAAGAATTCACGCATTTTGCGGGAATCTTATTCAATTAGCTACAAAAATACAGTTAAATTGAACGTGCTTTTAATTTAAGAAAAAAAAATGAAAATCACAATAAAAAAAGTCCGGAATTCCGGACTTTTTACAGATTTTGAAACGATCTATTTTTTCTTATGATTTGAATCATCCGATGTGATCACTTTGTAGATAAATCCGCCGATGATCGCGCCGAGTATAGGAGCGAACCAGAAAAGCCATAATTGAGACATGGCTTCTCCTCCGACGAATAGAGCCTGGGAAGTAGATCTGGCCGGATTTACAGATGTATTCGTGATAGGAATGCTTATCAGATGGATAAGAGTCAGAGCAAGTCCTATTGCAACGCCTGCGAATTTGCCGTTAGCGTTTTTGTGCGTTGATCCCATGATCACGAAAAGAAAGAACATCGTAAGGATCATTTCAGCTAAAAACGCTGCTCCGGCACTGAAAGCTCTGCCGTTGTAAACTGCTTCGCCGTAAAAGTTAGTCGCGAATGATCCGGGATCGGAACTTACTTCGACACCGCCTCCGACAAGAATAATATACAGCACAGCTGCCGCCACAGTAGCTCCGAGAAGCTGGGCGATGATATAAGGTACAAGATCCTTCGCAGGGAATCTTCCGCCTGCCCACAGACCGAATGAGACGGCAGGATTGAAGTGACCGCCGGAAATATGGCCTACAGCATAAGCCATAGTGAGAACAGTGAGTCCGAACGCAAGTGATACTCCAACAAGTCCGATGCCGATATCGGGTACTCCCGCTGCATAGACCGCGCTTCCGCATCCGCCGAAAACAAGCCAAAATGTTCCGATAAATTCTGCCGCGAGTTTAGATGACATTTTCATGCTTCCTCCTCTGAATTTTTAAGTTTACAAATTAAAATTTATGAAAGGCAGCACCATAAATATCGGGCTGTTGGGATTGTAATTAATAAGACCGATCTGAAAATTTTTTCCGCTGCCCTTGATCACATTTAAAAATCCTAGTTGAAGTCCGGTCATGTTCTGCTGTGTAAAATTGATCAATCCCCATTGTAATCCTGTCATGCCGCCGGTCAGAGTTACTGTTCCCAGCTGAATGCCGGTTGAATTTCCCTGATTGAAATTTATAAAATTCCACTGAATTCCGGTAAAGCTGGAATTGATCTGACTAACAAAACCGATATCAAGCCCGGTCATATTGCTGTTCGCACTATGAACCAGATTTAATTTCAGTCCTTTTATGCTCTCGCCTTCCGACTGAAGCTGAAGCGGATTGATTATTCCGATCTGGAAAGGTTTTTCAGCCAACAGGCAGAGGCTGAACAGTAATAATGCTGATACAACTAACTTTTTCATTCTTTTTACTCTCCTTTAAAAGTTCTTAATCTTAAAATTTATAAGACAGTCCGATCCCGAGAACTTCTTTATATACTACTTCCATTCCCGGCTGATTGATCATATTGAAGCTGACATTTGCATTTACATACTGGTTCACTTTCATAGTGAGCAGGTTATCCCAGGTAATGTACAGATTCTGCGGATCGCTGTCATAATTTGAGAAAGCCTCAAGTTTCGATTCGAAATTGATGTTTTCCATAAGAGGCTGCTTATAAAGAACCCTCATGTAACCGCCGATCTGCGATTCAATGTTATCCCTTAAAGGATCGCCGTTTAAATCATTAGGTATAAAATCATCATTCATGACCATATCCGCCTTGTAAGTGATCGGCGAAATGAAGGCTGTCAGCATGTCGCTGGGTTTATAGTCCATACCGACTGCGAAAAGCATTGCGCCGGGTGAAAGAAATTCAGAAACTTTTACACCAGCTACCTCCGTAGGCGTCATCTGCGATTTGAAGTTGAACAAACCTGCATAGTACCATGCCTGAAAAGCCTGACGGCCGTATTTTGATGTAAGATCGATCTTGTCATCTGATTTTACAAGATCAGCGCTTCCGATCTTGGAGAAACCGTAACCCAGATCAAGATTGTTATCCCAAACATTTGCTCCGTCCGAGAAATTCGCAAATACGCTCACAAGAGACGTAACAGTCATCGAATTTGTCCCGCCCGAAGGCCATTTCGTAGAAAACGCCGCCTGTGAGAAATTCATGTTCACGACACCGCCTTTCGTCCATCCTGTTTGTTTGGCTTCGAGTTTTGTTTTAAGAACTGCTTCGCCTTCAGTAGTCTGAGCAAACGCCGGAATTATCAATGCTAATCCGATTAGTAAAGAAATCATCTTTTTCATTTCTTTCTCCAAAGTTTATTTATTTTTTTAACAGATCTCTTATCTCGCCGAGCAGAACTTCCTCTTTTGTCGGCGGAGGCGGAGCTGCAGGCTCGGCGGGAGCTGCTTCTTCTTTCCTTTTCAGATTATTCATAACTTTGACCATCATGAAGATTGCGAAAGCAACGATAATAAAATCGAAAGTGACCTGAAGGAAATTACCGTATTTGAGCGTAACAGCAGGGATTTCAGCCACAGCAGTACCCATCGCGTCAACTGAAGCGGGAACTGCCTCTTTTAATGTAACTACGAGGTCCTTAAAATCAACCCCTCCGACCATAACTCCGATGGGTGGCATTATTATGTCGTTCACCACAGAAGTTATTATCTTGCCGAACGCTCCGCCGATTATGATACCGACGGCCATGTCAACAACGTTACCTTTCATCGCGAATTCTTTGAATTCTTTTAAAATGCTCATGCACAACTCCTTTTTTAATTTTAGTCTTAGTGTTACTCTACTTGTCTTTAAGGAAATGTAAATTTATCTCAAATTAAAATCAAGTTTAATATTTTTATAATTTTTTAAAGTTATTTTGCTAAAAGTTTTACGAACTTTTCAGTAAATTCGTACCGGTTCGAATCATAAGGCAGAACAACTGATACTTTTTCACCCTCGTTCTCAACGCTGATGTCAAATTCCATTTTTTTGGTCTGTTCAGACAGATTTTCCTGTACGTTGAGCGCGATCTCGGTGTTTTCCACTTCGTTCAGCTTTGCTGTATCGAACGCCAGTTTAATTCCCTCATATCTGCCGATGTCAACCGATGAAATGCTTTTTATGAATATTCTGCCTGCTATTATCGAGAGGTAAAGGCTGTTGAACAGATTGACAGCCTCGGGCGGCATCGGTCCGAAACGGTCTTTTATTTCCGAAGTTAGTTCGTCTATTTCAGCCACTTCGGTAAAATTCATCATTCTGCGGTAGATCTCCACCCTCTCGGCATCCTCTTCGATGTAATATTCAGGCAGGAACATCTTCGATCTCAAACTTACTGTCGCTTTAATGTATCTTGAAGGTGTTTTTATGTGTCTTAAAATTTCTTTGAATTCTTCTTCCTTTAGTTCGAGAACCGCTTCCTCTAATATTTTTGAATAAAGATCGAAACCAACGTTCTCGATATAACCGCTTTGCTCTGAACCCAGCATGTTACCTGCTCCTCTGATCTCGAGATCCTTCATGGCTATCTGGAAACCTGAGCCCAGGTCAGTAAATTCAGAGATCGTCTCAAGCCTTTTTCTCGCGACTGATGTCAGCGAGTTAGGTTCTGTCGTCAAAAGATATGCATATGCCTGTCTTGATGACCTTCCTATCCTGCCCCTAAGCTGATAAAGCTGCGACAGCCCGAAAGTATCGGCTTTGTTTACTATCATAGTGTTGACGTTCGGAATATCGACACCGTTTTCAATAAGAGTCGTTGCTATCAGAACCGAGTATTTTTTATACATGAATTCGTGCATGACCTGCTCAAGTTCGGAAGGCTTCATCTGGCCGTGGGCAACTGTCATTGATACGTTCGGAACTATTTTTTCCAGAATGGACTTCATTGAATATATTGTCTCCACTCTGTTGTGGATGAAGAACACCTGCCCTCCCCTGTCGATCTCTTTCATTACAGCTTCATAAATGATCGAATCTTTAAAAGGATGTATCTCGGTGATTATCGGAAGCCTGTTGACGGGAGGAGTGTTTATAAGGCTAAGATCTCTTACACCGATTAGCGACATGTGAAGCGTTCTCGGTATCGGAGTGGCGGTCAGCGTCATCACATCGATATTGACTTTCAGCTCTTTGATCCTCTCTTTGTGCGAAACACCGAACCTCTGCTCCTCATCAACGATGAGAAGACCGAGATCTTTGAATTCCACGTCTTTAGACAGGATCCTGTGGGTTCCTATGATGATATCTGCTTTTCCTTCTTTAATTTCCTGAAGAGTCCTTTTCTGATCCGAAGTCCTTTTGAACCTTGAAAGATAATCAACCTTCACGGGATATTTTTCAAGCCTGTCGCGGAAATTCTCGTAGTGCTGATCGACAAGGATGGTCGTAGGAGCCAGTACAGCCACCTGTTTACCCGATACAGCAGCCTTGAACGCAGCCCTTATCGCGACTTCAGTCTTTCCGAATCCCACATCTCCGCAGATCAGCCTGTCCATCGGAATGGAGGATTCCATGTCGCGTTTGAAATCATCTGTAGATTTTATCTGATCGGGAGTATCCTCGTATTCGAATGATGCTTCAAGCTCGGTCTGCCAGACTGTATCCGACGGGAAAGCGAATCCGTGCGCTGTTTTCCTGAGCGCGTAGATCCTTATCAGTTCCCGTGCAGCCGATTTTACGGATTCTTTCGTTTTTTCCTTGAGCTTCTGGAACTGCTTTCCGCCGAGCTTTGAAAGCGCCGGAACAGCTCCGTCACCCGCTTTATATTTCTGTATCAGATGTATCTGATCGAGCTTTAAGAACAGAATGTCGCCGTCTTTATAAAGAAGCTTTACGACGTCGCGAACTGTTCCGGCTACTGTAATTTTTTCAAGACATAAAAACTGGCCTATTCCGTGATCTATGTGGACGATAAAATCGCCGTACTTCATCCTCTGCAGATCTTTGAAAGGAATTACTTTCTTGAATCTGCGTATAAGTCTGGGTCTTCTGACCCTGCCGAATATCTGATGATCGGTATAAACTGCAGTATCGGAATCAGGCAGGAAGAAACCTTCGTGGATACCTCCGTCCGCTACTGAAAAATTCTTTAGTTCAGGTATTTCTTCCAGAATGATTTCGTTAAATCTTTCCGTCTGGCCGGGGTTATCGCATAGAATGTAAGAGAATATCCCTTTGATTTCATTGTTCTTGAGTGAAGTCAGAAAAGGCTTAAAATCGTATCTGTATGATATCTGGTCTTTGATGGCTATCTTAATATCTTTCTTTTCGTCAAGAAATCCGTTAACGATGCCTTTGCGGCTTTGGAGAAGGCTGAAAACATCTCCTGGTGAAAAATATTTCTTTTCATAATGCAGGCCGTTATGATCCACTCTCTCCCAGCCTGCGATTATATGATCCCTGTAATAATCTTCAAGCTTAGTTTTAATGTCATCGCATTCCTCCATGAAGAAAACAGTATTTTCAGGTTTAATAATATCAAAAAGGTTAACACCCGCGCCTGATTCGGATTTCATGTCGGAAAGATATATTTCGACTGAATCGGTCTCTTTTATCTTTTTCTGCGTCGCCGGATCGAAGAATCTGACAGATTCGATCTCATCGCCGAAAAGCTCGATCCTGACGGGGTATTCGACCGCATAAGGATAGATATCTATAATATTCCCTCTTCTCGAAAATTCGCCGATATTCTCTACCGAGTTTACTTTTTCAAACCCTTTTTCAACGAGCTTTTCAGACAGCTGTTCCGGCTTTACCGAAGCGCTCTTTTTTAATTTTATCCGAATGTCTTTCGAACTATCTTCGGTCGGTATCTTTTCGAAAAGATTTCTGTATGTGGTCGATAATATTTTAAATTTACCGCTGTGTATCTTATCCAGCGCGAGAAGCCTTGTTCCTTTTCTTTCGTCATCTATATCGCCTGTACAGTATGCGTAATTTTCGCCCGGAAGAAAAAGCTCGCATGCACTTTCGTTTTCAGTGATCAGAGCTATGTCGTCCCTCATTTTTTCAGCGTTCTCAACAGAATCGGCAAGAAAAATCACTTTATATTTCAGTTTTTCATTTAGATACGAGAGCAGAAAAGATTTGAATGAATAAGTGATCCCTTTTGTGAACAAGAGTTCTTTTTTACTTATATTCCCGATGATCTTCTGGAGGTCTTCCGATGAATAAAGCGCTTTTTTAAGCTTTTGGACTGACATTATCTATAAAACGGCCTATTGTATTTTTTTCGCTTTATCGCTGTTCTTTATCACTGATACGATCCCGTCTGATATCAGAATATAGACAAGCATGGAAAGCGCGATCCTTGTGAAATATTTTACGAGAGTCGCCCTGTTTATGAAAAATGAATCGAAGCAGGCAACGATGATCATCACTACAAAAAAGAAATATATCAGCGCCCAGAGTATGTTATTGAAGCGCATGTTCCTGTCTTTTAATGATCCCGGCTCGAACGGATAGGTTCTTTTAATAACATCAGGCACGACTAGTCCGAAAGTGAAGATCATTATTATGTTCGCCAGAAATTTATTTTTGATGTCTTTCATTTAATTCCCTTTTAATTTTCGCGCTGTAAGATAACTTCGGTCAGAGCATTTTACAAATTATTTCTGCTTTTGTTCTTATCTCTTTCCCTGAGACCCATAAAAAAGTTCTGCATCAGCTCATATATCTCTTCCCGCATCAGCCCCCTTTCGACCGTTACGGCCTTATTTATATTAAGTTCCTTCAGCCCGTCGAATTTTGATGAAATAAACCCCATGCGGGGATCTTCCAGCCCGTAAACGATCCTGCCTATACGGGAAAGCGAGACCGCACCCGTGCACATCATACAGGGTTCAACGGTTACATACAGCGTGCAGTCATTTAAACGCCAGTTTTCTTTAGAGTTCTCGGCAGCGGTTATCGCTATCATTTCAGCGTGAGCCGTAGCATCCTTTAAAAGCTCGGTCTGGTTATATCCCTCCCCTATCGCTTTCCCTTCTCTTACTATCACCGCTCCTATCGGAACTTCACCTTCTTCATAAGCTCTTAAAGCGAGATTGTACGCTTTTTTCATGAACCGTTTATCATCCTCATCGAACATCGTTCAATCCTATAATAAATATTTATCCCAGAGGGTTTTAAGCGCATCCGCGCTTCCCACGCTGAACAGATTCAGAAATTCCGCATCGTCATAAAGATTTTTCTTGGGAATGTTCGAATAATCACTGTCGGCGTAAAGCTTGAGCCCTTTTATAATATCCGTCTCGATCTTTTTCATGAAGTGTATGTGAAAATACAGCCCCATCGGCTGACTTGTTGACAGCCAGTTCTTCATATAAGCGGCGAACCATTTTCTAAGGCCGATAATAAAATCCTCGGAGCTTTTTCTGACCTCTTCATGAGCACACTCTTTTCTCAGCTTCAAGTGAAGCTTGATTTTGTCCCCGAACAGAATTGTCTGCTGTGCGAAAAGTTTTATATCCCGTCCAAATTCTGTTTTAAAATTTGTACGCGCCATAGCTGCTTTTACTTTTTCGATCTTTGAGAGCAGCAGCTCGAGATGTTCTTCGGTCTGTAATGAATATCCTCTGCCTGTGAACGGGCTGTCGTGAAAAAGCAGTTTGGTAATATATTCAGGCTTGTTCCTCACGCAGTCGCAGTTAAGATAATCGGCGAAATGAACCTCGTCTAAAAGAGTGATCAGTTCATTTATTTCGGGTGAAGCATCATATTTGTTTATATCTTCACCAATAAAAATCCTGAATGCTATATCGAACAGATTTTCCGTGAACGAAAGAGGATGAACGTGACCCGCATCGCCCCAGTCGGTGATCATAAAACCGAAAGCATCAAGCTCATCAGCCCGCTTTTTCATAAGTTTAAAATTCCTGAGCGCATAATCATATCTCGGGAAAAAGCTTTTCCACGTGTTCGTTCCCGGACAGACCAGTATCTTCGCATCGATATTTTTGTATGAATCAGGCATATCCTTGAAATCGTAGTTCCAGTAGCATACGATAATATCTTTACCAAGCTTTTTTAATACTTCCGGATTTTTATCTATCATATCGCCCCACAGAACGATCTTCTTACCGTATTTGGCCGCCAGGTTCTTTAAGTTGAGTATGTGGGTCAGAAAAAGATCGTCTTTCGAAATGAACTCAAGAAGGTGTTTGCTTTTTCCCGAGGCCATGTCATATACCTCATCCCCGCCGATATGAATGTATTCCGAATTGAAGGATTCTGCTGCTCTTCTGTATAGATCGTCGATCAGAATATAAGTCTGATCAGAAACTGAAACTGACCATTTCATGTCGGATTCAGCGAGATAAGAATATTCATCCCATTTTAAAATATGGAACATGTGCCCGAATGACTGAATAAGCGGCACAAGTGAAATGTTCAGCTTCTGAGCGTAAGAAGAAAGTTTCTTAAACTCATTCATATCGTACCCGTCAGCCTCGATCCCTATTCTCGGATGCTCGGGTAGTTTAAAAGTGTGCTCTATGTTAAAAAATACTGTATCATAGCCTGAATCAGATATCTTTTTCAGCATCTTCTTCATTCTTTCAAACTTAGGTACGCGGAACCTCGAAATATCTATCATGCAGGCTTTCATTTTAAAATCGGTCATAATTTTAACTCCTGAAAATAAGTTTGAAAATTTAAGACTATAATTCGTTAAATTCAATTTAAAAAAGTAAAAAAGATTTTTCTATTTTATGTTGTATCCCTCAAGAGGCTTGAACATTTCTTTGTCAGATTCGAATTCGGTTCCGGTATATTCAGCCCTTTTGAACTGATCTGCTGAAATATTTTCATAGCCCATTAATATTTTTTCGGAGGGATCGACGTAATAAAACAGCTGCCCTTTGACTTCCGTGCCTCTTGTATCAGTCTGATATTTATCGCACTGAACGCCAGCGAAATTTCCGCTTCCGACCAGCTCCAGGGTCTCATCCTCAGCAGGCCTGAAAGGTTTTTCAGGCGCGCTTGCCGCATCAGGTGTAGTTGCCATGCCTGTTTTAGTCAAATTATCATATATATATATCTTTTCCTCATCATTTTCGTATATAAACAAAACTATCCCGCTGCCTGACTCAGTACGTACATTTCCTTCGTCGTCACAATATATTTTATATGCTTCTCCTTTGATGCCCGGAAAATTAGTTGTAAATTTCACATCCGCAGAAAATCCTTCCGACCACATATCAGGCGTGATTATCTCATTAGCTGTGAATTTATCACCTGCAAAAAGCGCTGCCGACATAGTAAATAACAGAACATAACCTTTCATAAGCTCTCCGGAAAAATAATTATTAATATAAGTATAATTCTGATTTTCAATCAAGTAAAAATAATATTTTTTAGTCAGAACCTTCTGATTTTATTCCCATATCCTGACTTCGAAAAAGCCTTCGGAATCAGCGGATCCTCTGTACATACCTTTTGAATTAAATGAATATGCGTGATCCCCGTATTTATCGACAGCAATAAGTCCGCCGGTATCAGGCTTTAGTATCTTTACTGTAAAATGATCTAGAGCCTCTTTAATGTTCATTTTCTTGTATTTTATCAGCGAATGAATTTCGTGTCCCGCTACCGTGCGCATGAATTCCTCTCCTGTCCCGGTGCACGAAACGGCGCAGGTTTCATTATCGGCATAAGTTCCTGAACCTATGATCGGCGTATCCCCTATTCTGCCGTATTTCTTGTTCGTCATACCGCCTGTAGATGTAGCCGCGGCCAGATCTCCGTAAATATCTCTGGCAACACATCCCACTGTTCCTTTAGCAGAATTTGTAAGATCCGAAGAATGATCAAGCGCAGTAATATCCTTTTCTTTCATTTTCAGCCACTGATCGTATCTTTTCTGCGTAAAAAAATATGAATTCCTGACGAATTTCATTCCGTGCTGTTTAGCGAATTTTTCCGCTCCGTCACCGCATAATAAAATGTGCGGACTTTTCTCCATGACGATCCTGGCAAGGCTTATCGGATTTTTAATTCTGGTCACGCAGGTTACGGCGCCGCACGATCTGTCTCTTCCGTCCATTATAGCGGCATTTAGTTCGTTTCTTCCTTCGCTGTTGAATACCGCTCCTTTTCCGGCGTTAAAAAGCGGACAGTCCTCGAATTTATTAACTACAAGTTCAACTGTATCGAGCGCCGTATGTCTTTTTTCTAAAAGTTCTTTACCATACTGAAGTATATCTTTTAAGGCATATATGTATTCCTTTTTGTCCTTCTCAGGCACGGTTTTCGGTATCGCACCCGCTCCGCCGTGAATCGCGATCGAATATTTAAACTTTTTATCCATAATGACCCCCGTCTTTTTTAGAACAATCCGGAATATATATAAAAAATATTCAAATAGAAATCATTGATTTTATGCTTATTCATTACTACATTAATCAAAAATGGAGGGAGTTTGGACATAAAATATTCCATAGTAAAAAGCGCGGACCCTGTTCAGATCAGGGATCTTTACATGCAGGCCGGATGGTGGAATAAGGAGAACGACAGTAAAGATGATTATGTGGCAACTATTATTAAAAATACTTATCTGTTCGCTATCGCCGAAGCTGACGGCAGAATCATAGGCATGGGCAGAGCTATCAGCGAAGGTGTCAGTGACGCATATATTCAGGATGTAACTGTTTTAAAAGAATACAGAAAAAAAGGGATCGGAAGCAGAATAATACAGATTCTCGTAGATAAATTAAGATCAGACAACATAAGCTGGATCGGACTTATTTCTGAACCGGGGGCCGAGAAATTTTATACCGATCTCGGATTTGAAGAAATGAAAGGATATACACCGTTTTTATTTAAAACAGAAGGGAAAAAGTGACAAAGGACAGACTTGAATTAGAGAAGTTCAAAGATATAGGATCTGAAGATCTTGATATAATAGAGAATTACCTTAAAAAATACAAATATGAAACTTGTGATTATAATATAGTTAATCTTTTTTCATGGGGTCATTTTCTGAACGTAAGATGGCGTATGTATAAAGACAGACTCCTGTTCTTCAATTTTACATCGGGATTAATGCTTTATCCTCTTGGAGATCCTTTTTCGGCAACGGAGATGAAAGATCTTTCAGATATGATAAAAAATGACGGATATCCGGGTAATTTCGTTTCCGTACCTGAAAAATATATACAGGACAATCCGTCTATTAGTGATCATTTTTTGCCTGCTTATGATGAAGGCAATTCAGATTACATCTATCTGTCAGAGCATCTCGCACTCCTGCCCGGTAAAAAACTGCATAAAAAGAAAAATCTTGTGTCTCAATTTAAAAGAAATTATACTTATGAAATCGAAACTTTCAACAAGAAACACATTGAATTATGCGCGGCATTGTCAATAAAATGGTGCAGAGAAACAAGTGAAATGTGCGATGATGAAAGAAAGCTTGAACTTAATGTGCTTCATAGAGCCATGACCTGCAGCGATATCATTGATCTCAAAGGTATCCTGATCTTAACTTCAGGAAAACTAGCGGCTTTTTCACTCTACAGCGAATTAAACGAAAATACCGCCGATATTCATTTTGAGAAGTATGATCCGGATATTAAAGGATCCGGTCAGATCATCAATCAGGAAACGGCGTCCTATCTAAAAGAAAGATATAAATTCATCAACAGAGAGCAGGATATGGGAAAAGAAGGCTTGAGAAAAGCAAAACTTTCTTATGAACCTGAACGAATTATTCCGAGTTACAGATTTGTCAGAAAATAAAAAATCATTTGACAAACAAAATTTTAATTCGCAAATTTGGCACTATGAAAAACGAAAAGTTAACTATAGGGTTCATTTTTAAAGCAGGTTTTGGCTGAGGCAGATCAAATCCTAAACTGGTGGCTTTCGTGTAAGGTTTTTCTTTGTTTCTTTGTTGTAAATTCAATACTGCATATACGAAAACACGATTTTAAAAAATTAAATTAAAAAATTAAAACGGAGTTATTATTATATGAAAAAGAATTTTTTCAGCACAAAAGCAGGAATTATTACTGCAGGTACTATGATCGGCATAATCGCTGCGCTGCTTCAGTATTTCGGTAATCCCAAGAACATGGGATTTTGTATCGCATGTTTCGAAAGAGACATTGCAGGATCACTCGGACTTCACAGGGCAGATATCGTTCAGTACATCAGGCCTGAGATCGTCGGCATAATGCTTGGTGCGCTTCTGATCTCTTTGATCAAGGGAGAATTCAAACCTAGAGGAGGATCGTCAACCGTGATCAGATTCTTTTTGGGAGTGTTCGCGATGATAGGTGCTTTGGTATTTTTAGGTTGTCCCTGGAGAGCATTCATAAGGCTTGCTGGCGGAGACTGGAACGCGATACTGGGCATCTTGGGTTTAATAGCCGGTGTAGGCATAGGATCGTACTTCATTAAGCAGGGATACAGCCTTGGAAGGAGCCACACTCAAAGCAGACCTGCAGGCTATGTCTTGCCCGTATTCATGCTATTTCTCTTCGCACTGCTGGTTATTAATTTTCCAAAACTATTCAACAGCGTTACAGGACCAGGATCAATGAAAGCGCCGTTCATCATAAGCATAATCGCCGGGCTGATGGTTGGCGGACTTGCTCAGAGAAGCCGTTTCTGCACTATGGGTTCAATACGTGATATAATTCTTGTTAAAGATTTTCATCTTATATTAGGAGTCGCCGCATTCACTCTGTCAGTTTTAGTTATGAACATGCTTCTCGGTCAGTTCAACGCGGGATTTGAAAATCAGCCTATTGCACACAATATGCACATCTGGAACTTTCTGGGAATGATGCTTTCTGGCTTCGCTTTTGCACTTTCGGGAGGATGTCCGGGCAGGCAGCTCGTTCTTTCAGGTGAAGGCGACACTGACGCCGGAATTTTTGTAATGGGTATGATAGTAGGAGCGGGGTTTACACATAATTTCGCGATGGCAAGCTCGCCTTCAGGAATAGGCCAGTTCGGAATGTGGGGAACTATAATAGGACTGGTCTTCACTTTCGCGATAGCCATAACTATGACGCAAAAAAGAAAATCAGCTTAAAAAAAGGAGTCAACTATTAATAAAATGAATTTTTAGAACCGCCCAAAACCC
>ENA-UPTA01001957-UPTA01001957.1-activated-sludge-metagenome-genome-assembly--contig:-NODE-1957-length-21999-cov-64.030304_pt1 | contig 21999 bp, 14 predicted proteins | sample MGYA00238184_ERZ773361 | MGnify/ENA primary metagenome ERZ773361 (study PRJEB29100, sample SAMN05720205) | activated sludge metagenome | isolation source: anaerobic digester from wastewater... | reverse complement strand
TTCTATGTTGATTAAGGAACAAGAATAATCCTACTCGCCCTTGTTTACCTTGATCGTGTCATCTAATCCAAGCTCCTCCAATGCTGATTTCGTTTCTTCAACATGTAGATCGTGAATGCTTTCCTCACTTGACGTTTCAAACATGACATTGATCTTGAGTTTTCCACTCTTCACGAACCGAGTCAGGACTCTGGTGTAGAAGTTCATCCATTTCTGGGCAGGAATTTCGCCGGACCATGACAGGGTACAAGCCCTTATCGGCTTGGGCTGCTCAGGAGGCTCGAGTACCTCTCGTTCTCTGGAAATGGTGACAGTTGCTTCACCGCATACCTTTCCTGATTTTACAACTATGAGGAAATTGCCCTCGTCATTACCGGCACGGTATACTCCCTTACTGTCTATCTCGCCTCCCGTTGCAGACCAATCCAGCTTACCTATGGGAATGTCACGACCGAACTGGTCAAAGCCCTTCGCAGTGACTGTCTGCCTGTTACCCGGTTTGAGGGAAAATGATGTCGGGGTAACAACAATACGGGTAAGCTCCGGTGGTTTGATATGTTTCTCAGCCTCTTCAGCCTTTATGATGAACATATCATCCGAGATCTCAACATCGAGGGCACCTATCATCTTTTTGTAGTGGAACGGTACATAGCCGCCCTTTGATGATTTCCCTACATAGGCCATATGCCCTTCTCCGACACCGCGGGCAATGGAATCCTTTATGGCTTCCTGGCTCAGGATACGAGGGAACTGAGGAGAAGCATAGAATGCATCCCGGACAGCCTTTATGCTCCACTCGATAAATGCGGGAGGCCAGTTCTTTACCAGGGATCTGGGGCTTATGTCTTTGGCAATCTCATCTGTCTGTCTGAGATAGTTTACAACGAACCTGCTCATCGATTCTGCAGCGCTTGATGTCACCAATCCGAGTTCCAGAACCCGTATGGAATTGTCCTGACCAAGCAGCATGATCTTGTTGTAAGACCGCCAGATGCTTTCTTTGAGATCCCGGGCCGCTTTCTTTATGTTCTCCTGCAGCTGTCTTGCCTGTGCATCATCAAGCTTCAACCCCTCTGCATCAATGTCGGACCATGCCAGGTACTTTCGAGCTTCATCATTCATGGTCGCTGACGCTTCAGGTACTATCCAGACAAGGGCGCTCTTGTATGTGCGTGCCGAGGTGCCATGCTCTTTTGTCATGACATCGATTTTCTTTGTTACGGATGGGTCGTCCTGTAGGGACTGCTCCGGCCCCATGATGATGAATGTGATTGCCGGTCGATCAGGTATCTGATTGCTCTTTTTAGGGAAGAAGATCCGCTCAATTCCTTCGATCGCCGGGAACACCTTCTGGATCTCCTCATGGACCAGTTTCTCAATGTCCTCATTCTTGACTCCTGCACGGCGATCTGCAAACCGTTTGTTCAAATTTTCTTTGAGACTGAACCGGTATTGATTGCGCTCGACTCCAAGGTAATAACAGGCATCCGTCAAAGCCTCCAAGGCTGTTTCCACATTCCCTATATCAAGGCCCGGCTCCGCCACCCCGAGACGAATTTCCGGCACAGTGGCCGCATTCTTTGTCTGACCCCCATTCGACTCAAAGAATATCACGGTAGCGGTTTTTCTGTGAATGCGGGCCTTCTTCAGGGTGTCCTCGGCCTCCTGGTCCAGCCGCAAGGCATGAGAGTCCTTCTTGCCCGTGATGTCAGTGGTCAATGCACCTTCAAGGCGCGATTCACCAAGTTGTTCAAATACTGCAGAACGGAACTGTGAGTCTTCGAATGGCGCTGATCCAAGACAGATAAGAGGTTCTTTCTGCGCCCCTTTGAATCCCTGTTGATATGCGTGAGAAACCCAAAGCGCGAGAAGGCGCAATACTCCACGGGTCTGCTGGAACCGTGGGAGTTCCTGCCACTTACGCTCAAATACAGACAGTATCATGGGATGGAATGGGTAGGTGACTTCGAATGCCTCCCTTGCATTATCCTGAAACCAGCTCGGTATCTGCTCCCTGTGATCTGCGACCCATGAAGCATATTCGGCGCATGATGCTACTGCATCCTTGGGCAATAGAACACGACCGGCTTTATTGACAGCCTTGGGATTCCATTCGAATAAACGTCTGCGGATGATCTCAGATGTCTCTGATTCAGCTGACATGATAACAGCCTTGCCCAAGCGATCGAGCATCTTTTTGAACCTGCCGTAGTCTGCCTGATCTTCCGCAGACATCTCCATTTCCGAAGCAGGAATGGAAGCGACCAGCACGACGTTATCGTTCCCCCTGGCTTCCTCCGAGAGATTCTGGATGAAGTTGTAAAGCTGGGTTGCCAGGCCGCTCTTACGGTTTCGGCTGATATAGTTGAGCAGCTCGTCAACAAGGATCAGTGCAGGCTTATCTTTGGGGAGAAATTTCCGGATAACCTCACCAGCTGGTGCAACCATTTCCTTCTCGTGTTGTTCTACAACCTTAAAGCCTTGCAGCCCTGATAACTGGAATGCGATTTCTCCCCAGGGTGTCTTGCGGTTGGGTGTCCCGTCATCACCACCTCGACCATGGATGGAATCGAATTCCGTGCCGACAAAGACCGCAACTGCTGATTTAGGAACATCCTTAATCTTGGCCTGTTCGAGAATACGATCTACTCCCAGGTAATTTCTCGCCTTGGGGCCATTGTTTGCCAAGTGGTACAGGAGGGTCAGGGCATGCGTTTTGCCGCCCCCGAACTGTGTCGTCATGTTGAATACAGCGGATGTCTCGGTCTTCTCTCCTGACAATCGCCGTATCACTTCCGAAGCAAGGGCCTGGAGGTTTCTGGTCAGAAAGGTTCTCTCAAAGAATCGTTCGGGCTTCTGATAATCCTGGTGCGCCCTTCCATCACGGACCTGATCGAGATGCACAGCGAATTCAGCGGCATCAAGGGGCTTCCCCTCTCGGAGATCTTCTCGGGGTGTGACTACCGTATACCATGGTTTCAAAGCCATCATCATCTCCTGTGGATGAGAGTATATGCCTTGCCGGTCTTCATGACCGTGCAGAATCCTTCCTCCTGAAGCACAGCAGAGAGGTAACTCAATTGCTGAGGGGATTGATTCATCTCACGAATGTAATATCCGAGCGAGCCCCTTGGGGGTGCGTCCCGTGAAGCCCCCATCAAGATTTTGCCTTGATCTTTTACTTTTTGTCTCACGAAATTTTCTATGAAGGGAGTTATAACGATTGCAGATCTGTCTTGGTCCTTGTTCTCTTTGTCTGAGGAATATACGATGATCTCCCCACTGTCGCATCGCTTATAGAGGAATGACTTCCCGCTCGGTGTGGTAAGCCTCTTCATATGACCTCCTAGAAACCAAGCCCTTTCTTTCTTGCCAACACACCATCAACCCAACGCTTTTCGTCTGAGGACGATGGATAAAGAGCAGAGAGTGCCTGAGCGAGGCGCCAGAATAAGGGATTCCTGCCAAATCCTTCCTCAATGATTAGGCGCTTTAAAGCCTCCGATCTGTTCGAGGCAAAGAGGATCATGCACTGATGGAGCTGGTCAAGAGTTGTGCTGCCGGCTCTTGCTTTAAATTCTCCAGTCCATAAGCCAGACTCCTCTTCTATCTTCTTTATCTCACCATCGAAATCGAGCTTAAGCTGTGGGTCCTTCTTCTTAGGTTTTGGTCTGGTACCTTCTGAGGCCTCCTTGCCAAAGAGGTATCTGGTTCTGGCTGCTACTGGAATGAGGGTTGCAGTTTCGCCGTGAACTGTTACCAGATGATCGAGACTTTCCAGGTGCGCACCGAGGCCTTGTGCTATTTTACGGGCAGCGTCGAATTCAAGGGAAAAACCACTAAGCTTGGATTTCTTTGAGCTTGTCTCATCTTCATCAGTGTCTTCCTCTTCGTCCTTTCCATTATCACCATTCACATCCCCGGTCTTAAGGGTCCAAAGCCACATGGCGGTGAGTCGTGCATCCTCCTCGAAGCCTGAGGCATCTGCCCCGGTGAAGATCATGGAAAGTGCTTCCTTTGAGACAGCTGCCCAGACCTGCTCCAAGTATTCCCGAAGAGTGACAACCTCACCGCTTGTCTTTTCAACGTGAGAGTATCGGGAGAATATCTCCAGAGCAGGGCCAAGGCAGGCGAAGATTGCATCTGCTCCTACAACACCTTCATTAGCAAGACGTGGCATCCATTTATGAATACGATGAGGAAGTTCTTGTAATACTTCTCGCCAATCTCCAATTTCATCAGTTTGAACTGACCCATCAGGATTCTCTCTTGGACGACAAACAAGATGGACAGAAGAAGCAAGTCTAGCTTGACCTTGTGCTGCTATTCGCGCTTCCATTTCAGTGTCGATTGGCCATGATCCTGTAATAATCCATCCAGCATCAACGATTGCTTTTAGAATAGCTTCCCAGCTTGCAGTTGTTTTGCTGGCAAAAACAATAGTGCCAACACCCTCGGGACGAAGCACACGTCGGCCTTCAGCGAAGGCCTTGGTTAACTCACTTTCATAGAATTCAATACTCTTGTTAGAAGAGCTTAATTTATGTGGCCTATCAACCACGATCTCATCTTCTTTGGGAACTTCGTAGTATGAAAAAAGATCTGGAAAAATCATTCCAATACTTCGTTTTAAACGCATATAGAAAAAGTCTGATAGATATGCGTATGGAACGCTATCATAATAAGGCGGGTCAGAAATAAATGCATCAGCAGAGTCAGAAGGTAGAGGGTGTGATGCCGCTGATGCAATCTCTACATGGCCTTTAACACTATTGCTATTTGCTTCTCGTTTTACTACGTTGACTACCCATTCACAGGCACCATAAAATCCTCCGGTCGAGGCAGATAATGGAGAGACTTCACAAAAGTCCCAAATCATCGGTATTGCTTGTCGACCAAATGTGTTTCCTATGAATTCTCCTGCTGGTACCCAACGACAAATACTTGAGTTGTAGTCAGCATGCCTATCAAGTGCTAATGAGAGGAGAGTTTGAACAGCAATAGCTACAGGATCTCCACCAGCTTTCTCAGAGATAGTTTTTACTTTTCTTGCAATAGTAGCTAAAGCCAGGTTCTGCCTAATACTGAAAAGTTCACCCCAGTTTACCATTCCATATAACGGAACACTTATCCTACGAATCTCGTTTAATGAGATGGGCTCATTTGGTATTAAAGAAAGTTCTTCACCATTTTCATCTTTCCATTGGAGAAGTTTATTCTTTGCTCTTTGGATCCCAACAAAGTCATTATCATCGGGTAGTCTATAAGAACGTCCTTGCTCATCTGGGCGGGTGGTCACTACACATAAGAGACGAGCATCATCTGCTCCTCCATGACGGTGTTTAAGTTGTTGACGAACACGGGTTATAGGTAATGTGTAACCACAAAAAGGGCACGTTGCAGAACCACGCTTTATGGTTCCGTCAAATTTCGGGTTATCTATCTTAATGTTTGGATCATCCTGATAGACCCAACTCTCACCTTGTTTAATGATAATCCTATAATCAACACACAGTGCCTTATGATTAGGTACAAGCTGAAGTGCAACTGGACGTATCGATTTCTTAGCAAGCCATAAGGAACGAATCAATGGCACTTCAGCACCACATCCGGGTCCTTCACATCGAATGGTACGTGACCACAGATAGGCAATAGGAGTTGCCCCATCATTGCCTTCAGGGTAGAAATAAGAGAGCTCTTTCTCAACCTCCCGCCTAACCCAGTCACCCCATTTGAGCATTTGCTCTACAAGGCTTATTCCATACTTCGGGATATACTCAAGCACCACCTTGTTTAGGATAACAGCTACTGGATTAAGGTCAGAGGCGAAGGTATCGGCTCCAACACGCAATGCTTCCAATGGTATTGATCCACCACCCGCAAAAGGATCTACGACTAAAGGTCTGGTTTCGTGAGCACCACCTAAAGCTTCATGTGCTGCCTGGGTAAGAGCACGGCTGGTCTCGATAAACTCATGAACCGTGGAATTATCCCAATTTGCGAAATCAGCTATAAAATCAAGAAGAGCGCCGCGAAGTTCCAAATCATCATCAAAGAATGCATGGTCTCTGCGCGCCTTCTCAAACCGCACCCGGCTCTCTGGGCTAAGAAGCATCTGCCTCTCATGTGACGTCCACTCCAGCATGAGCCTTCGAGCAGTCTCAAAGAATAATGGCGGACACATTTCATCTGCAGGGTCAGGCCATAGAGATGCACAGATAACAGCTCTGCAAGCAGCAAGAGGCCTCCTCGCCCACCAGATATGCAAGGTAGAGATGTGGCCATGCCGGATGCTCTTTTCCCGCCTCGCATGCGCAGAAATGCGCCTGATAGGCAAATCCACTTCTATGAGGCGTAGAGGGTATCTCGGTGCCATTTCCATCCCCTTGCAATCATTGCATAATTATAATTCTATCGCCGCCCCTATCGTCGCGACGATAGATGATCATAATGTATCAGTCAAAGATCTATATATGGGCCATAGATCATGTAAGTCTTTGTTTATCAAGCACGTAATATGTCCACCGGGGCGGCGTACCCATACGCTTGAGCGGCCCCCCGGAGGACATCTTCTTGAGAAGCCGCCCTGCTTGTTGGCTGGAAAGATCACACAAATCCATGACATCTTTCCTTTCGATGCGGCCATGGGCTTCGATATAATCAAGAACCATAGCCTCATGGCGTATCGGGGATATCCCGTGTGAACGCACATAGGCTGCAGCCTTACCGAGTTTTCTATAAAGCACGGCACTGAGGTGGTACACCCTGCCTTTCCGCTCGCCCTTGGCCTCTACCAGTCCTCGCTCATGAAGTCTTTCAAGGTTGCTCCTCCCCTGAGGCGTACCCTTCTGGATAAGAGCGCCAGCATGTTCGGCATCGATCCTCCTCTCGTGGAAGAGGGCATTCAGTATCATCAGTTCGTCCAGCGTAAGAGGGGTTCCTTGCCGGTCCTGATCGTAGACAAAGGCTGCAAATTTCAAGGAGGTCGTACCCCCGTTGAGGACAACCCGCACACCATGTGAATCACTTCTCGAGTAATCCGGTGCCGATCTGCCGTAACGGAGCTGTCCATGATATATCTTATCAACCCCCCTGCCGGTCTGTTCAACCAGGCCTATACGCCTGAATGCTACTGCCAGTCTCGGGTTGCGGGGTTTTGGTTCGTGAACGAGGATATTCTCAATGGTCACCCCTTCAGGGAAACCGCCCGGGTTGGTAATAAGAATATGGTCATGCTGCCACTGGATATACACAGCATCCATCCGGTTATAATCACGGTGCAGCAAGGCGTTGTTCAATGCCTCTCGAAATCCTGTGGGTGAATAATCAGGTACAGGGAACCGAAAAAGGCCCATCTGGACCTCATGCTCTTCGTTCCGGGCTTTAAATCTTGTCTCGATCTCCTGAACAACATGGAGCAGGGGCGTCCTGAATGGCTCATTGACCTTGACGTTATTCTGGGCATCGATGACCTGAAAATATACCACATGAGTGGGCAGAACATCTTTCAGGACATCCTCTTTGCCGAGGAGGATCAGGCCTGCAATATTCGGGATAAGCCTTGCATCCCGTGTCTCAACGAGTCCCAAGGCCTTTACAAGGTCTTCATTGGTCAGTTCGAGAAGGCTCCTGTCACCTTGAAGGGCGGAGACAATATTCCGCAGACGATCGATCTCTATCGGATCGAATGCATTCATGGTGAGCTGTTCCAGGGGCTGCGCTGAAAAATCCAACAGACCCAGGTCGATACGACGTGAGCGTTGATCTCTGGGATAAAAGGGAACGGTCTGCGGTTTCCCATCTGGCCCGATGATGCGCCTGAGTGATTTGCCTGAGGAGGTTGCACAGGGCTCAGGATACGGATCAACAATGACTGTAATGATGGTGCCCTTCTTGTGCGGGACTATGGATACCCGGGTATTGATACTTGGGACAGTGTTGTTGAATATGGCTGACTGCAATTTGATGGGATCGGTGGCCCTGCCATGGCGGGAATGGGCTCCGGTTATGACCCCATCGTCTTCCACGCCGATCAAGAGCTTCCCACCATCAGTGTTGGCCAGGGCAACAACCTCCTCGTAAATATCCTTATCGCTTATCTGCTTTCTGTCGGACTTGAATTCCTGATCAAGTCGTTCACCTTGCGCGATCATGTTTTCAAGCTGCTCAGGACTAATCAAGTGCTGCCTCCAGGATCTTGTCAGCGCCGACATGATAATGCTCGATCTTGATCAATGGTTTCCACCCGAGTTGTGCCGGGTTCTGGATGATATGGACAGTCGGCTCTGCAGAGCAATTATACACCACATAGAGCCAATAGTCTTTCTGTAATCGTTCTGCAGTCTTATACTCGTTAACGGTCAAAGCAACGGTACCTATATCAGATCTTCCCTTCACCTCAATAAACCTGACCTCAATGGCTGTCTGGGGATCTTCCGGATGAGGTTTCCGGGAGATCAGATCAAACCCCCTGTTCTCATTCTCAACACTCTGAACCTTCCATCCACGGGCCTCTTCATGGCTGATAACGGCTTGGACTGCGATCTTCTCTATCTCGGGGTTGGTCACCATGTCGGCAACATCGGGTTTCTTTCTATCAGGATGTGGCAGTACCCATGCTGATCCCATGTGCTGAATGTTCCCTATGGTGCAGTTGCGCTCCATCTGGAGCTCTTCTCTGCGACGTTCAAGTCGGTTGTTCAGATCGTCCAGACGGTCTTCGGCGATTTTCAACCGACCTTCAAGACCGGCGTCAGCGGACCCCTCTTCTTTCTGATTGAAAAGGTCCGCATACTGACATTGCACCTTGTCGATGAGTGTATGAAGACTTATTTCCATATGCTCGGAGATGGTCTTTATTTCACGTTCACGGTCAAGCTGGACCTCTTCCAGCAGTGGCATGAGGGCATCCTTGATCAAGGCCGATTCTATGAGGTTTCTGTCAGGAAGCCCTGTCTGATCAGGGATCTCTGTACCCTTCGGGGCGGGCACCAGGTCAAGGAAAATGGTCGGTTGTCGAATGCTGATACGACCATCCATCATGGTCTGGGTTGCGAATAGCCGCTTGTGAAGTATATTCCCTCGACCATCGCGGATCTCGGCAGAGAAAGCGTCGAGTAGTGCGGGTTCATTGCGATGAATGTCAAAGAATATACTCCCCCGTTCCAGGTCTGATTGGGTCTTGTCGCTTACTACACTACGAACACTCTCAAACAGCGGGTGGCCCGGGGTGACCCATTCGAGGGTCGGATCAGACTGAAGATAGTTCTTTGAGAATACGATCTCCTTATATTCCTTCCCGAGCTTACCAAAACACGGCTCCAGGCTTTCACCATAGGGAAGGATGGTCCTTGGCAGTCGCCCTATCCGGTAAATATGGGGCTTCAGCTTGTCCACTTTCGGCGTCATCCCTGCAATGGGTGCTGCGTGGACAAAGAAGTCCTCGATAACTTCGGGAACAAGCCTTCGCTCTTTGGCCTCTTCAGATTTCCCGACTATGGCGGATAGATTCAGTTCACGCTTTGCCAAGCCTTCGAGGGTGCTTTCGGTTATTCTGCGAAGCCTTGCTGTATCGACCTCTTCGACAATGCGGTCCTTAAGCACATCCTCAGTGAGATTCCGAGTGTAGAGATCGCGGATCATCTTCTCGAGAAGGTTTGCCGGAAAGACGTCACCGAGGACATTGAACACCTTGCCGGTGCGTTTGGGGTCAAGATCATCTTCAATCTGCTCTATTCGAGCAAAGAGTTTCTCCAGGACCCGCCCTTCCCGGGTATTGGTGGAGACAAAATTCAGTATAAGACAATCCTTGTCCTGGCCGTACCGGTGGATACGCCCCATCCTTTGTTCAAGGCGAATGGGATTCCAGGGTATGTCATAGTTGATCATGAACCAGCAGAACTGAAGGTTGATGCCCTCTCCTGCCGCCTCGGTGGCAACGAGAACCTGACATGTATCCTTGAACTCCTGCTCTGCATAGATTCGAGACCCCGGGGTGTTCCTGTCTCCGATCTTCATGCCGCCATGGATTTGAGTGATGTCCAGTCCCCATTCTCTGAGCTTGCCATAAGGCCTTCCATCCTTGCCGTCCCCAACAAGGAAATCCAGGGTGTCTTTATGCTCAGTGAAGATGAGCAATTTCATCTTGGGATCAGCGAAGACACCATTCTCGATGATGACTTCCTTGAGCTTGAGAAGCTTTGATTCTATCTCCCTGGCCTCGAGGACCTTGGCTTGATCAGCAAGTTTCCCGAGTTCGATGATTTCCTCTCGTAATGCCTCTGGGTCTATGGAAGCGACCACGTCTTCAAGCTCTGCCAGGATTTCTTCCTGCATCTCTTCAGTCAGGTCATCGAAATCCTCGGGGAGTCGCTTATTCAGTTGTTCCTGCCGGTATGCCTCCGGGTTCTCGAGGATCTTCTCTCTCTTGGCCTTCATCCTTTCCAGGGACTTTCTGACCGCATAAATGCTTGATGCAAAACGTCTCTGGAGCATGGCCATGGTGAAGCCAAGTGCACGGCCCCGAGCAGAATCATCGGATGCAGCCTTGATGGACTGGTCTTCTACATAGCGTGTGAGGGAATCGTAGAAGTCCAGCTCTTCATCATCGATCTTGAAAGGTACGGTCTTCACGTTACGACGTGTGAACAGGCTCTTTGCCTCTCCAGTGTCAGGGTCCGGAAATGTCACCAGAGCCTCTTTTATCCTGCGGAGATAGAAGGGTGCCTGCCGTTCTTCCATGGCCTTCTCAAGGCTTGAGACATCACCGTAAACGTCCTTATCCAGGAGGCGTAGGAACAGGCAGAAATTCTTCGGGTCACCCTTATGGGGCGTTGCAGTCATGAGGAGATAATGGTCGGTCCTCTCGGAGAGATTTTCACCGAGCTGGTAAGCGAGCGTTTTCTTATCCTCACTGTAGGCACTCATCTTGTGGGCTTCATCGACAATTATCAGGTCCCAATGGCTTCTCATGAGGCTTTCTGAGGCATCATCCACCCGGGAAACCCAGGAGACAGAGGTAATAACCTGGTTCATTTCCTGCCAGGGATTTGATCCATACTTCCCTCTTAGAATATTCCGATCGATGGGGGTGAAATCTTCGCGGAACTTGTCTCTCAATTCCCGCTGCCACTGAAAGCATAGATTGGCCGGGGCAACAATGAGGGTACGCTTGATGAGCCCCCGGATCTTGAGCTCCTTTATCAGCAGTCCTGCCATGATGGTCTTTCCTGCCCCAGGGTCATCAGCAAGGAGAAAACGGATGCAGGGAAGCCTGAGGAAATAGTCGTACACAGCCTCCAATTGGTGCGGGAGAGGATCGACACGTGCTATCGAAAGGCTGAAATATGGGTCATACTCGTACGCAATGGCCAATCTAAGCGCCTCTATACCAAGCCGGAATCTTGTTGGATCCCCGTCAAATGGCTTATTATCAGATGGGATAATTTCCAGGAGCCTGATTTGTTCTGCCGAAAGGATAGGCTGATGGACTTTGCCTGACGCCATACCTTCACAGATCAATTTGTAAGAGTCACCTAGAGGAACGATAGCTATGACCTTAACAAGCTCCGGGAATACAGACCCCCTTATAAGCGTGTTAGGCTGAATGTCATTATACTCTACCATTTCAATAACTTCTCATTGATTAGATACCATGAGACATTACCATACTTGATTATATTTTCATATTCATAAGGAATGTAATTAAGCTTCCCCACGACTGATTACTGAATGTTTGTGATCCACACTGTGCTTATAGCGAACTTCACTTCGATGGAGAGACGGTTTTATGAGGTTGAAAAACTGATGATCTTGGTTCCAAACCTACACTGCAAGGTGCTCTAGGCTGAATCGTTGCTTGTGGCACATACTCTTCGGTTTCTGTTTCCTGATGAAACAATTGCTTCTTTTGCGAAATCTATAGTTGGCTCAAAGTAATGAGAGCCATTGATTTATTATTGTAATCGATGCATTGGAAGGCAAAAACCAGACTGTGGGGTATGACACCTATTAAAAGACGCCTGTCGATAAAAACATAGTTCGCCATCGCACATTTCGTTTGCAGGTGTAACGTATAGCCAGCTTGGAGCATGCAGACGATTCCTTTTCTGAGCCCTGTTTTCTAATGCTCAGATGACGGATTACGATCCCTTCAAGATAATCTTATCCTTTATAATATAATCAACAGTGGAAACTCACCATGAACAGAAGAAGCGGAACAAGAACCAGCTTCATTCTGTCCACAGGTACCATAATCATATCACCCGCATGACCGGCAACTCAAATACAGCGAATCCTTTTGATCCGAGTCTGTCGAAGAGACCATTCAGAGCCGAGAAAACATCATTCTCTATCTCATCATCCGCCACAATAACTACAGCATTGTTGAACCCGGGCCACACGGCATCATCGAGCTTCGGTTCGGACCGCTTGCCCTTGCCGAGGACCCTGTCCCATTTGGTATACCCGGCCAAGGGCAGGTTATCCAGCATCTGCATGACATCCTCATCGAAATCCACGTCGTATATCACCAGAAGCATCTTCACGATCTTCTAACCCCCCTTCTCTTTTCGAGCATAAAGAATATGGTCGGGACAAGCACCAGGGTGATAAGGGTCGACACGCTCAGGCCTGAAATCATGGTGATGCCGAGAGGATTCCAGAATTCTGCCCCCTGTCCCCGAGAGAGTGCCATGGGCACCATACCGAAGATGGTTGTCAGCGTGGTCATGAGGATGGGCCTGAGGCGGTGTGAGCCCGCCTTTGTGACCGCATCAAAAAGAGACTCACCCCTCTTGAGAAGAAGATGAGTATAGTCAAGGAGCACGACGGCGTTTTTCACCACGATGCCGGAGAGCATCACAAGACCCATGAAGGTCATGAGATCCAGGGGTATACGGAAGACGAAAAAGGCCAAGAGCACTCCAGTCGCGCCGAAGGGAACCGAAAACATGATGATGAGCGGGTCCCTCAGGTTGCCGTAGAGGGAGGCAAGCACCATATACACGAGTATCACCCCGATGAGGAGAAGCATTGTCAGGTCCCTGAATGATTTTTGTTGCTCCTCCACATCGGATCCGAAATGGACGGACATACCGGGCGGTACCCCCAACCTGTCGATTGCTTTCCGGATATCCGAAGTGACATCGCCGAGTTCCCTTTTGAAGGTATCCGCCTCCACCTTCACGATTTTCTGTCGATTCTTCCTCTGTATCTCCACAGGCCCCGATTCCTCAGTCACCCGGGCTATGTTCCCCAGTTTGATGCGCCGGCCGTCGGGTGTAAAAATGGGGACATTCATGAGTGTATCCAGGCTGTTCTTATCCTCGTCGGCCAAGCGAGTGAACAACTCATAGCTGTCACCGGCATCCCAGAACTTGGTGGACTCTTGGCCATAGAAGTAATTTCTTACCATCCCTGAGACGGCGCCCGAGGTTAGGCCCAGAGAGGTTGCCTTTGCCCTATCGATATCAACCCAGATCTCGGGCCGATCATCCTTCTGGCTCAGTGAAAGGTCGATCACCCCGGGTATTTCATTTGCCTGGTCACGGATTTTACCTGCAAAGGCCATACACTCCTCGAGACTGTCACCCTGAATCTCGACAACGATGGGTTTCTGCCCCCCCATAAGGATCGATGTCATGGGGTCCTGTGCCTTGATCTGTATTTGTGAGATCCCAGGGATCTCGTATATCTTCTGCCTCAGGAGATTCGCGATCTCCTTGGCGCTTCGCTTGCGTTCGTCAGGGTCTACGAGCTTTATAAAGATCTGCCCGACATTAGGCCCTTCTTCAAACCCCACGGCCATACCGAATCCCTCCTTGGTCTGTCCACTGAAGGAAAAAATATTCTTGAGCTCCTCCTGTTGTATGGTCTGTTCCGAGATCTTCAGGATTCGATCGATAACATCCTGGGTTTCTTCAAGACGCGTGGACTCGGGCATACGAACCGCAATATTGATGTCTCCTGAATCCATCTGGGGCACGAAGGCAGTGGAAAGAAAAGGGATGAGCGTTATACTGCCGAGAAAGATCATTATCGCTATGAATACAATGGTCTTTCCATGATTCAGTGCCCAGGTCAGAAGATTGCCGTAACCTGTATCCAGGGATACAAGCCACCTCTCACTGGTTTTATACCACCTGGCAAGGAATCCGTTCGGGTTCTTGAGTGCACCCGGCGTGGAGGTCATCCATTTTGATGCCAGCATGGGGGTCATGGAAAGTGATGTGAACAGGGAAGCAAGGATCGTTACGACAATGGTTATGGCGAAAACCTTGAAGAAGACCCCGGTAAGACCGGAGACGAAGATGAGTGGAATGAAGACCACTGCTATGGTGAAGGTGGACGCCGTGACGGCCATACCCATCTCGCTGGCACCGAAGATGGCGCTTGCATTCGGCTTACCGCCCCGCTCGATATGTCTGACGATGTTCTCTAGGATCACTATGGCATCATCCACCACCATCCCCACGGCAACGGTGAGAGACATGAGCAGGACCATGTTGATGGTGAAATCGAAGAGATAAAGCACGATGAACGAGATGATCAGTGAAAAGGGTATGGCAAGGCAGATGATGAGCGATGTTCTGAGCCTGCGTAGGAACAGCACCGTTACCAGCACGACAAAGAAAATCGCCTCGATGAGGGCCTGTTTCAGGTTTCTGATGCTGTTGAGGATGGTCGTCGAGTTGTCGATGTTCACGGCAATTTTCACATCTGCAGGGAGCCGGCTTTCTATCTTTTTAAGCCGGATCTTCACATCCCTGATTACCTCCACGGTGTTCTTGCCTGTCTGCTTCTGCAGGATCATGATAATGGCCTTCCTGCCGTCCCCGCGACCATACATCTGTTCTTCCTCATAAGCATCGGAGACGGTCGCCACATCGCGAAGGAAAACGGTACGCCCTTCTGAATACCCGACAATGGTGTCCCTGATCTCCTCGGGCGATCGGTAGCGGCCCGGTACGCGGATAAAATATTCTCTTGTCCCCTTCTTGATACTTCCCGCCGGGATGTTCAGATTCTGCATGGCGAGGGTCTGATTTATCTGTTGAATAGACAAACCGAAGCCTTCGATTTTTTTCAGATCGAAATAGACGTTGATCCGTCTGACAAGCCCCCCCATGAGCATGACAGCGCCTACCCCCGGGACTCGCTTGAGTTCGTCCGCCACCTGTTTGTCCACGATGTGGTAGAGTCTGGACCAGCTTTTTCCGCCGGACACGGTCGTCATCAGGATGGGTGCGGTCGCACTGCTGAACTTGAAAAGCATTGAGGGATCGATGTCCTTGGGCAGATCACGCTTTGCAAACTCAAGTCTGTCACGGATGTCGTTGCTCGCCACGTCGAGATCGGTGTCCCAGTCGAACTTGCAGGAGATGAGCGAGATGTTGTCAAGGGATTTTGATGTGAGGGTATCCAGGTTGGCAACACCGTTGATCTGGTTCTCGATGACGTCTGTCACCTCGCTCTCCACGTCCGACGCGTTCGCCCCTGGCCACGTGGTGATGACCGTGATGACGGGAGGTTCGACCTCGGGAAACATGTCTGTGCTCATTTTCGCAAGGCTGATAGCCCCGATGAGGATTACCGCGCAGAAGATCATGAGCGTTGCGACAGGCTGCTTGACAGAGAATTCGGGAAGCTTCATTGCAGACCCTCCACCCCCTTCTGCCGGGATTCTACTACGACTTCGGTGCCATCCTTGAGCCTGTTCTGGCCCAGAACCACCACCTCCTCGTTCTCTTCAAGGCCTGTGGTGACCTGTACAGTGTTTCCCGTGGCCAAGCCTGTTTCAACATTCCTGAGTTCGGCTTTGCCGTTCTTTACCACATACACAAAATAATCACCGGTCCCGGGAATCTTCTGCAATGCCTCCCGGGATACTGCAAGACCATTGACGGTTCCCAGATGCAGGGTAAGGTGCGCAAACATGCCCGAACGCAACAACATGTCCTTGTTATCCAGATGGACCTCAAATTCACCTGTCCTCGTCGAGGGATTCAGTGTCGGATTCATCACGGTGATGAAACCGATGAAAACTCTTTGAGGTATTGCATCCGTGGTTATTTCGCACTTCATGCCCTTCTCTATGAGATGGAAGTCCTTTTCTGTAACGCCTGCAACGATCTTGAGCCTGCTTTCATCGGTGATACGCACGACCGGAACCCCGGGAGCGGACAAGGCGCCTGGATCGAGATATCGGGCCGAGACCAGCCCCGTTATAGGGGCATACATCCTGTGGTCTGCCCGGAGGATCTCCAGCTGGTCGAGCGCAGCCCGGGCCCTGTCAACCTGGGCATAAGCGGAATCCTTCTGCGCCATAATGTGATCGAGCCGCTGTCTGGCCACGGCCTTCTCTTCATAGAGGTTTGCTAGGCGAGCATAGTCCTTGTCCATGACCACCCTGTTCGTCAGGGTAAGTTCATAGGCAGCTCGGGCCTCCTTGACCTGAGCATTGACTGCTCGTTCTTCGAGAACTGCAACGAGCGCCCCTTTCCGGACTGTGTCGCCCCTGTCCACGAGAATCTGTTCAATGATCTTTCCAGGAACCTTGGGGAAGACATCCACCTCAGCTATGGGCCTGATATCTGCTGTAAGCCCAATCGTATGGTCCAAGGTCCGTGTGGTCACCACGAAGGTCCTGACAGGTATCTTCTCCGTGGTCGAATAAGTAATGCTCCTGGTTTCCATGTATGTGAATACACTGTACGCTGCAAGACCGGCAATGATGACAGCGATGACTGTTGCCAGAAGGACCTTTTTCCTGCTCACAGGCCTTTGTTCCATGGTTGAGTGGCTCCTTTCCTACCGGGAAGATGTGTGCCCGGGAATGATTCCGACAGCTCGGTCGAGATGTGCCTGCGAGATCATGTAACCGTAGAGCGCTCCGTAGTAATTCATTTGGGCCTGGGAGAGATATACCCGTGCATCGAGCACCTCGGTAGACGTGGTCATCTGCTGCCGGTACTGAAGGTCCACCAGGCGGTAGTTTTCCCTGGCCTGGTCAAGGGCCTCTCTGGCTGTCGTGATGTTCTTTCTGGACACATCCATGTCCAGAAGGGAATTCTTCACATCAATGCGGACTCTGTCCTCGGCTTCACTCAGTCTCTCCATGAGAGCATCCCTCTCATGGGCGTATCTGTTCTCCTCCGCCCGGGTCTTGCCCCATTCGAAGAACTGCCATTGTGCCTGAAGAGCGACCATTGCATTGTGGTCGTTGGTGTAGTCGTTGGTGTCGGCCCGGGGATTGTCACCGGTACGCTCATATCTGCCGACAAGAGACACCACCGGGTAGTATCCGCTCCTGGCGAGGCGTATCGCCGCATCTGCATTCTCCAGGGCAATCCTCAAGGCGCTCAGCTCCGGCCTGCGGCGCAGAGCTTCCTCGGTGAGTCTGTCAGGATCATGGATCACCTCGGTGATGTCGCTGATATCCTGCACCTGAGTGCTCCGATTGATATCGAACCTCAACACCGCATTGAGTGCGGACAGAATTAGGTCGGCATTGGCCCTGGCCCTGGTCCTGTTCTGAACGGCACCGGCTAGGGCCACCTTCGATTTCAGGAGGTCATTGTAGGGGATCATCCCTTCTCGGTAGAACCGTTCTGCGTCTCGAACATGGGATTCCAGGTTTCCAACCGCTTCGTCAGACACGTCCAGTGCCTTGCGGGACAGAAGTACGTGGCAATAGGTTTCACGTACCCTCTGCGCGACGTCCAGTTTTGCAAGAAACCGCGAGGTTTGCTGGAGATCCACTCCGTAGCGTGCCATCTCGTATTTCGAGAACAAGGCAAACCCCGTGAACAGAGGTTGGACCGCGGTGATGTTCCATTGGTAGATCTCTTCGCTGTTCGCCGGTATCTGAATCCCGTTAAAGATCATATAGGGCTGATCCTTGAGACTCGTATATGCATACGCTGCGGACAGTTTCGGAAGGAAATCAGACCGGGCACTCTTCTCCGATTCAAGGGCGGCGAGATAATGCTGTTGGGCCTCTTTGACGGCTGCATTGTTGGAAAGTGCGATTTCCATAGCCGAATCAAGAGTCAATACCTCTTCTGAGGACTTCTCTGCAGCCATGGGAGCTTCGACTGCCCATGCCGCAGGTATGCACAACGAGAATGCGGCAAGGGAAACGATCACCAGGTGAGTGAATCGTGACATAATCTAACCCTCGTTATTAGCTATGTTTTTAAAGAAGAGATCGGTGACGTTCCGGACATTCTCCTCATATGGGTGCCGGGGGGGATCCTCGAGCCAGAGGAAGAGAAATGCGTTCGTGATGCTCTCAAGAATGACTGCCATGTAATAAGGGTCGAGCAGAGGCTTGAAAATACCCTTGTCCACCCCATCCTTGAAGACTACGGCCACCCTGCGAAGAAATTTCTCGTACATGGCACGCACCTCGATATCGAGGCCTGCCTTTATGTCGAAGCTGCCTCCCCTAGTCTCAGAAAAGTATATCTTCAACATCGGAATATTGTTCATGAACAGGTGTCCCTTGGCCTCAATGTAGGCCTTGATCCTGGCAGCTTCATCGCCCGGACCTTCCAGAACCTTGCTGAGAATCTCCTCGAACTCTACAGCGAGGTTTAATACGAGAGTGCGATACAGGTCTTCCTTGTCTCTGAAAAAGTTATACAGGGTACCGATGGAGAACTCCGCCTCCTCTGCTATCCTGTGCATGGAAACGTTGTGATAGCCATGTTTCGAAAAGAGCTCAAGGGCGATGTCGAGGATTTGTTTGCGGTGATATAGTTTTTGCCGTTCACGGCGGGGTAAAACCTGCTTCATTGGCTACTCCCTTCGATATGAATACCAATGCAGTGCAGAATTATATGAGACTATCGTTAATTGAACGATATGTCAATTATTATAATATATCACTACTGTCCCAACGTTAGTCGAATAAAGTCAACTGGTTGGCGTGCATTAACTTTGAATCCAGACAGTTTGAATCCGCAAATGCTTGTAGAATGGGCGTCTTCTCGAACAAAGTAACACTCAAAATCTGTAGAATTGTGTAGAGGCTGCTGTCGATTTTCAGAGTTCTCTTCACGATCGCCACAAGCACATACACCGAGATGGCGATCCAAATCTGGGTCTTCATCGCATTCTCGGTGGTACCATAGAATGCCTTGATTCTGAGATGCTGCTTGATCCACTTGAAGAACAGCTTTATCTGCCATCGGCAGCGATACAGTTCGGCAATGGTCAGTGCCGGCAGGGATAAGTTGTTGGTCAGGAAGACCAGACGCCTGTTGTTGTCCTTGTCGAAGAACCGGATCCGGCGAAGCTTTTCTGGGTATCCCTTCCGGGCATAAAAGTTCTTTGTAGTGATGATCTGCTCGCATTGCAGTCCAGTGGCCTTGTCCACAGGCAGGGAATAAAGGCGCCTGAACCGGAAGTTGTCCTTCGCCCTGATGATAAAGAAGGCACCTGCCTGATGAATCGTATGAAGCCTGGTGAAGTCGATATAGCCCCGATCCATGATGTAGATGGCCCCTGCCTCTATCATGAGCTGATCGAGGATATTCACCTCGTGGACCTTGCCGTGGGTGACAATCACTACCGTGGGAATGCTTCCCTTCAGATCCAGAAGAGTATGGAGCTTGATCGCTCCCTTGTTCTTCCTGAACTGAGCCCAGGGAAAGAGCGACAGGCAGAGATCGATGATCGTGGCGTCCAGTGCATACACCGTCTGGTCCAGTTCCATGCGAAGGACTCGCCGGTGTAGAGTCTTCTTGCCTTGGCAATCAAGATCTGGGCGAAATCGGCATAGATCCGCCAGTCCCGTACCTGGTTGGCGTTCGCCAGGGTATTCCGTGAGACCTTGCCCCGGATGCCCAGGTGATACAGCTTGGTATGTGCCGCTCTTAGGCAAGCTTGGATATCTCTCAGACTCTCTCGATACGTCAGCTGGGCAAAGGCCATGCAGAGAAACTGGTCCCAGCAGGAGAAGCTCTTGATCTTGTAGTTTCCGTTGTAGCGCTTTACACACTGTCGGAAATCGTGAACAGGTACGAAGTCCATCAACTGGGAGAACATGGTACGACCAGAGTTCATCAGCCATCTCCTTCTGCAGGGATGCAGAAGTATGGCCTTCTCCGGAAAATATTTTCAAATCGATTACAACCATTCCTCCCCGGAAACCTTCTTCACATCTTGATTTACATCCGTTCACCTGTTAAACGTTGGGACAGTAGTGAGTTGGTATAATAAAGCCGCTTCTCTTGGTGATGCATATGCAATGGAGAATCTTGGTAGAATTTACTATTCAGGTCAAGGAGTCGAAAAAAACTGTCATGAAGCTGTTAGGTGGTATCAGAAAGCAGCGGATCTTGGATATACAAGGACTATGGCTAAACTGTCTAGGATGTATCATGCTGGCGATTGTTTGGAAACAGATTACATCAATGCCTATGCCTGGGCAGCACTTGCCATGAATAGATCGACTACAAAAGAAGAGCGCGATGAATATTTCACTTTGTCTCTTCATATGGCGCAGGAACAAGATCCAAATGATTTTGAAAAGGCAAAACAACTTAGCCAAGAACTCTCCAAGAAGATACGTATATATTGTGAATAATTTTGATTAACAAAAGAATCCACCGGACGGCTTTCAGCCGCCGGTGATCCTAACGTTATACTCAAAAACTGAAGGTTTATTGAAGTAATCATCAGTCAGGGTAAAACGATAAGTATGAGTTATAATCAACGGTGGACATAACTCTGGCTTACAACGTGATGAATAGCACGAAAGCTATGATCTATGATTTCCTCTGAACTATAAGGTGATCAGAATACCAATTACCTCCCTTATATTGTCATAGACTTTTTTCTGGGCAACACAATCCATTATCCAGTCATTACTATCAGGCGCTCCTATAGTTGCACAACCATCAGTCTTCTGAAGTATATCCTGCTCAAGCTTATCAAGAGCATCCACATACAAACCTTGTTCAATCATGCTTAAAACAGCACTGATCTTATGTGAAAGCGGCTCATCCATATTCGGATTCACGAGGACCCCTGTAACGGAAAGCGTATTGACTATACCTACAGTATTAATGAGGATCTCCTCAGGGTCGGGTTCTGATAGAGGGTCAATATCTGTATTGATCCAGGCCCCAATGAGCTGTCCATCTATTGGGAGTCTCGCACTTGTGCTTACCCCACTGAATCCACCTTCACACCAGAGGTTTTCATTTAAATAGGCATTGCTGGAAGGGTAACTATAGGGAGTGTTCAGATAATAACCACGCCAGTAGATGTGTGTGGAAGTTATGTATGTGGGCTCCCCCAGATAAGCAACCATGGATGATCCGGGCTGGCTCCCGGAAATATACGTATAATTCAGATACAAGCTGACTATTTCAAGTTGCGATGCTAGCTTCCACTCCGGATTGTCGGCCAGGAACAGGTCTATCTCCTCCCTGGACCAGCCGAGGAACTCCCCAGGGTCGTACCAGTACAGGCCGGTTATGGTGTCATGGAACATCTCCCCGTCCAGGCCATAGTCGACAAGTTCGGAACGGGCTGAAGAACTCATAACGATGCTCAGTGCCACAATTGATAAAATCAGTAATTTCTTCATCAAGGAATCCTCCTGTTGAGTTTTCATCACCTATTCAAACATTAAATAAAGAGTAATCTGTGTATATCGTCATAATTTCGATTGCTATTTCGAGGGCACAACTGGTACTCTACTGATTTATATAAACATATCACAATTCTTTTGCACGATACAATTACATTATAATATTTCCGATCAGATTGCATACCATTAAGCTATCATAATATATTATTCGAAGCTCTAGGCTCATTATAATCAATCTGATTATATTGATTACGCAAAAGAATCTTCAGTAGGGGAAAGGTGATAATTTTGAGTTAGTATCTCTGGTGCGTGGTATTCAAATAGACCCAACGATTATGGCACATTCAAGTAAGCCGCTGACGCGGCGGAAAACCCTGAGAACATCTTAAGAATAC
>ENA-UPTA01001956-UPTA01001956.1-activated-sludge-metagenome-genome-assembly--contig:-NODE-1956-length-22003-cov-6.734418_pt1 | contig 22003 bp, 13 predicted proteins | sample MGYA00238184_ERZ773361 | MGnify/ENA primary metagenome ERZ773361 (study PRJEB29100, sample SAMN05720205) | activated sludge metagenome | isolation source: anaerobic digester from wastewater... | reverse complement strand
GAAAAAACATATGAGGCTATTAAGGGAGCAGTTAAGCCACGTATACACATTTCTATTCCTCTATCCCCAGTTAATATGGAATATCAGCTACATATGAAAAAAAATCAGGTTATAGATACCGTTAAAGAATCTGTTTCTTTTGCGAAAACTTTATGTGATGATGTTGAATTTACTGCACTTGATGCTACAAGAAGCGACGTTCCATTTATTATTGAAGTCATTAATACAGCATTAGAAGCAGGAGCTCTGACAGTCGGCATTGAAGATACAGTCGGGCACATACTGCCTGATGAAGTATCCACATTTTTATCCAGCCTTTTAAAATCACTTAATTTGGGAAATGCCGTGTTCTCATTCAGAGCAAAAAATGAAATGGGAATGGCAGTTGCAAATACCATATCTGCTATAAAAGCAGGAGCAGGACAGGCAGCATGCGCCATCAATGGTACAGCAAATGATGCAAGCCTTGAAGATACTGTTACTGCTATCCACACAAGATCTGATGCCCTTAATGCTGACTGCAACATGCTAATAGCTCAACTTAACAGAGCTTCAGTTTTGCTATCAGGAATAGCTGATATAAAGAATGGCAAGGCAAAGAACACTTTAAATACAGGAATACTCGTAAATGAAGCTGATCTTGTTAACAAGGCAATGGATCTTTATTCCTTCAGATCATTTATTGAAGGTCTTGGATATACTCTCACTGATAAGGACATAGAAAAGATATTTGATATGTTCAAAGAGCTTTCTGAAAAAAAACAACAGGTATATACCAAAGATATTGAAGCCATTATTGGAAGAGAAGCAGTGCAGGTTCCAAGAGTATACCAGCTTGACAGGTTTGTAATAAACAGCGGGAATAAAATTAATTCCACTGCTGCAGTAAAGCTTAAGTATAATGACAAGCCTCTTGAGGGAGTAGGTTTCGGAGACGGCCCGATTGATGCCGCATTCCATGTAATAGGAAAAATAATGGGAATGAACATTGAACTGTTTGATTTTAATCTTAAGTCTGTTACCGAGGGCAAGGATGCTTTAGGTGCTGCAACGGTGAAAATACGTTACAACGGAAATATATATGCAGGAAGAGGCCTTTCAACCGATGTCATTGAATCATCGATCATGGCATATATAAATGCAGTTAACAAAATGTTATATGAGGAAGGAATACAATGAAATATGCGTTCTCCACAATAAGCTGGACAAGTTTCACTTGGAAGGAAGCAATAGCTATGGCAAAAGACCTCGGTTTTTCCGGAATTGAGGTAAGAGGACTGGAAAACAATGTTTACGCTGTTGATGCAAGACCCTTTTCCTCACAGCAAGTATTAAGAACTGCTGAGCAGCTAGCAAATCTTCATCTTGAAGTATCTTGTTTTTCCACAGCATGTAACCTGAATGATAGAGATAAAAGGAAAGAGAATATACAGCAATTACAGGCATATATCGATCTTGCAGCAAAAATGGGTACTTCATATATTAGACTGCTTCCAGACAACGCCATGATACCAAATGATAAAGCTACTGATGAAGCAGTCATATCTATTATTACTGAAATACTGCCATATGCTGAGAAAAAGCATGTCACCCTTCTACTTGAAACAATCGGTATATACTGCGATACAGACAGGCTGAGAAAGGTACTGGAACATTTTGCATCTGATAATCTTGCTGCATTATGGGATATACATCACCCATACAGATTCCATAATGAGTCACCGGAAAAAACCGTACAGAATTTAGGAGCATACATTAAATATGTCCATATGAAAGATTCTGTAATTAATGATAATAAACTGGAATACAGACTTATGGGTGAAGGTGACCTTCCTATAGAAGAAATAGTAGGAGCTTTAAAATCTATAAATTACGATGGATATATATCATATGAGTGGATAATGAGCTGGTCATCTGATTTAGATGACCCTGGAATAGTATTTCCTCATTTCATGAATTACATTACATCAAAATATGAGGATAACAAAAACATAAAAAAACTTTACTACAACAAAACAAAAACAGGCCGCTTCGTCTGGAAAAAAGAAGAACTTATTGATTTCACCTTCCCACAGGTACTGGACAAAATGGTAGAAGAGTTCCCTGACCAGTATGCATTCCGTTACACAACTCTTGACTATACCAGGACATATTCACAATTTCGTGATGATGTAGATAAATTCGCCCGCTCTCTAGTAGCACTTGGAGTTAAAAGAGGAGACCATGTCGCTGTGTGGGCAACAAATATACCTCAATGGTTCGTAACTTTCTGGGCTACGACTAAGATTGGTGCAGTTCTGGTAACTGTTAATACCGCATACAAGATACATGAAGCGGAATACCTTTTCCGACAATCGGATACGCATACTATCGTAATGATAGAAGGTTACAAAGATTCTCATTATGCAAAGATAGTTAAAGAACTCTGCCCTGAACTGGACAATTCTATTCCTGGAAAACCATTACATATCAAAAGACTTCCTTTTTTGAGGAATATAGTAACAGTGGATTTTACTATGGACGGGTGCATAACATGGGAAGATGCAATGGATATGCATAAGAAAACCCCAATTGAAGAAGTATACAGAAGAGCAAGTACAATAAATAAAGATGATGTGTGCAATATGCAGTACACCTCAGGCACAACAGGTTTTCCAAAGGGTGTAATGCTTACTCATTACAATATAGTTAACAATGGAAAGTGTATTGGAGACTGCATGGATTTGTCTACAGCAGACAGGATGCTTATCCATGTGCCTATGTTTCACTGCTTCGGAATGGTTTTAGCAATGACTGCAAGTGTAACGCATGGAACAACTATGTCCCCGCTTCCCTACTTCTCACCAAGGCCTGCTCTAAATTGCATAAATCTTGAAAAGATAACATGCTGTCATGGAGTTCCTACCATGTTTATTGCTATGCTTGAACATGAGGATTTTTCAAAAACTGACTTTTCACATATGAGAACAGGCATTATGGCTGGAAGCCCCTGCCCGATAAAGGTCATGCAGGATGTTCAGGAAAAGATGAATATGAGGGAGATAACAATAGTATATGGACAGACTGAGGCATCTCCTGGATGCACTCAGAGCACGACTGATGATCCTATAGAAATAAGGGTTAATACAGTAGGAAAAGCTCTGCCAGGTGTTGAATGTAAAATCGTCGACCCTGAAACTAACAAAGAACTTCCTGATGATACAGATGGAGAGTTTGTCGCAAGAGGATACAACATTATGAAAGGCTACTACAAAATGCCTATGGCTACAGCTGCAGCAATAGACAAGGATGGATGGCTTCATACTGGAGACCTTGCAAGAAGAAATAACGGATACTATAAAATAACTGGAAGAATAAAGGATATGATCATCCGCGGTGGAGAAAACATTTATCCAAAGGAGATTGAGGACTTCATATATACTCATCCGAAAGTAAAGGATGTCCAGGTAATAGGCGTTCCTGATAAGGGTTATGGTGAAGAAATAATGGCTTGTGTAATTTTAAAAGAAAATGAGACCATGACCGAAAAGGAACTCAAAGATTATGTTAATTCACATATGGCCAAGCACAAGACTCCGAAATATGTGGATTTCGTTACAGAATTCCCAATGAATGCCGCTGGTAAAATATTGAAGTATAAGATGAGAGAAAACGCTATAACAAAATTCAATCTTTCAGAAGCCAGCAAGATAGTTACTGCGTAGGAATATGTATATAAATATCTGAGTAAGTAAATATGATATAATGAACTGGAGAAAGGAATCCTCTCTCATAGAAAGAGACCTTTTTTTTCATCATTTATAACAGGAGATACCATCATGAAAGTGCTTATCATAGGGGGAACCGGATTATTAGGCAGTGAAGCTGCAAAGGAACTCATTAAAAGAGGACACAGCGTAATAGGCATGGCTTTGCCACCTGTACCAAAGGGAGCTGATATACCGTCTCAGATGGAGCTTATTCTAAAAGACTGCATGTCACTGAATATAGATGAATTGACAGATATAATGAAAAAATGCGACGGTCTAGTCTTTGCTGCAGGTGTTGATGAAAGAATAGAAGGTCCCGCTCCCATATATGACATGTTCTACAGATATAACATAGTCCCCTTACAGAAACTTCTTCCATTAGCAAAGGAGTGCGGAATCAAGCAGACAGTAATATGCGGTTCATACTTCACATATTTTGACCGTACCTTCCCAGAATGGGAACTGTACAAACACCATCCATATATCAGAAGCAGAGTAGACCAGGCAAAGATAGCTCTTGATTATGCTGATGAGAATTTTGCAGTATCCGTACTGGAGCTTCCATATATTTTTGGTGCTCAGAAAGGCAGAAAACCAGTATGGACGTTTCTTGTTGACATGATTAAAAAAATGCCTATGGCTACCATGTATCCAAAAGGCGGTACTGCAATGATTACGACCAGACAGGTCGGACAGTGCATTGCATCTGCTTTGGAAATAGGAAAAGGCGGCCAGCTATTCCCTGTTTGCACACACAACATGACTTGGAAGGAAATGCTTGCAATATTCCACGAACATATGGGAATGCCAAACAGAAAGATTATTACTATCCCGACATTTCTTTTTAAAGCAAATGCAAAGAAGATTGTAAAACAGCAGAAAGCGTCAGGTCATGAAGGCGGTCTTGACATGGTTAGATTCGTAAAAGTAATGACATATGAAGCATTCATGAGCGATTTCAACGCAAAAACCATATTCAGAGCAAGACCAGATGATATAAAGAAGGCTATTGGAGAATCAGTGCAGTTATGTCTTGATGTATTAGACAAGAAAACAGATGTCATTGACATGAAAGGCGAATAAGTGAATCAGGAAATTAAGCTGGATATAATTGATATATCATACGAAGGAAAAGGAATAGCAAGAAAGGATAACCTTGTCTATTTCGTAGACAATGCAATTGATGGCGAAACAGTAATAGCAAAAATCTATGAAAACAAACCTAAGTATGCAAAAGCAAAAACCATAAAAATACTTAAACAATCCATTAACAGAACTGAACCTAAGTGTAAGGTTTATGGAAAATGCGGAGGATGCAGCCTAAGGCATATGTCTTATGAAAGACAGTTACAGCTTAAAAAAGATACTGTAATCACCAACTTAAGAAGAATGGCGCATATTGATATAACGGATATAACAGTACACCCAAATCCAATACCCGACCATTACCGAAATAAAGCTGAATATCAGATATTCAACGACCAGATAGGCTTTTACGCAGATAAAACACACAAGATAGTTACACACGATGAATGCCTGCTGCTTCCAAAAGAAATAAACAATATAAAAAAGAGCATGGAAAAGCATATTACAAAAGACATTTCATCAGTAACTATTAAAAAAGCAGATGATGGGTACATGGTTATTCTGGAAAGCGATAAAATCCTGTCAAAAGCACTTATCGATGAACTGAAAGAAAATAAAGAAATTATATCCATATATCAAAGAAAATATGATAAGAATTATCTAGTCCATGGAAAACAGTATGTAACTGATAACTTATGCAACCTTAAGTTCCAGATATCACCTGACAGCTTCTATCAGGTAAACAAGGTCCAGACTGAAAAACTGTACGAAATAACAAAACAATACCTTAAAAATTCTAATCCTGAAGACAAATTAAAGAATATGACCATTTTGGACCTTTACTGCGGTATAGGAACAATAGGACTTTTCATGGCAGACACTGCAAAGTATGTAATAGGAGTGGAAATAGTAAAAGAAGCTATTAACAATGCAAGAAGCAATGCAAAACTAAATTCCATAGTAAACTGTGAGTTCATACATGCTGACGTGAATGATGCAATACTTCAGATAGAATACGACATTCTGATAGCAGACCCTCCAAGAAAAGGACTGGATGATTCGGTCATACAGTCCATAAGGGACAAAAAACCTGAGACGATAATATATATATCCTGTAACAGCTCTACGTTATCAAGAGACTTAGGTATGCTTAGCGACGTCTACTCCCTCAAAGCAATAGAAGCTGTGGATATGTTCAGTCATACAGGGCATGTGGAGAGTGTGATACTACTACATCGGAAAAATATCTAAGAATCCTTGATTTTAGGCACTTTGAGAGGTTTTTTCAGTTTTCCCAAAGCGACCGAAAAGGGAAGAAAAAAGCAATTTCTGACGGGGTGAACGTGTCAGTGGTTCTTGATATGGTGTCCGGGAACACATCAAAGTAAGGTTAACATTTTTACTATTTTTCATTATTCAACTAAATAAGAACATGTCGTGAGACCGTTCATTTTCAAGCTAATTGAGAATGGATGGTCTCTTTTTATTTTCAGAAATTTATTTTAGAAAGGATGTGGTTCCTGATATGGGTGCGAAAATGAAGGAGTATTCTTCTTCGCAAGAAGAGGTTGTGACAGAAGGCAAAACGAATACACAGGTGGATGAAATCAAGAATTTAAGGCTAAATCAGCTAGTGAATTTCAAAGATCATCCATTTAAGGTAGAGACGAATACGGAACTGTTCGAGTTAATGCAGAGTATTGAAAAGGATGGAATTCTAGTTCCACTACTGGCCAGACCTAATCCGAATGGAGAAGGATATGAGTTAATATCGGGGCATAGAAGTAAAGCAGCATGTGAATGGGCAGGAGTTACTGAAGTACCTGTTATTGTTCGTGATCTTGATAATTGTCAAGCAGTAATAGCAATGGTTGATAGCAACTTGCAGAGAGAGAACATTAAGCCAAGTGAGAAAGCATTTGCATATCGAATGAAGTTGGAAGCTTTAAAGCAACAAGGTAAGCGTTCAGATTTAACTTCGGACCAAGTTGGACCGATGTTAGAAAATCCTACGGTAGAAGTAACGAGACTAAAAGCACTTTATGACGAAGAAGGCAACTGGCTCATAGGTACGGAGGATGATAAGAAGGGCTTTAGAAGTAATGAACAGCTTGCGAAACAAGTAGGTGAGAGTGTAAATCAAATAAAAAGATATATCCGACTTACCTACCTTATTCCCAAAATCCTAGATATGGTCGATGAAGGGAAAATTGCTTTCACAATAGCAGTAGAACTTTCTTATCTAAAGGAAGAAGAACAATACGAATTACATGCGGTTATGGATTTAGAGCAGTGCACAATTGATGAAACAAAGAGTAAGAATGGAGAACGATGGACGGTTAAGCAGATGGAGAGCCAGAAGAAAAAACTGGAGGAACAGCTAAAGAAACTAAGCGATGAAAGTAGAAAAGATGATTTGATTACTTTTGAAGAATTGGGTGTGGATTCTATTATGGTGGATGAGGCTCATAATTTTAAGAACCTTGCCATTTTTTCTAAGATGAATAATGTTTCTGGAATCAGTTCTTCAGGAGCGCAAAAGTCCACTGATATGCAGTTGAAATGCCAGTATCTTAGTGAAATTAACAATGGAAGAGGTATAGTTTTTGCAACGGGAACTCCCATATCGAATACCATGTGTGAGATGTATGTCATGCAGCTTTATTTGCAGAAGGAAGCCTTGGAGGAGATGGAGATTTATCATTTTGATTCCTGGGCGGCAAACTTTGGAGAAGTAACAAATGCATTGGAACTTACGGTAGAAGGAAGTGGATTTCGATTTAAGAGTAGATTCAATAAGTTTACCAATCTTCCTGAGCTGATGAATATATTTCGTGAGGTAGCTGACGTACAAACTTCCGATATGCTTGATCTTGATGTGCCAGATTTGCGTGGAGGAAAGCCCATTATTGTAGAATCAGAACCTGACTGGTATGTAAAGCAGGTGATGGAGGATTTTGTGGTTCGGGCGGAACGAATCCGAAACGGAGGTATTGATCCAAGTGAAGATAATTTTCTAAAGATTACACACGAGGCAAGACTTCTTGGTACGGATGCGAGGTTAATTGATAGGGACGCACCGAACAATCCAGATGGAAAGCTAAACAAGGTAGCAGAGAATGTATGGAACGAATATGAAAAAGCGAGAGCTGATAGCCGAATTGGTTGTCAGCTTATTTTTTCGGATATTGGTACACCAGCACCAGGAAAAGAGTTCACTGTTTATGATTATCTGAAGGAGAGCTTGATACAATATGGTATATAAGCTTATATTTGAGTATATAGAGACCTTTTATAATACAGTGCGTATTCATAGCCATTGTGGATATAAATCTCCTGCGGACTATGAAAATGCATATTTAATAAAAATGGAGAAGGGGTTGAAAAGAGCAAGTTAATGATGTTAGTTGAAACTAACAAAAAAGTTCCGTTTTAACTTGTACCAAGACTTGACATAGCACCATGTTGCCAGAGGTTACACACCTTTCTTTTATACACATTATAATAGTGAAAAGCACAGAAATGATATTGAGATTGATTTCTTAGTATCAAACAAGAGCAAGACAAGGTATCGAGTATTTCCAATAGAAGTGAAATCAACAGATAGATATAGTACAGTCTCACTTCAAAGATTTAATGAAAAGTTTAAGGAACGCATTGGACAGGCATATGTGATTCATACGAAGAATTTTCAAAATGCAGAAGATATTATGTGTTTACCTGCATATATGACAATATGTCTTTAAATGAAAATGAACCAGAGTTGTTTTTCAATTCTTAGGAGTTGCTCATCCTATATTCATTTAAAGTGCAACCGTATTTTTCTTTGAATTTTTTAAAGAGAAAATTGATATTTTCATAACCTACAGCAGCGCTAATGTCACGCACAGACATGTTGGTAGTGCGAAGTAAAATGGCAGTTTGATTTAGTTTTTGATTTTGAATTAGACTTTTGTAAGTGGAGCCGGTATTTTTTTTAATATATGCAGATAGATAGTTTGGGTGCATACTGAAAAACTCTGCTGTTGACTCTAAGGTACAGCTCATATAATTCTTTTCGATATACTTCAAAATAGAATATATTTGATTCTCTGAGGTGTTAGCCAGTTCCATATTTTGTTGGAATACATTGATTAACTCGCAGATAATTTGTGTCATCTGAGCATCAAGAAGTGCATCGGATGTTACAGATGGAGAGTAAAACTCACAAAGAAACTGATTGATAAAATCTGCCAATCGGTTCTTTTTTTTTGCAGGGAAATAAATATAGTTATCTTGAACTGATTTATTGTTTAAGGCTTCTATGAAGAATTCTGTCACCAGATTATTCTGAACCAGGCGCTCAAAAAAGGTGCCGTTGAGATAAGGCTTAGACATGAGAATGTTAATGACAATATCATCCTGATGACATGAATCCAAACTGTGTGGGGTATCTGGACTAATCAGTATGAGCTCACCCTGTTGAAGAACTATGGATTGGCTGTGGATATAAATATGACAGCTACCTGAATAAACATAGCACAGTTCAATCCAGTCGTGGATGTGAGCGGGCACATTTTCGTAGCGATCCTGCTTGATTACGGCAAGATTGTAGTAATCAGATAATACTTTTTTATCAAGAATTGCTCTATGAAGAGATGTGGCATTCACTGAGAACTTGTAATATATTTCACCATGAGAGGATTGATACGTCTGAAGTTTAGAATAATCAGTATGACGTCCCTGGCGATGCTGCAATTCGTTTTCGTTCTCTGTTCGAAGGTAATAATCAAGGTTTACTAATGTCATCATAACAAATCCTCCTTTGAAATTAGTATAAATAAGAAAATAGAACCTGTCAATAAAATATTAAGTTTGGTTAACATTGTGATTAAGTTTGGAGGAAGTTTTTTAGATGATTATGTCATAAAATGATTATAAGAAAGCAGAAAGGAAAAGATTATGAGTGAAATATATGCCTTAAAAACAAATCACATTGACAAACCCATGGGATTTTATATGAAGCAGTTAACTCTATCCTGGAAGGTTGGAGAATGCAAGGCGACTCGCCAAAATAAGGCGAGAATTGTGGTGGCCTTAGATGAAAAGCTGGAGAATAAGGTTTATAATCAGGAAAGTGCTGATTTCAGAGGAACTGGTACCACAATTGAGCTTGAACTTAAACCATATACAAGATATTTTTGGAAGGTTTTGGTTGAAACAGATACTCATGAAATTTTTGAATCTGAGATTACCTACTTTGAAACGGCTAAGATGGATGAGTCCTGGTTTGGACAGTGGATCACATGTGATTCTCTTAATGAAAGACATCCAATCTTTGAGAAAAAAATCACACCGAAAACAGAGGTTACAAAAGCTAGACTTTATACCTGTGGTTTGGGATTATATGAAGCCTATTACAAAGTGGGACAGAACCGTCAAAAAATCGGGAACGAGCATCTGGCACCTTATTGTAATAATTATAATCAGTGGGTGCAGTATCAAACCTATGACGTGACGAAAGAATTACAGCAGGAAGGAGAACTTTCTATTCTGCTTGGTAATGGTTGGTACAAGGGGAGATTTGGTGGTGATACTACTCCGGAATCAAAGGGTGCTTTTGCAGATACATGGAAACTGATTGCGGAGATACATCTTGACTATGTAGATGGAACGAAGGAGATTATCGGTACGGACGAGAGCTGGACTGTGACACGAAGTAACATTACCGCTTCTAGCATCTACGATGGAGAGAGCCTGGATGATACCTTGGAATCAGAGAAATCCTTTTCGGCAATTCTTGCGGAGCCGCCAAAAGGGAAACTTACAGAACGTTTGTCTTTACCTGTGATTGCAAGGGAACCAATCCATCCAGTAGAGCTCATTTGTACTCCTAAGGATGAATTGGTGCTTGATTTAGGACAGGAAATTACAGGAACATTCGAATTGTATGTAGATATTCCATATGGCAAAAAACTTCATATACAAACAGGAGAGATTTTACAGGATGGATGTTTTTACAATGACAACTTAAGGACTGCTAAGTCAGAATTTAACTACGTATCAGATGGTAAGCCAAAAGTGCTTTCTCCGAAATTTACTTTTTATGGATACAGATATGTAAAAATTGATGGCGTACCTACTCTTAAGCTAGAGGACTTTAAAGGAATTCCTCTGATTAGTGATTATGAAGAAATTGGAGATATTCAAACTGGTAATGAACTGGTAAACAAATTTATTTCAAATGTCAGATGGGGAATGAGAGACAATTTCCTCGATGTTCCTACAGATTGTCCGCAACGTGATGAAAGACTTGGCTGGACTGGAGATGCGCAGGTATTCTCAGATACAGCATTATTTCTTGGCGATACATATGCTTTTTATCAGAAATATTTATATGATATGTATCAGGATCAGTTAGAACGTGGAGGTATGGTTCCATATACTGTGCCAGCACTTGAACCAACAAATGCCTCTGCGGCATGGGGAGATGCGGCGTGCATTCTCCCATGGACCATTTATCAGCATTATGGTGACAAGACCATACTTGCAAATCAGTATGAAAGTATGAAGGCATGGGTGGAATACATCGGGAAAATAGACGGGGAAAACCATGGTTGGCAAAAAAACTTTCATTTTGGCGATTGGCTAGCCCTAGACAGATTAGGTGCTGGTGACAGCAATGTGTATGGTGCAACGGATGAAGCATTTATCGCCGATGTTTATTATGCTGTTAGCACAGATATTCTGTATAAGACATGTAAACTTCTTGATCGGCAGGAGGATTCCGTCAAGTATGAAACTATAGTACAAAAGCAGTGGGATTATGTAAAAACAGAATATTATACGCCAACTGGAAGATGTGCCATTCATACCCAGACAGGTCTGCTGTTGACATTGAAGTATCATTTGAGTTCAGATGAAAATCGAATCAAACGCTCTCTTAGAAACATGTTTCGAGAGAATCAATACAAGCTTTTGACAGGCTTTGTGGGAACGGCAATTCTGTGCAATGTGCTCAGTGAAAATGATATGACAGATATCGCATATCACCTTCTTATGAACGAGGACTATCCAGGATGGCTACATGAGGTGAAATTGGGTGCTACAACCGTATGGGAGAGATGGAATTCATTGGATGAGAATGGCTATATCTCAAGTACAGGAATGAATAGTTTGAACCATTATTCTTATGGGGCTGTTCTTGGTTGGATGTTTCGCTTCGCAGCAGGCTTTCGGATGAGTGAAAACAATCCGGAAAAATCACACATGCTGATAGCTCCAGAAGTGAATTTGGCGCTGGGGATGTTAGATGCAAGCTATGACTCTCCTTATGGAAAGTTTAGAAGCAGGTGGGAGATTCTGTCGACAGATACCATACGAATGGAGTTTGAAGTGCCATTTAATTCTGAAGCAGATATCATTTTACCATATGCAAAAGCAGATATATTTGAGAATTCCGATAATCCGCTTTTGGAAAATGTTAAGAACCATGTGTGCAATGTCAAAGCAGGAAAGTACCAGATAGAGTATCAGACAAGTCAGGTGCTAAAAAAGACTTACTCAGTAGATTCAAAAATGGAGGATCTTATGATGAATAAGGAAGTGAGAGCATTTTTGAAAACCATGGTGGATGTAGATATGATACCGGTTCAGGTATATGATTTTACACTTGCACAAGTTGCAGAAATGTTTGCAGCAAAGGTAGAGGATGAACAGGCTGCAATGGTCAATGCAGTACTTTCACAGTTTTAAATTATAATATTATGAAAGGCGAAGAAATGAAAATGAAAAATATAACTTTTAAGGAAAAAACAGGTCTCTTTTTGGCATTTGCAGGAAATGCACCAATGATGGGACTATTATCATCATTCTTCTTGATTTATTACACAACGGTGGTAGGACTTAATCCAGCAGCGCTGGCAACACTGTTTCTGATTTCAAAAGTGGTAGATGGAATTAGTGATCCAATTATGGGATTTTTTATGGATAAGTTCCCAAATACAAAGTATGGTAAATTCAGACCAATGCTTGTCCTGGGTACTATCATATGTGTAATCAACTATATTCTATTATGGTTTGGAGCAGTTTGGTTCCCAGGAGCAAAATATGTGGTTGTGTATGTGACATATTTACTTCTTGGGTGGACTTTTGATAGTATGGACATTCCCAAAAATAGTTTAATTCCAGTAATGAGTGCGGATGCTAATGAAAGAAATGGTCTTGCTCTAACAAGTGCTCTTGGAAGCTTATTCTGTGGTGCAGTATTGGGTATTGCTGCTCCACTTATCGTAGCTGAGGCTACACTTGAAAATTATTATATTTTGATTTTTGGATCAATGTTCTTTGTCTTAATCTGTTCGATTTTGGGTGCATTATTGGTAAAGGAGCGAGTAGCATTTGAGGGATCAGAAGAAGAAAGATATAGCTTAAAAGATATGCTTAAATTTCTCAGATATAGACCTATATGGTCATTCTTTGTTATGTCACTTGTTGTCGGAGTCGCAAGCTGTATTGGTGGTGGCGTGGGTACCTTCTTTTATACCTACATTATTGGTGATATGACTAAGATGTCATTTGTAACTGTTATTTCACTAATTACATCATTAGTGGGTATGATTATTGCGCCAGCAATTGCTAACCGTTTGGGAAAGAAGAAAGTATTCCTGATAGCTATTGCAATCGCTGTATCAACATCACTTATTCGTCTTCTTGATGTAGAATCTATGCTGCTAATTTATATCAGTACTTTCTTTGGAGGTGTTGCAGGAGGTACAGTTGCACCAATCTTAACCAGTATGCAGGCGGATAATACTTCGTATGTTCGGAAAAAAACTGGAGCCAGAGCAGAGGCTGCAATTGCTTCACTTACTTCTTTCATTGCCAAGGTGGCACAGGGAATCGGTGGTGCTATACCAGGATATATACTTGCACTTTTTGGCTTTGTAGAGGGAGCAGGTACACAGCCAGATAGCGTAAAGACAGGTATTATTTTATGTGCCATTATTGCTCCGGCGGTAATTAACACAATTGGTGCAATTTTATTTGGCATGAATTACAGACTTGAGGATTAGAGCATGAATTTAATTAGGCTTAAAGTAAATAATCAGGTTAATCCCTGTATCGATAAGGCTCCATATTTCTCGTGGGTAATTATTAGTGATAAGAAAAATGTAATGCAAAAATCTTATCAAATTACTGTTTCTTGCGGTGATGAAGTGTTCTGGGATTCTGGAATTGTAGAAAGTGATAAGAGTACTTTTGTCTGCTATGAGGGGAAGACACTTGAAGACCTAAAATGTTATACATGGACAGTTACTGTAATCGATAACTATGACGATAGTGTTGGCATGTCGGCCAGCTTTCAGACTGGTTTTATAAACAAAGAATGGCAAGCAAAGTGGGTTAGTTCGCCTTTTAAAATGAAAAAATACAAAAAAGGAAATGGCGGACAAAACGGTGCGGAATATTTTAGACGTGGATTTAATGTAACTAGTCAGATTAAGTGCGCAAGTGTTTATGCTACTTGCAGAGGCGCTTATGAATTATCAGTGAATGGAAAAAGACCTGATGACAGAATTCTTGCACCCGAATTTACATTATATAGTAAATATCTGTGCTATCAGTGGTATGATATCACAAAATTGGTGAAACTGGGAGAAAATGTACTAGGAATGCTTGTTGGTGATGGCTGGTATAATTGCAAAAATTTCAAGGATCCAGATAAGGGGATTAAGAAGGAACATGCTGTATTATTCCAGATAAAATTGGATTATGAAGATGGCCATAGTGAGATGGTATGTTCGGATGATAAGATTATGGTCTATGAAAGTCCCGTCAGATCTGCAGATCTATTTGCTGGTGAGCTATATGATGCAAGGAAAGAACTGGAAGGATGGAGTGATTCTGGGGGAGATTTCAACGAATGGAAATGTGGCATAATAAAAGACTATGGATTTAAAAATCTATATGCTCAATATGGTGAGCCGGTCAGACCTGTTATGGAAGTCAAGCCTGTAGGTATGTTTATCAGTCCAAAGGGAGAGACCATTATTGATTATGGACAAAATATGGCTGGTTTTGTTAGAATGCATGTCAATCTGCCGGAGAATCAGGAGATATCAATAGAGTATTTTGAGGTTCTTGATAAAGATGGTAATTATTTCAACTCTATTGCAATGGCAGAAGCAAGAGGTTATTTACAAATCGATAGGTTTATATCAAATGGTAAAGAGGCAGATTATACTCCGCATTTTACTTATCATGGTTTCAGATATATAAAGATTGAATGCAATAGTAAAGTCAAGATGGATGATTTTATTGCAATTGCTGTGGCAACTGATAGTGAAAATATAGGCGAATTTGAAACTTCAAACAGTGCAATAAACAGGTTATATGAAAATACGCGCTGGTCTCAGCGGTCGAATATGGTATCTATACCAACAGATTGTCCTAGCAGGGAAAAAGGCGGTTGGACTGGAGATATTCAGATTTATGCCCGTACGGCATTATCGAATGAAAATGTCACACCATTTCTGACTAGATGGTTATATAGCGTTATGTGCAATCAGATGGATAATGGTGCAATTCCTAATGTGGTGCCTCTGGTTGGAATATATGCGACTTTGGAGAAATTGAATCGTATTTTTTATGGTAATCATGCTCCTGTAGGTGAAGCTGGTTGGGGTGATGCGATTTGTATTATCCCTTGGGATATGTACCAGATGACTGGCAACAGGCTAATCCTTGTTGAAACCTATGAGTCGCAGAAAAAATGGTGTGATTATATCATTTCTGAAGCAAAGAATAAGAGAGGGAAACAGAAACTACCCAAGGAATTTGATCAGTATTTATGGAATACAGGACATCAGTATGGTGAGTGGTTGATCCCGAGCCAGACAATGAATGGTGAAGATTTAAGTTCAAAATGGAAGGTAAATACGGCAGCTTACTGTGCTCCAATATTTGGCTATCACTCATGCAATACGGTAAGTAAAGTAGCTGCATTGCTAGGTGATAAAGAGTCTGAAGTCTATTACGGAAACATAGCTGAAAAGATGAAACGGGCTATACAACAGTCTGTTATAGAAGAGGATGGTAAAATGCCCTTGGATTTTATGGGTGCATATGTACTTGCAATAGCCTTTGATGTGGCTAGTGATCGCCAAAAACCACTCATAGCAGAGCATTTGATTCGCAAAATCAAGGAAAATGGCTATCGCTTAGATACAGGATTTCTGCCAACACCATATTTATTAGATGCTTTGTGTAAAATTGGAAGAGAAGATTTAGCATATCAACTTTTGCTTCAGGAAAAATGTCCATCTTGGCTCTATGAGGTCAGAAGAGGGGCAACGACAATTTGGGAAAATTATGTGGCATACAAAGAAGATGGTAATCCAGTTCAGACAAGCTTTAATCACTATGCGTTTGGCAGTATCGATGATTGGATGTTTAGAAAACTGTGTGGTATAGATTCTCTCAAGCCAGGTTATAAGCAGATTCTAATAAAACCCGAGTTAGGCGGTGGTTTCATCAGTGCAAAAAGAAGCTATGTAAGTGAATATGGAAAGATTTCAGTAGAATGGATGTTGAAAGATAGCCGTTTTAATTTGAAAGTAGAAGTTCCATGTAATACAAGCGCAAAAATTGTGCTGCCTAGTGGAATAACGCACCTGGTCGGTAGTGGAAAATATGAGTTTTCAGATGTAATTATATGAAATAACATGCATAAGCGAGGCGAAATATGATAAATGGAATGAGTGTTCCAGCCCTCCTAGGGCTTAAAGGAATGAAAAAAGTTAATAAGAAGGAATACTATAAAACCGACGGAACCTATCGGGATTTATCAAAAGATGATCTGATGGCAATCTATATGCAACATCCGATTTTCGGAGGCTACTCACACATGTTTTTTAATTTGGAAGATAAGCCACTGAATGCGGTTTCTTATGGCTCTCTGTTAACCTTTTGCGAGAGCCAAAAGTCTACAGATAATCTACAGTCAGCAGTTGAGGGATTTAATTATTTGGTAAAACAGGTAGAAAGTAAAAATGCGTGGCTCATTGACCGAATGTACCCAGAGGAGGAAATTAGAAAGAATCCAGCGAAGGCTCATCTTACCGGGATGTTTTATCAGGGCGATGGAATAAAACCACTTGCAGTGGTAGTGCCAGGTGGTGGATTTATTTGTAATTGCACAGCTTATGAAGGTTATCCAGTAGCAATGAGACTGCACAAACTGGGCTATTGTGTCCTAGTAATTAGTTATCCAATTGGAAAGCAATTAGGCGAGAATGAGCAGGAAAAGCAGGGACAGGCAGCTGTTAAAGAGCTTGTGCAGACAGTGAAATATCTGGTAGAACATGAGAGCGAGCTTTCTATTGATATGAACAATTATGCTATATTTGGCTTTTCTGCAGGAGGACTTATGACCACAGCTTATTCTTTTGCAAATTATCCGGATTCCTGCCATGTGCACAGGCTTCCAAGACCAAATGTAATATTCCCTATGTACGGACTAGATTGGAATATTAAGGCACAAGCAGAGGACAAAGGGCTGCGTGTATTTACAATAGCTGGTAAGAATGATGAATATGGATTTGGAAATGTGGAAGATAAGGTACCTCAATTGATAGAAGCTATGGGTGAAGAGAATGTTTCTGTCAGGGTACTTGATGGACTAGGTCATGGCTTCGGTCTTGGAACAAAAACGATTGTTCCAAATTGGTTTGACCAGGCAATAGAGTTTTGGGAGAAAAGGGGTTAAACATATTTATGGAACTACAAAAGTATGAAATAGAGCATAATAAAAAAATGCGTGAAATAGCACCAGAATGTATGGTGTTATTGAAAAGTGATGGAACATTTCCCTTGCGTGAGGCTTGCGACATTGCAATTTATGGAAGTGGTGCAAGGAACACTTTAAAAGGTGGGACTGGTTCCGGAGAGGTAAACGTAAGACATTATGTAACAATAGAGGAAGGACTTGAAAAGGAAGGCTTTCAGATAACAACAAAGAGCTGGCTTGCAGATTATGAAAATATCAGAGCTAATGCAAAGAAAGCTTTTGTAAAAAGTGTAAAGGCACAGGCGAAACAGGAAAAGAAATCGATTATTGCACTTGCGATGGGGGCAATTATGCCTGAACCTGAGTATAAATTATCTCTAAATGGAACCGGAGAGGTGTGTATATATGTTCTCTCACGAGTTTCCGGTGAAGGAAATGACAGAAAGGCTGTAAAAGGCGATGTACTTCTTACTGACACAGAAATTAGAGATATTTTAGAGTGCCAGAGACAGTACAAAAAGTTCATGTTAGTACTCAATGTGGGCGGTGTAGTTGACCTTAGTCCGGTTATGGAAGTTCGTAACATTCTTTTACTTTCACAGCTTGGTGTGTCAATGGGGGATGCTTTTGCCGATGTAATCATTGGAAAAGCCTATCCTTCAGGGAAAGTTGCAACAACCTGGAGCGCTTTTGATGACTATTGCAAGGAGGGAGACTTCGGCCAACATAAGGATACACATTATAGTGAAGGGATTTATGTTGGTTATCGCTACTTTGAGAAAAATGCTAAGAAACCACTATTTGCATTCGGATATGGACTAGGTTTTACAAACTTTAAAATAGAAAATGGGTCACTTACTTATAATAGTGATAGTGGTGAAGCAGTCTGTAAGATAACAAATACAGGAAATAACCTGGGTAAAGAAGTTGTCCAGTTGTATGTTTCTAAACCAACAGAAAATATGGAGCATCCTGTTAAGGAGTTAATTGGATTTTCCAAAACTAGAGAATTAAAGCCTGGGGAGAGCCAGGAGGTAAAAATCATATTTGCCATTGAAGATATGAAGTCTTTTGATGAAACAAAGGAGTTTTTTGTAATCGAGAGAGGTATTTATGAATTTTTCCTGGGAAATTCATCTGATAATACCTATAAATGTGGTGAAATAAAACTGGAAGAAGATATTTATCCATCTAAGAGAACAGAGATATCTATGCCTTCCGAAAAAGCGCTTGGTTTTGCCAAAAATCTTTCAGACAAACAGCTTGCAATGCTGCTTGTAGGAAGACATCAGGAAGGCGCAGCCGCACAGGTAATAGGCTCCGCCGGACAAAAGGTTTCAGGAGCAGCAGGAGAGAATTATAGCGGTATAGATGGTGTTCCTGCAATGATAATGGCGGATGGCCCTGCGGGCTTGCGCTTAAACCAGAAATTTTTAAAAGTAGCCGATGGTACGGAAGGCATTATGGAGGATTTACCATCCGACATGGCAGATTTTATGCCAGGCATTCTTATGTTTTTGATGAAGCAAAAGGCTAAGAAGCAGCTAAAGGGAGATGTGCACTATCAGTACTGTACAGCGATACCAATTGGAACTGCTATTGCACAAAGTTGGAACTTGGAGCTGGCAGAGAACTGTGGTGATATTGTAGGACAGGAGATGGAACATTTTGGAGTAAATCTATGGCTTGCCCCTGCCTTTAACATTCATAGAAATATTCTGTGTGGAAGGAATTATGAGTATTATTCAGAGGATCCTGTAGTAAGCGGTAAATTCGGTGCAGCTATAACGAATGGTGTGCAAAAGCATCCAGGTTGTGGAGTTACAGTAAAGCATCTGTGTTGCAATAATCAGGAAACCAACAGATATATGAATAATAGTGTGGTAAGCGAGAGAACCCTTCGTGAAATATATCTTCGACCATTTGAGATTGTAGTAAGGGAAGCTTCGCCAGCGGCAATTATGACTTCTTACAATTTGCTAAATGGTGTTCATACCTCTGAGGATGAACGTCTTTTAAAGGGCATTGTTCGTACAGAGTGGGGCTACGAGGGGCTTATTATGTCAGACTGGGTAGTTACAAGTGTAATGTTTAAAGGTGAGTTTTATGATCATGAAAGAGTCGTAGAGAGCATAAAAGCTGGAAATGATTTATTTATGCCAGGTTGCACGGAAGACTATAATGAAATATTAAGTGCCCTGCAGGGAAACAGTAGCAGAGCAAAGCTTACAAGGGATGAAGCTGAATTTTGTGCGGCACGTATATTGGATACGGTCTGGGGATTGTGTGAATAAAGAAATGACGAGTTAACCGAAAATTGTTCTTATCGCCAAGACGATACATGTGGAGACGGTAGTATTGATGTCAAGAGTAATTTGTTAATTTAAATTAGAGGTGATAAAAATGCCGTTTCAAGGAATAGAACAACCAAACATTATTCAGATTGATAACCAATTAAGGCTTAGGAAATATGATGGAAATTATCAACAGGCATATGCTTGGTATCAAGATGATGTAGTGCGTAAATTTTCCGAAGGTATAACTGATCCCAATAGACACCTTGATGAAAATTGGGTTGCTAAAAAACTTAATAGTTTGAATAAAAGCGGTGAACTATATTTTATTGAAGTTTCCGAGAACAATGATTATATTGCCATCGGTGATGTGACACTTCTTGAAAACAATCCACCAATTGAAATCGGTGTGGGAAAATACCGCGGAATTGGTATTGGTAAAAAGGTAATGTCGGCACTGGTTAAGAGAGCAAAAGAAATAGGGATAACAAAAATTTATAACACGGGATGTTATGAAGATAATTATGCTTCACAAAAAATGCTTTTGTCAGCGGGCTTTAAATTGGTAACGCATGACAAAGAAAAAAGAAGAATGGTCTTTGAAATTGATTTATGACAGCGATTTGGATATAAAAAAGTGAAGCCGTAAAAATATGAAAACATCGCTTCGTGGAAACAAGTCCATAATGGCAGTATTTGATAGTCAAGTGGTCAGGTTAGATGTCATAGCTCGGTGAGTGGTCAGGTTAGATGACAGCGTTCGCGAGTGGTCAGGTTAGATGTTTTTTCGGAAATTTTTGAGGTTGTGTGGTCGGATTGGATGTTGTGGTTTTAATTGGCGATATGCGATTATGAATTAAGGATTTATATGGAAGTTTGGCATGTTTAATGCAAATCTTGCCGGGGGGGGACAATATGAAGAAACGGTTTAAAATATTCTGGGAACAAGAAAACAACTGTAGGCAGCTTGCATCTACCAACCGCAGGGCGGTAAATGAGTATAACGAAAAGACGCTATCCACATTACTTCTTCTGGGGTGGGTATTGGTTTTAATGACGCTTTTGTCTGTGCCTTTTAGCAATACAAAGGCGGCTGCTGTCCCTGCTTATTTGTTGTCATTCTCGATATTTTTCGCTCTGTCCTTACTGTTTAAGATTCCTGCTGTAAAAAAGTATACGTATATTGGACTGTATTCCGGTTTTTCTGTCTTGTTCTTATTAGGGATATATCTTAGCGTTGTTCACTCTCCTGATATGCGAGCGACAATTCTGCTGGGAGGGTTTGTCATCATGCCGCTTAGTTTCATTGACTGTCCCCGCCGTATCAGGCTATTTTTGGCCTTCTGGCTGGTGGTACAAACCGCATTGGCGTTTCATTTCAAACCCCAATATGCACTTGATGATACCATCAATTGCCTGGTCGCTTCCGTTTTAGGGGGCTATCTCGGGAAAACTTTAGTGCAGGTTCGCCTAGAAGGTTATGAGGCCCAGCGCTTGTTGACTATTGAAAAAGAAACCGATGTGCTTACAGGTCTTTTAAACCGCCGCAAATTGTTTGAAACACTGGCGGCTCTGGAAACAACAGGCGCAGAAAAACCATCCGGAATCTTGATGATTGATATAGATTACTTCAAAAACTTTAACGATAACTACGGTCACGCCATCGGCGACAAATATTTGAATTGTTTTGGCGAAACGCTTACAAAATTCACTCAGAATTTTCGGCTAGATTTCTATCGTTATGGCGGAGAGGAATTTGTGGCAATGGCATATGGATATGACGAGAAAGAGCTGTTGACCGTCGCAGAAAGTCTGCGGATAGCCGTACAAAACACAGATATAGACGGGAATCGCACTACCGTCAGCATCGGAGTTGCCTACTGTGGCGAAGAGAAAATCCGGAATTACGAAAATGTAATCGATAGAGCGGATAAGGCCCTCTATGCCGCTAAGCGCGCAGGGCGCAACAAAGTGTGTATGGAGCAGAACGAAATTCTGGTTAAATAAGTATTTAAGTGAATGGTTATTAAGTTGACAAATTCCGATCTGTCTGTGTTTCTAAACATAAAAAACTGGGCACCCTACGAATCTTATATCGTAGAGTG
>ENA-UPTA01001952-UPTA01001952.1-activated-sludge-metagenome-genome-assembly--contig:-NODE-1952-length-22042-cov-7.354391_pt1 | contig 22042 bp, 22 predicted proteins | sample MGYA00238184_ERZ773361 | MGnify/ENA primary metagenome ERZ773361 (study PRJEB29100, sample SAMN05720205) | activated sludge metagenome | isolation source: anaerobic digester from wastewater... | reverse complement strand
AGGGTCTAGGATCTAGGATTTAGGGAGCGCCGGGATCGAGTCCGTCGCTGATTCCGCGTGGCAATCCGGGTGGTTGGGCGGGCCCTAGATCCCAGCCCCCAGATCCCAGATCCTCCTAGTCGATGGCGTGCCGGATGGCGGTTGCGAGATCGGGCACCCGGAAGGAGTAGCCGAGGCCCTCGAGCGCCGCTGGCTGAACCCGCGCGCTCGCGAGCAGCAGCGCGTCCGCCATCTCGCCCATCGCCAGGCGGGCTGCCGCCGCGGGCAGGCGCAGCAGGCTCGGCCGGTTGAGGACCTGGCCGAGGGCCTTCGCGAAGTTGGCGCAGCGCACCTGCTGTGGCGCGGCGAGGTTGATCGGGCCGCTCGCTGCGGGCTGATCGAGAACGAAGCGTACTGCTCCGATCACGTCCGCCATGGCGACCCACGGCCACCACTGCCGGCCGGAGCCGATCGGCCCGCCCACGCCGAGCCGGAACGGCAGCAGCATCCGCTCGAGCGCGCCGCCGCGGCCCACCACCATGGCGAGCCGGAGCAGCACCACCCGCGTGCGCCCGGAGGCCGCGGTGAGGGCCGCCTGCTCCCAGTCGCGCGCGAGCTCGGCGAGGAAGCCGGTGCCCGGGGGCGCGCCCTCGTCCAGGAGCTCCTCCCCGCGGTCGCCGTAGTAGCCGACCGCCGACGCGCTGACGAGCAGCGGCGGCGGCGACGCGGCCACGCCGATGGCGCGGGCCAGCGTCTCTGTCGACCGGATCCGGCTCGACCGCAGCTCCTGTTTGACGCGCGGCGTCCAGCGTCCCTCGCCGATGGTGCGGCCGTTGAGGTTGACGACGGCGTCGGCGCCCGACAGCACGGCGGGGTCGAGCTCGCCGCGCGCCGGGTCCCAGCGTGCGGCGCTCGTCGTCCCTGACTCGACCTCACCGCGGGCGAGCCTCACCACCTGGTGACCAGCGGCCTCGAGGTCAGGCACCAGCCAGCGACCGACGAGACCGCTCGCGCCGGAGATGATGATCTTCATGGCGGGGAATCTACCATGCACAGAGGATCTAGGATCTGGGATCTAGGATCTACGGGGTGGAGGGGGGCTGAACCGAGATCCCAGCCCCCAGATCCTAGTCCCTCGCGGTCAGACCCTGAACCCGACGTCACCGCCGCGCCGAGCCACGGCGACGTAGCCGATGATCTTGTGCACCAGCCGCGCCGCGGCGGCATCGGCGTAGTGCAGCCCCTCGCGGGGCGCCAGCTCGACGACGTCGGCGCCGACCACCGGACGCGACTCGCACAGGCGGCGGACGAAGGCCAGCGTCTCGGCCCAGCCGAGGCCGCCGGGCACCGGGGTGCCGACCGCCGGCACCACCGAGGGGTCGAAGCCGTCGAGGTCGATGGTCAGGTAGACCGGGCCGGGGGGCACCCCGGCGATGATCTCCTCGGCGACCTCGGCGAGCCGCCCCGCGACCTGGTGGCCGAGGTGAAGGCGGCTCCTCTCGCCGCGGATGAAGCGCCGCTCCGGCTCGTCGAGGGAGCGGATACCGATGCCGGTCAGGAAGACGCCGTCCTCGACGATGCGCCGCATCGGGCAGGCGTGGTTGTGCGGCGAGCCCAGGTAGCTGTCGCGCAGGTCGGCGTGGGCGTCGATCTGGACCACGGACAGCGCCGGCCACAGCGCCTGGTGGGCGCGGACCAGCGGCGCCGTCACCGCGTGCTCGCCGCCGAGCGAGAGCAGCAGGCGGTCGGGGCGGACCAGCGACGAGGCGATCTCGAAGATCACCTGCGCCGCGGCGGCCGGGTCGACCGGGAGCTCCGGCGTCGGCTGGGTGGCGATGCCGCCGACCAGCTCCCACGGGATGGCGTCGAGCTCCTCGTCGTAAAACTCGATGTGGTGACTGGCGGCGAGGATCGCCGCCGGCCCGTCGCCGGTGCCCCGCTTCCACGACGCGGTGATGTCGAGCGGCAAGGGCAAGATCAGGACGCCGCTGCGATCCGCGTCCGAGGCCTCTTCGTCGAGGTTGAGGAAGTTGGGCCGGATCAGGTCCATCACACGATGAGCACTGCGGCCGCCACGACCGTCGTCCAGATGCCCTTCCGACCGACCGCGGACTGGGTCATGCTGCGGGTCTTGACGATCCGGTCGGAGATCTTCCACAGGTCTCGCTTGCGGTCCCAGCTCTCGTCGACGTCGAACTCGGTCACCCCGAGGGTGGTGGCGAGCATGCCGGCGGCGAGGTCCTCGGCGTAGTCGCTGACCTCCTCGTCGGTCTTGCCGTAGTCGTGGTGCTCCGACAGGTAGCCGAACACGTTGGGGTCGGTCGGCCGCGCGATGCCGATTGCCGCCGAGATCAGCCGGTGCTGCTCGTCGGTCTGGGCCTGGCTCTTGACGCAGAACACGATCTGCCCCGGTTGCAGCTTCTTGAGGCCGGCGTCCTTGGAGATGATCCTGCAGTGGGGTGGGAAGATGCTGGACACGCTCACGATGTTGAAGGCGGCGATGCCCGCCATGCGGAGCGCCAGCTCGAAGCTGGCCAGCTTCTCGACGTGGCGGCCGACTCCCTTGGTCAGGAACATCTGCTGCGGAACCAGATGCTGGTGCTCCACCGGTCACCTCCAGCCGTGCTCACTTCGTGCCGACGGCGAAAGGTACCATACTCCACGAACGGTGACGACGGCGACATGACCCTCGCGCGACAGATTCTCGCCTGGTACCGCCACCACGCCCGGCCGCTGCCCTGGCGCCGCGAGCCGCGCGACCCTTACCGGGTGCTGGTGTCGGAGCTGATGCTCCAGCAGACGCAGGTCGATCGCGTCACCGACCGGTTCGAGGCCTTCATTGCCGCGTTCCCCGATCTGGCGGCCCTCGCCGCGGCCCGCGAGGAGCAGGTCCTGGCGATGTGGTCCGGGCTCGGCTACTACCGGCGGGCGCGCATGCTGCACCGCCTCGCCCGGGAGGTCGTGGCTGGCTCGGGGGCACTGCCGAACAGTGCGGCCGAGCTCGCCGGTCTGCCCGGGGTCGGCCCGTACACGGCCGCCGCGGTGGCGTCGCTGGCTTTCGGCGAGACGATCCCGGTGATCGACGGGAACGTCCTCCGGGTGGCGTCGCGCGCGCTGGCCCTGGCCGGCGACCCGCGGGCCAAGGCCGGCCGCGAGGCGATCCTCCAGTGGCTGCGACCGCTGGTCGAGGAGGGGCCGCCGGGTCCGGTCAACGAGGCCCTGATCGAGCTCGGCGCGACTGTGTGCCGGCCGGTGGCCCCGGCCTGCGACCGCTGTCCGCTGGCCACCGGCTGCCGCGCGCGCGCGACCGGGAGACCGGAGCGGTACCCGCCGCCGCGGCGCCGCCGCAGCGGGCTGGCCGTGACCTGGGTCGCCGCCTGCTGCATCGACGGGAGAGGACGCTGGCTGGTCCGCCAGGTCACCGAGGGGCCGATCCTGCGCGGCCTCTGGCTGCCGCCGATCGCGGAGCTCGGGCCGGAGGAGCCCCCGGACGCGGCCGCCCGCCGGCTGGTGCCGGAACCGCTGCTGGCCGAGCCGCGGCGGCTGCCCGCGATGCGCCACTCGATCACCCATCGCCGGATCACCGTCCACCCGGTCCGCCTGGAGCTTCAAGCCGGCGGCGCCGCGACCGTCGTCGGGCGCTGGATCGACCCCGCCGAGCCCGGAGTCCCGACCTCGACCTTGCTGTCTAAGCTTGTCCAATCCAATGATTTGCCGGTCGACGACACGAGTGAATGACCATTCATTCCGGATGCTATACTGGCGGCCGTGGCAGCCGTCGCCAGCCGGCCGTGACAGGAGGTTCGATGAACCACGCCACCGCAGGGTCGTTGCTCGGCATCCCCGGAGTCGCCTGGTTCTGGGCCTTGACCGTGCTCGGAGTCGGTGCCGTCGTGATCTCCCTCGGCCGGCGCTACGAGCTGCTGCGGCTGGGCAGGCCGGACAACCGGTTTGACCGCATCGGCGAGCGGATCCGGCATGTCCTGGTGTACGCCTTCGGCCAGCGCAAGATGTTCGACGACCCCTTCGCGGGGGTCTATCACATCCTGATCTTCTTCGGCTTCCTGGTGGTCAGCCTGCGCACGGTCACGATGGTGATCGAGGGGCTGTTCGCGGGCTGGGAGCTGCCGCTGCTCGACACGCCAGCCGGCCACGGCTACCTGTTCGTCAAGGACGTGTTCGAGCTGCTGGTGCTGATCGGGCTCCTCGGCGCCGTGTGGCGCCGCGGCATCGAGCGCAAGCCGCGGGTCATCCAGTCGATGGGGGCGTGGCTGGTGATCGGCCTGATCGCGATCCTGATGGTCACCGACCTCGCCTCCGAGGGCGCGCGGATCGCCGCCGGCGCGGTCGAGAGCTCGTTCCTGCCCGTGTCCTCGGTCTTCGCGGCGCTGTTCTCGGGCCTCGGGGCAGGCGCTCTGCAGGCGATCTACTCGGCGAGCTGGTGGGTCCACCTGATCACGCTCTACGTGTTCGCCAACGAGCTGCCGTACTCCAAGCACTTCCACGTCTACACGTCGCTGTTCAACGTCTTCTTCGCCAAGCTCGACCCGCCCGGCAGGCTCGCGTCGATGGACCTCGAAAACATCGACGAGAGCACCCGCTTCGGCGTCGCCACCGTCACCGACTTCACCTGGAAGCAGATGCTCGACATGTACAGCTGCACCGAGTGCGGCCGCTGCCGCGAGTTCTGCCCGACGACGATCACGCACAAGCCGCTGCAGCCGGTGCTCTACCTCAAGTCGGTGCGCGACCAGCTCTACGGCGAGCAGAAGGCGCTGCTGGCCGGCCCGGGCGGGACCGGCAGGGCATCGGAGGCCGAGCTGGTGCCGGTCGTGGTCGACCCCCAGGTCATCTGGGCGTGCACCACCTGCCGCTGGTGCGAGCGCGCCTGCCCGCTGCAGATCACGTACGTCGACAAGCTGGTCGACCAACGCCGCAACCTGGTGCTCGACAAGGCCGACTTCCCCGAGGAGGCGCAGCCCGCGTTCCGCGGCTACGAGGTCAACGGCAACCCCTGGCAGCTGCCGGCAGAGGATCGTGGAGCCTGGGCGGACGGCCTCGGGGTCCCGCTGGCGGCCGAGGCGGGCGGCGATTTCGAGTACCTGTTCTTCGTCGGCTCGCCGGGCAGCTACGACGATCACGGGAAGAAGGTGTCACAGGCCCTGGCCAAGATCCTCAAGGTCGCCGGCGTGAAGATCGCCATCCTGGGGCCGGAGGAGGTGTCGAGCGGCGACGCGGCCCGGCGGTTGGGCAACGAGTACCTGTTCCAGACCCTGGCTGCGCAGAACATCGAGAGCATGAACCGCTATGGGGTCACCAGGATCGTCACCAACTGCCCGCACGCCTTCAACACCCTCAAGCACGAGTACCCGGACTTCGGCGGCCGCTACGACGTGGTCCACGGCACCCAGCTGGTGGCCGAGCTGGTCCGCAAGGGCAAGGTCAAGCTCACCCAGTCACTCGACCTCGACCTCGCCTACCACGACCCCTGCTACCTCGGCCGGACCAACGGCGAGTACGACGCGCCCCGGTTCCTGCTGCGGGCGATCCCCGGGGTGCGGGTGCGCGAGGCCGAGCTGTCCCGCGAGCGCGCCATGTGCTGCGGCGCGGGGGGCGGCCGGATGTGGCTCGAGGAGAAGCTCGGCGAGCGCATCAACCAGACCCGGTTCGGCCAGCTCGAGGCCGCCGGCACGAAGAACGTCGGCGTCGCCTGCCCCTACTGCTGGGCGATGCTGTCGGACGCGCAGCGCGAGCTCGGCCACGAGCAGGCCAAGACCTGGGACGTCATCGAGCTGGTGGCGATGGCCATGGGCGAGCCGAGGGCGCAGAGGGGGTAGGGGTTGGTGAGTGGGGGAGAGGAGCCCCCGCCCGCTTCCGCTTCCGTGAGGCCAGGCGAGTGCGAGGAGAGCGCGCCCTGCGGGCGTGCCATCTTTGGCAATCTCGTGACGACGATGTTCCTGAACAGGTGCTTGCGACCCGGAAATTGCCAAAGGTGGCAACCTCGGGGAGCGCCTCCAGAGAATCGGCGCGAAGCGTTCTCGAGGACGGAGCGGACGAGCGGGAACGGGAATGGGAACGGGAAAGGACACGAGTGCGGTCGGCCCTAGATCCTATCCCCCAGATCCTAGATCCTCCTCGTCAAGGACCAGATCCACCCGGTTCTCCGGCCCCTCCCAGACGCTGACCGAGAGCAGGCTCGCCCCGAGCTCCTGGACCAGTGGTGCGAGGCGGCCGGCGATGAACTCGGCGACGCGCTCGGCCGACGGGCTCGGCACTGAGATCTCGGGATGGGCGCCGAGGTCGCTGCCGTCGAGCGGCTCAACCAGGGACCTGAGGGCGTGGTGCACCGCGTGGAAGTCGACGGCGTAGCCCTCGTCGTTGAGCCGGTCGGTGCCGACCCGGACTGCCACCTGCCAGGGGTGGCTGTGGCTCGCCTCGGGCTCGCCGAGGTAGCTCGCCAGCGCGTGACGCGCCGTGAAGCTCGCCCGGGAGTGGACCACCCAGCGGATCATGGCCCAGGCTCCCCGGCCGCCTCGTCGCGGTCCCCCTCCGGCGCGCCGGCGGCCCGTAGCCGCAGCACCAGCCGCTCGCGCGCAACGCGGACCAGCGGGACCCGCGCCTCCTCGACCCCGGCTGCGAGCAGCAGCTCCTTGACCGTGGCGACCGGGCCCTCATCCTCGCGCAGGTTGAGCTCGACCCGGAGCCGGCCGTCGGCCAGCGGCTCCCACCGCCGCACCGCCCGGGCGAGGCCGCCGCCGAGCTCAGAGGGATTGGACGGCCATCCGCCGTTGCCGGTCTCGCCGACCAGCCAGAGCGCCGCCGCCACCAGCTTGCCGAGCGACGGCGCGTGCGGCAGCAGTGGTTGAGCCTCGTGGATTCTGAGCCCCTCCGGCAGCAGCCGGTTCATGACCTCGAGATGGGCGGGGCGGACGGGCGCGGTGCAGTCCACATCGAAGTGCTCGGCGAGCCCTTCCTGGCCGACGGCGAGCGCCGGTCCCATCGACACCCGGATGTGGGGGTTGAAGCCCTCGGTGTAGCGGGCGGGGACGCCGGCGGCGCGCAGCACGCGGCCTAGCGCGTCCATCACCTGCCGGTGCGACAGGAAGCGCGCGTCGCCGGTCTTGCCGAAGCTGAAGCGGTAGCTGCGGTAGACCGGAGGCTGGGGGTCGCGGCTGTCGGGCCGCTTGGTCCGCGGCTCGGAGTGCAGCCGATAGGCCGCGGCCGCGGGCCGGCCCGACTCCACCGGCGGCGCGCCGGGCACCGGGAGCGTGCTCTCGGCGAGCTTGATGTCGTCGCCGTCGCCGGGGACGCCGCAGTGGCAGCAGTGCCCCCACCTGCAGTCCTTGGTGGCGATCTCGCGCAACGCCCGCCGCCACTCGGCCTTGAGGTAGCCCTTGCGGACGCCGGCGTCGATGAGGTCCCACGGCAGCACAGCGCTCGGGTCGCGGCCGCCGAGCTCGGACGCGAGGTCGACGCCGGTCTCTGCGATGGCTTGCTGCCAGGCCGCCAGCTTGAAGTGATCGGACCAGCCGTCGAAGACTGCACCGAGATCGTGGGCGCGCTCGATGGTGGCCGACAGCCCCCTGCCGCCCCGCGCGAGCAGCGCCTCGAGCGCGGCCTCGTCGGGCTCGCTCCACGACAGCCGGGCGCCGCGGATTCGCCGGAAGCGGTCCTTGAGCAGCCGGATCCGGCGCTCGAGCTCCGCCGCCGGCACGAAGGGCTGCCACTGGAAGGGAGTCCACGCCTTGGGCACGAAGCAGCCGACCGAGACCTTGACCTCGACCCGGCGGCCGCTGGCGCGACGGCCGGCACGGATCAGGTCCTCGGTGAGCCGCGCCAGCTCCTCGAGGTCGTCGTCGGTCTCGGTGGGCAGGCCGATCATCGCGTAGACCTTGATCAGGTGCCAGCCGCGCGCGAACGCCGCCTCCGCGGCGCGCACCATGTCGGCGTTGGTGAAGGTCTTGTTGATCACCCGCCGGAGCCGGTCGGAGCCGGTCTCGGGGGCGAAGGTGAAGCCCGACTTGCGGACCGTCGACACCGCCTCCGCGAGCTCGACCGAGAAGGCGTCGGCGCGCAGGCTCGGCAGGCTGACCGAGACCCGGCGGCCGCGCAGCCGCTCGGAGAGCTGGCCGACGAGCGGCTCGACCTGCGAGTAGTCCGCGGTCGACAGGCTGAGCAGCCCGACCTCCTCGAAGCCGGTCTCCTCGACCTGGCGCTCCATGAGCTCGACCACCACCTGGGGGTCGTGCTCGCGGACCGGCCGGTACCAGTAGCCGGCCTGGCAGAACCGGCAGCCCTGGGTGCAGCCGCGTGCGATCTCCATCCCGAGTCGGTCCTGGATGACATCGGCGAAGGGCACGATCGGCAGGTCGGGCAGGTCGGCCGGGTCGAGCCGGTCGACCCACACCCGGTGGACCGGCAGCGGGGCCGCCGGATCGAGAGCCTCCCAGCGAGCGCCACCGTCCGTCGCCGCGTCGTGCCAGCGGTAGAGCTGCGGGACATAGACACCGCGGACCCCGGCCAGCCGCCGCAGAGTCGCGGCGCGGTCCAGACCGGCCGCGCGGGCTGCGAGCACGACGTCGAGGATCTCGTCGAGCGCCGCCTCGCCGTCCCCGATCAGGATCGCGTCGAAGAAGTCGGCGACCGGCTCCGGGTTCGCGCTGCAGGGCCCGCCGCCGAGCACCAGCGGCTCGCCCTGGCCGCGCGCCGCGGCCCGGCGCGCGATCCCGGCCAGGTCGAGCAGGTAGGGAACATTGATGTAGTTGAGCTCGCTCTGCAGGGAGATCCCGACGATGTCGAAGTCCCGCACCGGCCGGTAGGACTCGAGAGTGTACAGGGGAAGGTCGTGCTCGCGCAGGACCGCCGCCATGTCCGGCATCGGCGCAAAGCAGCGCTCGGCAAGCGCGTCGGGACGGCGGTTGACCAGGTGGTAGAGGATCCGGGTCCCCTGGTGCGACATGCCGATCTCGTAGGCGTCTGGGAAGGTGAGGGCGACCCGGACCGCGACCTCGTCCCACGGCTTGCGGATCAGGTTGCGCTCCAAGCCGAGATACCTGGCCGGGCCCTGGACCGACGGCAGGCACCGGTCGAGCGCCGCCCGGACTCCCTCGGGCGGCAGCGGGTCACTCATCCGCACCTCCACCCCATCGTGTTGGGGCCGCTCACCTTACACGAATCCGCGCGAACCCGATAGGTATTCCTGGCCTTGCCCGCTTCCCCTTCCGCTTCCGCGCCCGGCAGGCGAGGCGAGTACGAGGAGAGGGCGTCCTGCGGGCGTGCCATCTTTGGCGATTTCGGGACGACGTTCCACCTCTAGACGTGCTCGAGACCCGAAATCGCCAAAGGTGGCAACCTCGGGGAGCGCCTCCAGAGAATCGGCGCGAAGCGCTCTTGATGACGGAGCGAACGAGTGGGCACGGAGACGGAAACGTGGAAGTGCTGGCCCGTGCCCTGCGCGCTCCGAGATGGACGCGCGCAGCGCCTCCTGGCGGGGAGGACAGGGCCGTGGCATCAATCACTCAATAAGAAGGATTTCGTGGCGCAATGGCCATCCACGCCCGGTCCGGAGTCACTCTGGTCGCACCGAAGGCCAGTGCGCCACGAAATCCTAGGCGACCATCTCCTGCGGCGGCCGCTCGAGCTCGGCGACGGCGCGGGCCAGGCGCTTCAGGGCGCGTCCGCGCAGCGGCCCGATCGACCCGATCGGCCGCTCCAGGCGATCAGCGACCTCCTGGTAGCTGAGGCCCTCGATGTAGATCAGCGCCAGCAGGCGGCGATCCGGTGGCCGCAGCAGACCGAGGCCGCGCGAGATGAGCTCACGGATGTCCTCGTCGTGCTCCGGTTCGTGGAGCTCGAGGTCCTCGAGGTAGCGCTCGGCAAGGGTGCGCTCGCGGATCAGCCGGCGGATCCGCTTCTTGGCCTGGTTGATCGCCGTGCCGAGCAGCCAGGTGCGGACGTTCCGGATCTCGGCCGCCTTCAGCACCAGCTGGAGCATCACCTCCTGGCAGAGGTCCTCGGCGTCCTGCTCGCCGAGACGGAACCAGCGCAGGAAGACCGAGAACAGCATCGCCCGGTAACTGGTGGCGATCCGCGTGAACGCGCCCTGGTCGCCGGCCACGAAGGCGGCGAGGAGCTGCTGGCCCTCGGCGTCGCTGAGCCGCGCCCCGCGCGACCCCCGCGCCGGCGCCTCGACCTCGGTGCCGAGGTCGGTGAGGATCCGCGCCAGTGCGTCGATCGACAGCGGCTTGGCGAGCATCTCGTCGACGCCCGCGTCGGCGGCCTCCTGGGCGATCGCGCTCAGATCCTGGCCGGAGAAAAGGACGACCCTGGCCCCGGGCGCGCGCTCGCGCGCCATCCGTGCCACGTCGAGGCCCTCGGTGCCCTGGTCGAGCCTGAGGTCGGTGAGCACCAGCGAGAAGCACTCGCGCTGCAGGTGGTCGTCGGCCTCGTCGACGGTGGCTGCCGCGGTGACGCAGGCGCCCCGGTCCTCGAGCACGGCGCCCACCGACTCGCGCACCGCGGGATCGTCGTCGACGAGCAGGACAGTTGGTTTGTGGATGGTCTCCCTATGCATCGTGGCCTCCCGGGGCCGGTCTACGCAGGAACCGTGCCACTCGCGGCGGGTGCCATGGACACTCATAAGTCCATACCTCGCAACATCTTGACCGACATCTCTCAGGGATCGTCGCGGCCGCCGGGATGTCCATGTCAAGAAAGTGAACACGACTCGCGCCGCGATCCGGTCTCGATTGGTGGTGTACACTGCGCCGGAACAGCCCCGGGACCGAGGACGGGAACGGCGTATCTCTCGACGGAGTAGCGAGATAACAAGGCCGGGGCCTCCCCAATGGGAAGCCCCAGCCCGAGAAAAAGGCCCAAATGAGCCCACGAGGTCACCGAAACAGCGCGGCCGCCAAACGGTCGGTCGCGTCCATCTTCGCGGCGGTTGAGGCGCTGGTGTACACGTCCAACGTGAACGAGACCGAGGAGTGGCCGAGCATCGCGGAGACGAATTTCACATGAGCTCCGGCCTCGAGGGCCAGCGTGGCGGCGGAGTGCCTGAGGTCGTAGAGGCGGAAGGCACAGCGGAACTCGTGACGTGGCCGGTCGATCAGGCCCCGGCCCGGGAGCGTGACCTCCTCCCCGAGCCCAGCCCGCCGGCAGACGGCGTAGAACCCCGTCCTCACCAGGTTGAGCCGGAGCGGCTCACCGGCCTCATCGGTGAACACGAAGGCCGAGTCCTGCCACGAGGCGCCGGCCCGCAGCCTGTCCTCGAGCTGGGCGACGCGGTGACGGCGGAGGTCCTCGACGGTCTCGGGCGACAAGGGGATCACCCGACGGCTACCGTCGGTCTTCGGGTCCCGGAGGAGCCATCGGTCCTGAAGGCGGACTAGGGTCTGCTCGACCCGGAGCGCGGGCGGGTCCCCGTCGAGCTCCAGGTGTCGCCACTCCAGCCCGAGGGCCTCGCTCGGCCGGAGCCCGACCGCGAGGAGGAGACGCCAGAGCCCGCGGAGCCGGTCCCCGTCGGCGGCTGCGAGGAAGCGTCGCGCCTCCTCCCTCGTCATTCCCTGAATCTCTCGCCGCGCCTGCTCCCTTGGGGGCCTCGTGCCCTTCGCCGGGTTACGCGGGAGGAGCCCGTCGGCGACGGCCTGGTTGAGAGCCTGGTTGAGGACGGCGTGGGCGTGCTCGATCGTCGTCGCGGACAGGCCCCGCTCGAGCATCGGTGAGAACAGGCGGGTCCGGATCAGGCCCGGGGACAGCTTGGACAGCGGCATCCGGCCGAGGGCGGGCACGAGGTAGATTCGGGCGATTTGCCGGTAGCTTTGCACCGTGTTCTCTCGTAGCCGGTGCTGGACCACGTCCTCGAGCCACCGGCCGAGGTAGTCCCCGAGGAGCTCGCCCGACGGCCTGACGACCAGGCCCTCGTCCTTGGCGACACCGAGCTTCCGGAGGAAGGCCTCGGCGGCGCCCTTCGTCTTGAAGGTCCCCCGGCAGTAGACCCGGTGGCCGGCGGTGTCGACCTCCCCGGTAGGCGCCTGTGCATACCACCTGACTGCTCCGGTGGTCGTGGTGCGTCTCGTCAGTCGTTTTGGCATCGTCACGCTCCCTTCGGGGTGAGGTCCACGGTGTCGGTCTCGAGCAGCCGCTCGGCCAACGTCATCAGCGCCGGCACGTCGGCGGCGCGGACGTGGTCGTTGAGGGCGCGGACCAACAGAATGTCGGCGTCGGGGTCGTGCTGGTCAGCGAGTGAGAAGTCGCGGAGGGGGACGAAGCGGGCCGCGTTCGACAGCACCCGCCGGCGGCGAGCAGGGGAGGCCTCGATCTCGTCCAGGATCGTGTTGACGAGCCCGTTCCGCATGGCCTCGAGGATCAGCGGGTCGGCCTCGGCGAAGGTCACGAGGTCGGCGAGCCGGAAGGTGCCGGCGCGGAGCTGCCGGAAGATGACTGGCCACAGCCGCTCGTAGCTGACGGTGAAGTCCCGGGAGCCGGCGACCTCCGGGTCGCGGCGGTCGAGAAGAATGAAGTCGGGTCCCTCTTCACCAAAGACGGCGGCGAGGGCGGAGCCAGCAACGCTAGCGGTCAGAGTCATGATGTCTCCCTTCTCAGTGAGTCGTTGATGTTCTGGGCGATCTCTTCGGCGGCTGCGATCTCCAGCGGCCGGGACCGGCGCTCGGCTTCCAGGACGGCGACTGCGAGACGGGCCGAGAGCCGAGCCAGCTCGGCGCGGTGAACCCGTAGATCAGCGCGGAGTCCCTGGATCTCGACCGTCAGGCCGCGGACGGCCGAGGCGAGCGACGCGAGCGGTCCGGCAATGGGCGGGCTGCCGGCGCTCACGGTCGGCCTCCGACCCGAGCATCGAGGCGCTCGAATTCCCGGGCCAGACCATCGGCACGGCGCCGGATCTCGGCCCCGGTGGCCGTCAGCGTGTCGGCGAGCGCGATCAGGTCCTCAAGCCGAACGGCCACCTCGCGGGCGCCGTTCTCGGCCTCGACCGCCTGGTGGGCTAGAATGGTGATCGACGGGGTTTCGGTCCTGTCATCGGCGGGGGGGATTCCGGTTGGCGCTGGGCCTCCCCGCCCCTTTCTATGGTCTCGGTTCCTTCCCCACGGCATCGCGTTTCCTCCCTTTCTTGGTCGGCTCTGCGGCCATCCCGGCCACGAGCAGAGCCCGGACGGCGCCGGTCGTTGTCTTGAAGCCGTGCTCCTCTTGCCACCTCTCGAGCTGGTCGTAGAGGTCGGCCTCGAGGTGTACTTGCAACAGCTTCCGGGCCTGTGGCATCGGGTCCTCCTTTCGCGGTGTTTCCATATATTTATTCTGAGGGATCGGACGCCGGTTGTCAAGCGAATTCTGCTCGCCGCGCCAGGAATCTTGGGGGGTCCGAACCTGAGAAATGCTCGCCGCGCCGGGGGTTTCCGGGGCGGTACTAGTTCCGCTGTCTGTTCTCTGTCGGGACTGTGAGACGCGGCGGGTGCCGTCTCATACCTCACGGAACCTCAGCCCCAATGAGCGCGGACGTTGCGGGCACCCTGAGCCCAGCCGACGACGCGGTTGGCGTACCAGAGCGCGAGCCCGAGGGCCAAGATCATGTCGTCGTGCTTGCCTCTCGCGGCCTCGAAGGTCTCGTGGCCGGTCGTCCTGGTCACGGTCCGGATGAAGCTCCGAGCCTCGTCGAGGAGGACCCCGGCGTGGGGGACGTGGGGCGTAATCTTCAGCCGGCGCTGCTCCAGGTCGACCTGGATCGTGTCCGCTAGTTCCGACTTCGGGACCGACCAGTGCCGGCCGGTGCGGTGAGCCATCTGGCCGCCGGTGATTGTCACCCCGACCGGCTGGAGTCTCCGATCCTCGAGCATCTCGAGGACGACCTGGCCGAGGCCGGTCGCGTCGACCACGAAGTCGACCTTGGACTCCCGGTAGGCTCCTCGCTCCGTCGAGACGAGCTCGCCTCCGAGCTTCCGGCGTAGCAGGACCAGGTGGTCCGCGAGCGCCGAGTAGTGGCCGCCTAGGGGCATTTGCTGGTAGTGGACCAGGTGATGCTCGTCGTGCGGCCGGCGGCCGACGATCTCGACGACCGCGACCACGCTGTGATCTTGGCTCTGGCCGAGGTCGACCCCTACGACGAAGTGACGTGACGCCATATTTCATCTCCGGGCGGGAAGAGCGGTTTCAGGTTGGGGTCGAAGGCGGCCTGGAGGTCCTCCTCGCGGAAGACAGCGCCGGCGGCCTCGGCGAAGATGCAGAGGTACTCCTGCTCGAAGACCCAGCCAGGCAGGGAGCGGCGCTCCTCCTCGAGGAAGGCGGGCGTGATCCGTGGGCAGTCGTGGGCCGTGACGCGGACCCGCTCCCAGGGCTCGGTCGAGTGCCAGGCGTCGGCCCACCAGCCCCGACGCCCCCAGGGGGTCGACAGGGCGAGCAGCCGGCCCCCGCTCACCGCGAGCATCGGCCTGACGGCCTGGTAGAGGGCGTCCTCGACGCGGGAGGCCTCGTCGACGATCAGCAGGTCGACCGCGGATAGGCCCCGGACCGTCCGCTCCGTTCCCGGCAACGCGAGGACCCGGGAGCCGTTCTCGAGCTCGAGCTTGGTCACGCTCTCGGCGATCTCCCTCACCGGCTGGCCGAGGGCTGCGAAGACGTCGCGGGCCTTGCGGAGGAGCTCGGCGCTTTGCCGTTCCCCGGGCGACAGGACCAGGACCAGCGAGCCGGGTGCGTAGACCGCCCGGTGTACCGCGATGGCGGCGGCGACAACGCTCTTCCCGAGCTGGCGGGCCACGTTGACCAGCACCCGACGCGAGGTAGACCGGAGGAGGTCGATCTGCCACGGATCGGCGGGACCCACGGCGGCCTCGAAGGTCTCGACCGGGTCCAGGGCCCGCAGGAAAGCGCCGGCGACGGCGGTAGCATCATCCACCGGCGACCCCCCGGAGGGCCCGGCGCACGGCCTCCAGGGCCTCAGGGTGGGGCTCCAAGGCGGTCAGGATCGCGGCCTGGACTTGGACGAAGGCGGGGTTGACGAGGAGGTTCACGGTGGGCCGCTCGTCGAGCTCCCCGGCGAGCTTCCCGAGCAGCTCGAGGTGGCGGAGTGCGGCGGTATGAGTGCGGGTCGCCTCCCCAATTGCTTTGAGGGTCCGGTCGTGGTCCCCCATTGCCTTGACGTCCCGGAGCACGGTCACGGCGGCGGTGAATAGGGCCCGAAGCTCTCCGATGTGCTGGCGAACCTGTCCGAGTAGGTCGTCCCCACGGGCGACCTCGGCGGCCTCGGTGGCGGCGGCGAGGGTGGCCGGGAGGTGGTGCCCTTTGTGGCGATGGACGGAAGCCGAGGAAACCGAGAAGCGCTTCGCTACGCTTCGCTCTGCTTCGCCCGCAGCGAGCCGACGGTCGATCTCGGCTCGGTCCGGATGAGCACAGGTGGTACAGCGCGGCACGTCTACTCCAGCAGTCGGTCGAGAAGCTCCCGGAGCTCGAGCGGCTTCTTGGCCTTCTTGATCGCCTCCGTGACGACCTCGCCGTAGAGCTCGGCGGCGACCGGCCCGCTCACCTCGTTCGGCTTGAGGTCGAGTGCCTTGGTTGCGGCCTTGAGGCGGCCCAGCTTCTCGCGGGCGGACAGGCCGGCGAAGGCGACCACGGTCAGCACGATCGCGGAGGCCTTGAGGCCCTTCATGGTGATCGCGTCCTTGCCGAAGGTCTCGACGTCGGCGTCGGTCACTCCGAACTCGGCCTGAAGCTCGGCGAGGTGGGTCCAGACCCCATCGAGCGGGAGGGGCTCGATCCGCTGGCCGGCCTGCCGGTAGAACGAGACAACCCCGTTCACGTCACCGCTGACGATCCCGGCGGCGATCGAGTAGCGGTCGACGAGCTCGTTGCGGTCGGTCACCTTGATCTTGGCGTCGAGCGGGAGCGGCTCGGCGGCCCTGGTAAGGGTCGTCCTCCGGACCGAGATCCGGCCCGGGACGGCCTCGGTGCCGGTCTGGGTCCAGTAGTGGACCGGGAGCGGGATGTGGAGCTCGAGCATCGGGGCGGCGTCGCCGGCGGGCTCGAAGCCGTCGGGGACCGGCGCGGTCAGGCTCGCGGGCAGCGGGAGGAGCCTCGCCCTCATGGCTTCGTTGCTCCGCCGCTGGTGCTCGGTCAGGGAGATCGGGGCCGCGCTCGTCATGACCGCCTCCCGATCCGGATGTCCCGGTAGTACGTCTCCTCCAAGGCCGTTGCCCGGTTCGGGTCGGCGACGCGGAGGTCGTGCTGGGTCGCGGTTGGCAGGCTCAGGAACGAGATCCAGTCAGCCGGCCAGGAGGCGCCGCCGGCGGCGTGGCGCTTGAGGTCAGCGACCTCGCGCTCGAGCTCCTCGATCTTCGTCAGGAGGTCAGGGTTTGTCATGTGTTCTCTCCTTGATCGTCTGTCTGTGCCGGGTCTGGATCTCCCGGCGTGGTTGGCGTTGGCGGCCTCTGGTCCTCAAGGGACCGGAGGTGCTCGCGGACGCGACGCTGAGGGCGGACCCGCTGCGGGCCGTCGCGGTCGAGGGGGACGAAGTGCGTCTCGTTGTACCAGGTGCGGCCGAGGTCGTCGGGGTCTGGTCGGCGGGTCATGGGTCAGCCCCCTACGCGATGGTCTTCCGCGGGCGCTTCCACTTTGTCTTGGCGGCGATCCCGCGCGGCGTCGACTCTGGCGGTCCCGGCGGCAATCCGGAGGGCGGGACGCGCTGCGGCTTCCCGCTCCATCGCGGGCGCGGTGGGCGGAGTTTCAGGATCTTCGGCATGGTCACAGGTCCTTTCGATGAGTGAGTCGGCGGAAGGGTGCGCCGGCTGGGGTCGGACCAGCTCGGCGCGATCGGAGAGCGCACCACAAGAGGTGGCCGGCCGGCGTGGCTGCTCGCCGGCCAGCCGGGAGCCGGCGGGGGAGGCCGGCTCCGGAAAAGTGCTCGCCGCGCCCAGTGTCTCGGCCGGCGGTGAGGCTGGCCGAGGGACGCGGACCGGGGCGGCGAGCGAACAGGTTCTGACGGTCGGGATCGTGAACGGGCTCGAGGTGGCGCACCCAGCCAGAAACAGCACGGCGGCGATGGCGAGTAGATAGTGGATCTTGGCGGAGCGCGTATCTCGCGACACGGCGGGCCGTTGTGTGCGCCGGGTCCCCGGAGAGCCCGTCTTCATGGGATGGTCCCCGTGGTATCCGGCGAGAGCCCCATTTCGCGGAGGGCTCGCCTCAGGTCCTCAAGGTTGAAGCTGATCTGGATCTCTCGGCCTTCGACGTCGCGGAGCCAGCCGTCGACCACCATCCGGCCCCGATCCACCCCGGCCTCGATTCCGTCGCCGAGCGCCTGCGACAGGTCGGCGCCGATCGTATCCGCGAGCCGCGACAGGACCTGCTCGGTGCGGAGGGCCGCGTCGGGGATCTCGTCTCGGAGGCGGGCGGCGATGGCGCCGAGCACCTGGCTGACGGTCATCGCGGCGTCCCCGGCCCCGCCCAGCGCTTGGTCGACGGCCGCCCCAGCACCACCGGCTGCGGCGGTCGCTCCCTCGAGCGAGGTCTGGAGGGCGCCGGCCGATCCGGCGACGGCCTCGGCCGTGCCGGTGGCGAGACCCTCGACGGCCTTCTCGGCGGCGTCGGTGGCCGCGGGGATCTGCCGGCCGATCGTCGTGGCCCAGTTGGCGAACAGGGCCGGCCCGAGCTTGGCGGCGTCCACCATGTCGGTGAACTCCCGCGGCAAGTCGACGCCCTCGACCCTCCCGAATTCGTCGGCGAGCTGCTGCGCCTTGGGGATCAGCTTCTCATACACCTGCTCGGCCGACACGCCGGCGGTGAGCAGCAGCCGGGCGTGGCGGACCAGGGCCTCGGCCTGCTCCTCGATCTGCTGGGTGGTCAGGACGCCGTAGAGGCCTTGGAGTTTCTTGATCTCGGCGTCGATCTCCTCGGCCGCCTTGCGGTGGGCCGCGGCGAGCGCGGCCTCGCGCTCGGCCTGGGTCGCGGCGGCTGCGGAGTCGGCGACGCGGGCCTTCACCAGCTCGCGGGTCCTCGCTTCGATCAGGAGGAGCTCGAGGGCGTGCTTCTCAGCCTCGGCGTTGTACTGCTCGAACGCCGCCCGCTGCGACGTCACCGAAGCCTGTAGGCCGAGGATCGCCGAGTCGAGGGCCGCGATCGCCTTCGCTCCGCTGAAACCCGGAAGGCCCTCGATCGCCGTCGCGAACAGTCGGAGCTTCTGAAGGGTGCCGAGCGTCGCTTCGTCGAGGTCGGCGGTGAACTTGAAGAAGTCGGCGCGGGCCGCATTGAGGGCGATCTGGAAGTAGAGCGGGAGTCGGACCAACTCGGTGAAAGCCCGAGCGACCATGCTCAGGCCGTCCGAGGCGATCTGCGCCCACTGATCGAGCGTCCCGGTTTCCTTGAGTGTCCTGATCTCGATCGTGAGCCCGGCGACCGCCTCCTTCATCGCGTCGAAACTGCCGGCGTCGCCGATCGATTTGACGAACAGCTCCCAGATGGTCTTCAGGTTCGAGACCATCCCCTGCCACGAACTCTGGAAGCGGTCCATCGCCCCGCCGTAGCGCTCGGACCAGATCGCCTCGAGCGTGGCCTGGATCGTGGCGCGGCTGTTCTCGGTGGCGATCCGCTTCACCTCACCGCTCGAGGTCTGGTACTCGAAGACGATCTGCTTGCCGACAGTGCCGGCCCGGACACCGAGCTCCTTGAGCCGCTCGAACTCGCCGACGCTCGCGTCGATGAAGGCCTCGGCGACCTGCATCAGCGGCTTCTGCATCCCGGCCGCAGCGTTGCCGAGGCTCTCGAGCACCTTCCCGGCGTCGACCCCTTGGGCTGTCAAGCGGGTGAAGGCGTCGATCACCTGACCGAGCGCGAAGGGCGTCTTGTCAGAGAACTCGGTCAGCCAGTCGAGGGCCTTCTGGGCCTTCTCGGTCGACCCGAGCAGGGTCTCGAGCTGGACCCGCCAGCTCTCGAACTTGGACGACGCCCCGGCGACGCCCATCGCCACCTGTGCGAGCTTGGCGCCGAGCACGCCTACCGCGGCGGTCACGGCCCCGATCGCGATCCCGGCGACGCCGGCCGCCTTCGTCACGACCGGCCCGAGACTCTTGAGGGTGTCGAGGACCCCGGCAAACCCCCGCTTCATCTTGCCGCCGGCCGCCTCCGAGCCGCCGGCCATCTCGTCGAAGCTGGCGACCACCTTCTTCTCGGTGTCGCGGACGTGCTGGACGATCGTCCGCAAGTTGGCGACACCGTCCGCGAATTCGACCTTGAAGGCCGCCACGAGGTCGCCGATGGTGCTAGCCATTGGTCACCTCCGGCGTCAGGATCGCGGCGGCGCGGTTGCGGACCCACGCGACGATCCGGCCGACCACGGGGCCGAGCTCGTTCTCTTCGATGAAGGCGACGGCGATCCGTCGGAGGTCCGGGAGCGTCAGGTTGGCCCGGAGCCAGGCGTCATCGAACTCGCGGCCGGGGTTGGAGTCCCGGAGGATCTCGAGCAGGATGACGCGCCAGCCGAGGGCGCCGGCGACCAGGTCGACGCCGACCTTCCGGACGAAGGCGTCGAACTCCTCCGGCGAGTCGATCGGCGTCTCGCTGATCGTCTGCCACAGTGCGGACAGCGCGTCACGGTAGGCGGCGAAGCGCTCGAACACTCCGAGCGAGAGGGCACCGACGAAGACGTGACCGCCACCGCGGAGGTCGATCCGGCGGCCTCGGCCGGCGGGCTTCTTGGGCTGGAACAGGGTCTGGATCGTCACGGTTCACCTCAGAACTTTCAGCCGCTTGAGGGTGCGGCGGATGGAGTCGACGAATTCGGGGAACAGCTCGTCATGGATCACAGCGTCGAGGTACTCCCCGAGCGGGCGGCGGCGCATCTTGGGCGTGCCGTGCTTGAGGTACTTCCAGTGCGGGGCGGTGTTGAGGAGGGCGAGCTCGGTTTCGTCGCCGTGCTCGCGGATCTCGGAGACGAACGAGTCAGCGAAGCCGACCCCGCCTTCCGTCTGCCGGTGGATGAGCGCGTCATCATGCGGGACGTTCGGGATCGCCCCGCGGCGGTACGGGTGCCCCATCGCGGCGAGGTCCTCGAGCGTATGATCGGAGAGCGTCGACGCCTCGACGGCCTCCTCCTCGAGCCGCTTCCGCACCAACACGCGCAGCTGCTGCCCGACCGTGCGGCGGAACTCCCGCTCGAACTCGGCGAGGTTCTTCGCGATGCGGTCGGCGGAGGATTCAGCCACGGAGACCTCCAATCAAGTCGACCGCGGGATCTTGGCCCGCGGCGTGGGGTTGCGGATGTGGGGACCCGGGAGGTCCCGCAGGCTGCGCCGACAGCCAGTCGAGGAACCGCGGCCACGGGCCATCTCGGCCCGCCTGGTGGTCGAGGTAGTTGTCCCACTCCGGGTGAAGCGCTTCCTCGCGACCGAACTCCCGCACGTCGTCCGGGTGCCAGGGCGGAGGGCCGCCTCGGTGCGAGCCGATGTAGCACCCGCTGCGGATGCTGTCTCGGCGATCTCGATGTTGCTCGCGGATGATCTTGGCGAACTCGGCCTTCACGTCACGGTCGGGCGGCGGGGCCGCTGGCGCGAACTCCTTGTCGTAGGTGCCCTCGAGGATCTTCGCGGTGTTCGTCGGCGCGAAGGCCCAGTCCACATCGCACCCGCGCCCGTGCCAGCGCGTCCCCGCTACCCCCCCCAGTGAGGAACGGTGACGCTGCCACCTTGGCGATAAGCTCCAGCACGCCGTCGATCCCGTACTCGGCCACCCGAGCCCGGATCGCCTCCCGGCGCTTGCCGGCGATCGACCGCATCTTGGCGTGGGGAACCTGAGCGTTCCAGGCCGCGAGGATCTTCGAAAACGGAACCGGGCCGTCCTCCGGCTCCGGCTGTACGTCCGTCACGTCCGTCACGTCCGTCACGTCCGTCACGTCCGTCACGTCCGTCACGTAGGAGCCGACGTCGTGCGGATGTCCTGCCGATGTCGTGCCGACGTCGTGCCGACGCCCCGTCCCCGTTGCGTTCTCGGTGTGCCGCTTCTCCCGCTTCTGCGCTGCGTCACGGCGCCGACGCTCGATCAAGGGGCCCTGTGAGGCGTCAAAGCCGGCCACGTCAAGTCGGCCGTCATCCTGGACCAGCCAGCCAGCCGCAATCGCGGCGTCACGGAAGGCGGCGGGGTCGCCGTTCCAGCCGGCGGCCCGGGCAATAGCTGACGGTGAGAAGGTTGAGAGGTCGCCGTCGTCGGTGTACTTGGTGGCGAAGGTCATCATTCGGACCGCGTGCCCGAGGGCGGCGGCCTCCGTCACTCCGAGGCGCTCGGCGAGGCTCCAAAGGTGCGGATCGTCGGGGAGATCGACGTCGAGGCGGAGCCAGGTCATGGCGTCCTCCCCGATCCGCTTGCCGCGCCCGGGTCGAAGGTGGGGGCGGAGCTCACTTTGCCGCGCCCCCTTTCGCGATCCACCCTTCGAGCGCGGCCTCGGAGAGTCTCCAGCGTCTGCCGACCTTGATGGCGGGGATCACCCCTTCACGGGCGAGACGTTGGAGCTCGCGGGTCGAGACGTTGAGTAGCTCGGCGGCGTCGGCCGGGCGGAGGAGGCGGCGGAGGCGTGGTGCTGCGTCATCCATGCACCGAGCATGGGGCCGAAAAATCACCTTCTCCGTCGGAAATTCGGGAATTTTGGCGGGGAGTTTTTCGCAAGGCGCCCTTAACGGGCGGGACGCTCCAGACCGGCCACTCCGAGGGCGATGTCGACGAAGCGGTGCCGTCGGCGGTCGCGGTCCTTGGGGTCTCCTCCGTCGAAGCGGGCGAAGGTCTGTTCGAGCCTTGCGATCGTCTGGCGGAGGGCCTCCGTGGTGCGCGGGCGGCCCCGGCTCTGCTTCCGGGGGACGGCGATCTGCTCGAGCGGTTCGATCGCGACATTCAGGGCGGCGCCCAGCTTCGCGAAGCCATTGACGGCCCGGGTCACGAGGTCCTCGTCGAGGACGGTCGCGGGATCGACGCCGGCGGCCTCGAGGGCCTCCCGGATCTTGGCGCGGGTGGTCTCGTCGAGGTTCCGGACCACGGACGCGAGCCCGACCCGTTTGTCTCGCCGCGCCCGGTCGTGGCT